>Ga0208507_1001015_pt1 | contig 16379 bp, 13 predicted proteins | sample CryBogCBH12Aug01_FD_184626 | JGI IMG/M metagenome (GOLD analysis project Ga0208507, IMG submission 184626) | Freshwater microbial communities from Crystal Bog, Wisconsin, USA - CBH12Aug09.1 (SPAdes) (version 2) | ecosystem: Environmental > Aquatic > Freshwater > Lake | place: Crystal Bog... | reverse complement strand
GGGCTTGGTTTTCGCTGACAGGTTTGATGACTGGTTTGGGAATGACCGGCGCTTTCGTCGCGCTGTGATCCATCTTCAACCGCACGCCGTCCAAAGTGGAAGTCACGGTTTCGCGACGTTTGTTAATGGTGTCGAGCCGCTGGTGCATGGCGGATTTGTTGATGCAATACAGCAATGCCGTTTCCTGCGTGACCAGATCATTTTCGTAAGCGCGCACAAGCGATTGTTCAAAACTGTGCCAGCCCGCCGTGCTGCCCGCTTCAATGATATCCGCGAGCCGACGATTGTCGCTTTCACCCAAGCCGATGGCTTCGCGCGAACGCAGGTTGCTGCCCATCAATTCCGTCACGAGTAGACGTCCCCCGCCCTTTTTTGGAACTAGCCGTTGGCTGATGACATAACGCAGTGAACCGACGAGGCGCTCGCGCAGTTGCTGTTCCTCATCCTTGGTAAACATGCCGAGAATGCGGTTAATGGTCTGGCTCGCGCTAATGGTGTGCAGCGTGCTCAAAACCAAATGGCCAGTTTCGCCGGCGGTCAAAGCGATTTCCATCGTGTCACGGTCACGGATTTCACCGACAAAAATAATTTTCGGTGCCTGTCGTAGTGCCGCGCGCAAGCCGTCAGGAAAATTAAAGAAATCACGGCCCATCTCGCGCTGACTGAACGTGGCCATTTTATGCGGATGCAAAAATTCAATCGGATCTTCCAGCGTGACAACATGAATTTCCTCCGTCTGATTAATCTCGTTCAACAATGCCGCCAGCGTGGTTGTCTTGCCGCTGCCCGTGCCGCCGGTCACAAAAATAATTCCGTTCTTCTCTTTCACCACTTCACGAAACACCGGCGGCAGTTGCAGCGCGTCGAGCGAGGGAATTTTTGATTGGAGGCGGCGCAGCACCATCGCGTAGTTGCCGTTTTGTTTGTAAACATTGACGCGAAAACGGCAGTTGTCCTGCAACGAATAACTGCAATCACACGAGCCGCGATTGTCCAGATCCGTGAGCAAACGCAGGTTATTATTGATGATCAGCTTCGCCAGTCCTTCGATGCGCGCGCTCGTCAAGATTGGCGCGGGCGGATCCGAAACGAACGGTTTAATTTTGCCGTGAACCTCCATCTGCGGCGGCCGGTTGGCCACGAATAACAGGTCGGAAATCCCCTCGGCACTGCCAATCATAGCCGTCAATAAGACGTCCAGTTCAGTCGTTGAAATAGTTTCCATGCAAGTTGCGCTGATTCTTATCGGAAAATCTTTTCAATGCAATTATTTCTCCTGATTTCCTTAATCAGCCATGCGATTGCATTAAAACTCATTTCATTTCCCGCTCGCGCAGCCACAGAAAAATAACTGGCGTCACGATAAGAATGTGGACGAGACTGCTCAACATGCCACCAATCACCGGTGTCGCCAGTGGTTTCATGACTTCCGCGCCGGTGCGCGTGCTCCACAAAATCGGCAGCAAGCCGGCAACGATTGTTGCCACTGTCATCACTTTTGGGCGCAATCGCAATCGCGCACCGTCCTTCACAGCTTTAACCAAATCAGCGCGGGAAAAGTCTGCGCCGCGCTCAGCCATTTTCTTTTTCACCGCCTCATCAAGATAGACGACCATCACGACGCCGGTCTGAATCGCCGTGCCGAACAGCGCAATGTAACCGACCCAAACAGCCACACTAAAATTATAGCCGAGCCACCATTGCAGGAACACGCCGCCGGTCAGCGCGAACGGCACGGCAAGAATGACGTGCGCCGCTTCCTTGAAGCTGTGGTAAACGACGAAGAGCAAAATGAAAATTACGAACAGCGCCGCTGGCACGATGACCTGCAACGTTTTCTGCGCGCGAATTTGATTTTCGTATTGGCCACTCCATTCGATGGTCATGCCGGGCGGCAAAGAAATCTCCTCCGCGATGCGCGCCTGTGTTTCCTTTACGAAACCTGCGAGATCACGACCGTCGACGTTTGCTTGGACGAACACGCGTAGACGCCCGTTTTCACTGGCAATTTCGCTAGGACCAACTTCACGGCTGATTTTGGCGACTTGCGCGAGCGGAATAAATTTTCCATTGCCGACGGGAACTGAAATATCGCCGAGCCGTTCAATGTCGTCACGGTCGCCACGTTCAAGGCGCACTTGAATCGGGATGCGCTCACGGCCTTGAATTGCCGTCGAAATATTTTCGCCGCCGATGCCAGCTTCGACGACATCCAGAATATCCTGCGCACGCAAACCGTGATGCGCCATCGCCACGCGGTCGGCCTTGATGTCGAGATACGGTTTGCCCTGCGTGCGCGACGCAGCGACGCCAACCGCACCGGGAATCGTGCGCACCACGCGCTCAACCTCGAACGCTTTTTTTTGCAGTTCGTCCAGATTGTCGCCAAGGATTTTAATTCCCACCTGCGCGCGAATGCCGGTGCTGATCATTAAAATACGGTTCTCAATTGGCTGCAAAAATCCCGGAACGTAGCCGGGCATCTTCGATAATTTTTCTTCCAGCTCCGCGATGAGTTTTTCCTTCGTCATGCCTGCGCGCCACTGCGCTTCCGGCTTGAGCATGATGGTCGTCTCGATCATTTCGATGGGTGCGGGGTCAGTGGCGGTTTCCGAACGACCAAGCTTGCCGCCGACGGATTCCACTTCCGGCGTCTGTTTGATGACCGCGTCCTGCCACGCCATGATGCGCTTGATTTCCGTGAGCGACGTGCTCGGCAACAGCACCGGCATGAAGAGCAAACTGCCTTCATTCAATGTAGGCATGAATTCGCTACCCATCCCGTGCGGAAGCTTGGCGGCCAGTTGCGGGTTCACGGAGTGAATTTTTTCAACAATGGGTTTGGGCACACCAAACGCAAGTGCCAGCGCGACAACCAAGCAAATCAAGGCCAAGCCAAGAACAGTTTTGCGGAAGCGCAGTGCCAAATCCAAAAGTGGATTGTAAATCGCCAGCAGAACTTTCATCAGCGGATTAGAATCCTCTGAGTGAAACGGCCCGCGAATGAACGTTGCGCACAGTGCTGGCACGAGCGTGATGGCAAGAATCGTCGAGCCGAGCATCGCGAACGTTTTTGTGAAAGCGAGTGGGTGAAATAATTTTCCTTCCTGTCCGCTCAAAGCAAACACCGGCACGAACGCGAGAATGATGATGACCATCGCAAAGAAAATTGGCCGGCCAACTTGTTGCGCCGCTTCGAGCGTGACTTGCAGCGACTCGGCTTGGTTCAACCGCGAACCTTTCTTCGTTTCCGCCTGTTCGCAATGACGGATGGCATTTTCGGCCATGACAATACCCGCATCCACCAGCACGCCGATGGCGATGGCGATGCCCGCAAGCGACATGATGTTCGAAGTGATGCCGAACTGGTTCATCAAAATGAACGAGAACAAAATTGAGAGCGGCAGCGGCAGCGTGACGATGAGGATGCTGCGAAAATGGAATAGGAAAATAATGATGACAAGCGTCACTAGAATCGCTTCTTCCGTCAGCGCGTGCTTAAGCGTGTCGAGCGTGCACGAAATCAATTCGCTACGGTCGTAAAATGATTTGATGCTGACGCCCGGCGGCAGGCTCGGTGAAATCTGCGCAATCTTCGCCTTCACATCGCGGATGACCTGCATCGCATTTTCGCCGGTGCGCATGACAACGATGCCGCCGACAACTTCGTGGCCGTCAATGTCCAGCGCGCCGCGCCGGAAATCGCCGCCGATCTGCACGTTCGCGATGTCCTTGAGATACACCGGCAGGCCGCTGTTTTGTTGCAACACAATGTTTTCCAAATCGCCCGCCGACTTCACAAGACCAATACCGCGCACGACAAATTCCATTCCATTTTCCTCAATCACCTTGCCGCCGACGTTCAAATTGCTTTGCTTCACCGCGTCCATGACGGTTTGCAGCGACACATTGCGGTCGCGCATTTTCAGCGAGGAAACTTCAATCTGATATTGCCGCACGAGGCCGCCGACAGTTGCCACTTCCGCGACGCCGTGAACGGAATTCAACTGGTAGCGCACAAACCAATCCTGAGTCGCGCGCAACTGGCCGAGGTCGTAGCCGCCGTGTGGAGATTTTTTTGGATCAACGTCGAGGTAGTATTGATAGACCCAGCCGAGGCCGGTCGCGTCCGGGCCAAGTTGTGGCGTGACGCCGATAGGAAGCTGGCTGCCGAGATAATTCAACCGTTCGAGCACGCGTGAACGCGCGAAGTAGTTGTCAATTTTGTCATCGAAAATAATCGTTACGAGCGAGAAGCCGAACATGGAATTCGCACGGACAGTTTTCACGCCGGCAAGTCCTTGTAAATTCACCGAGAGCGGATAAGTGACTTGGTCTTCAACTTCCTGCGGGCTGCGGCCCGGCCAGTCGGCGAAAACGACGACCTGGTTTTCGCTCAAGTCGGGAATCGCGTCCACGGGCGTTTGAAAAACGGCGCGGACGCCCAGGCCGATGAGCAGCGCGACGCCGCAAAAAACGAGGAAGCGGCTGCGCAGCGACCACGCGATGATGCGGTTGATCATAAATCACCTGCCGCTGGTGAGCTGTGCCTCGGCATCAATCAGCAGATTGCCGTTGATGACGACCTTGTCACCGTCGTCTAGTCCGTCAAGCACCTCGGCATATTCGTCGCCGATGCGACCGAGTTTGACCGGCGTGGCGGCGTAGTAGCCTGAACTTTTTTCGACATAAACCATCGCGCCGGAGCCGGGCGAAAGCACCGCGCTGCGCGGCACCGTCAAAACTTCCGGCGTGGTCGCGACGATGTGTGATTCCGCGTGGAGGTTGTTGAAATACGCCTTGCCCGCAAAGCCAGGAACCTCGACGGGCGGGTTGGAAATTTCCGCGCGGATTTTTGTGCTGTCGCTCATGTCATCGAGCGCGCGGTCGGCGAATGGCTCCGTGCCGCGCAGCTTGATTTCCGCCGAATAATTTTTGTCCGGCACGGCAGGCAACGTCACGGTCATTTTCAAGCCGGGGCGGATCCACGGCAAATCGCGCTCGTAAATATCAAACACAAACCACACCGCCGTCGCGGAATTTTTCTGGATGCGCCCGATGACGTGAATCGTATACCGCACCACGCGGCGCTGGACAGTTTCCGCCTGCACGTTGATGGCACTGACGCTGCCGGCGTTGAGCGCAACCGTGTTGGTGCCGGCCATCAACTTCGCATCGCCCTCGTAAACCGGCACCAAATCCATGCCGCAAATCGGGCATTTGCCGGGCTTGTCCGATTTGATCCACGGGTGCATCGAGCTTTGGTAATAAAGAATCTTCCGTCCCGCCGGCGCGGTGGATGTGACCGGCACCGGCGACTGAATTTTCAAATACCAAAGCGCCCCCGCGCCAGCAACAACGAGCAGCAGGAGAAATAATTTAGCGGCGGATGGTTTCATGGCCTTGCGAAAGCGGGCCGGGCGGTTCGCGCCCGACCCGGCCAATGCGGCTGATTATTTCTTGTCCGCCGCGCGGATGCTGGCGATGTATTTTTCGGGATCCTTGTCGAATTTCGCTTTGCAGGATTTGCAGCAGAGCTTCACTTCCTGATCTTTGTAGGTGAAGGCGAACGGCGCGCCCATCTCGCCGAGCTTCTCGCCGGACACGGGACAAGTCGCGAGCAGGTCTGGCTTGGCCGTGGTGTCAGCGACGGTTTCGGTCGCCGCACCGCCGCAGCAGGACGGCATGGCGCACTCCGCCGCCGTGATTTTCGTGGTGAACACCGCGACGCCGAGGACGCCGACGGTCAGGAGAATGATTACGTTTGTCTTTTTCATAATTAATCAAAGGTAGTTTGGTGTGATGTTCGTTTGAACAACAGTCTTACACCAACGCCAACCAAAACCCGCAAAAAATCTGCGGATGCCCGCCGTGCAATTTTAGCCAGCCCGCGCAAAAAGTCGCAGCCGCGCGCACCGAAAGCGCAAAATACCTTTGTAAATCGGCCTTTTGGCATTTGGCACAGCACTTGCGATTGTCTCCTCATACGGTTGACAAAAACAGTCTGCCAGCCGGCCTACAAGCGGCTTCATTCTTACAGTCCCAGTCAGCGGGTCACCTACCTGACGGGGGCTTTTCTTTTTTTGCGGGATTTTTCGGCGACCGGTGTAATACTGGCAACGAATAAAACCATGAATGCTCCCGATTCAAAACTGACCGCCCTGCTGCGCGACGCCCGCCCGTCGCCCGCGCTGCCGTCGCGCTTTCAGCAAAACGTCTGGCGGCGCATTGAGGACGCCGCAGCTCCTGCCCAATCCGAATCGTGGCTCGACGCGCTGGCCGCACTGATTTTGCACCCGCGTTTTGCACTGGCCACTGCCGCGCTGCTGCTGCTGGCCGGTGTTTTCGCCGGCATGGCGGATGGCCGGCAGTTTGCGCGGCACGACGCGCAGATGAATTACCTCGCTGCCGTTGCGCCGCACGCCGCGCGCTGAAACATGAAGCGTCCGCTGCTCATCCTCCTCGGCGCGCTCGCGCTAGGCGCGGCGATTTTTGCCGGTTCATTTTTCACCGCGCGCCACACGACGATGATTTGCTGTGAAAAACCGGCGGACGATTTGAACTGGCTGCGGCTGGAATTTCATTTGAGCGACGCGGACATGGCGCGCATCCGCGAGATGCACGAAGGCTATCTGCCGAAATGCGCCGAGATGTGCGCGAAAATTGCCGCCGCCAAGCGCGAACTCGATTCGCTCGGCAACAGCGGCACCAATGTCACCGCCGAGGCGCAGGCCAAGCGAAAGGAAATTGCGAATTTGCGCGCGCAATGTCAGGCGCAGATGCTCGAACATTTTGTCGCCGTCAGTCAGGCGATGCCAGCGGAACAGGGAAAGCGCTATCTCGCCGAGATGAAACAACTCACGCTCGGCACCAACGAGCTGATGGAAAAATCCATGTCAGACCACGCCGGCCATGAGCATGGATCCAACTGATAACGCCGACCGCGATCGGGCGGACATGGAAAAATTGCAGTCTGGTCATGACGCCGCGCTCAACGATTTGATGGAACGCCACGCCACGCCGGTCTTTCATTTTCTCTGCCGCATGGTCGGCAACGAAGAGGACGCAAATGATCTGGCGCAGGAAACCTTCGTCCGCGTTTTCAAATCGGCAAAAAGTTTTCGCGGGAATGAAAAATTTTCCGCCTGGCTGTTCACCATCGCCGCGAATCTGGCGCGAAACCATTTCCGCTGGCGTTCGCGGCATCCGAACATTTCACTGGATGCGGAAAATACGGAAACCGAGCAAACGCTCGGCAGCACGCTCCCGGCAAATTCCCCGACGCCAAAAGATGCCGCCCTCACCGCCGAGCGTGCGGTCGCGGTGCGTGCCGCCGTGAAAAATCTGCCCGCAGATTTGCGCGAGGCGATTGTGCTTTGCGAGTGGGAAGAACGCAGCGTGGCCGAAGCGGCGGTGATTTTGGAAGCGACGCCGAAGGCCGTGGAATCGCGGCTTTATCGCGCCCGAGGAATTTTGCGCGAACGATTGAAAAGCTGGCTGTAAAACTTATCCTGCCGCCGACGCTTCAAAAGCGGCCAGTTCCGCGACCGCCTTTTCCCATTCGGTGTTGGCCGCTTCCAAACGATCCGTCACCTGCGTCAGCTCGCGATTGATCTGCGTCGCGCGTCCGCCGGAATGATACGTCTCCGGTTTTTCCAGTTCGGCAGCGTAATCACGTTCCTTCGCTTCGAGGTCGGCGATTTCTTTTTCCAGCGCGGCGATGCGTTTGGGAATTTCGTTTTTTTTGTCCGAGCGCGCCTGCCGCTGCGCGGCTTCCAAGCGCTTCTGTTCTTTGCGATCCACTTTTGGAACAGCGGCTGGCCGGCTGACGGTGCTGCCAAAGCTCGAACTCGTCAGCGCCGCGCGCGCCGTCTGCGCCGTCTTGTCCAAATAATATTGGTAGCCACCGCCGAAATGCCGGAGCGTGCCGGCTTCCACGCGCACGACGTGCGTGGACAATTCGCGAATGAAATGCACATCGTGGCTGATGAAAACCAGCGTGCCTTGAAATTGTTTCAACGCCACAATCAGCGCGTCAACACTGGCCAAATCCAAATGCGTCGTCGGTTCGTCCATGAGCAAAAGATTCGGCGGATCGAGCAATAATTTCACGAGCGCGAGCCGGCTTTTTTCACCGCCGCTCAACACGCTGACCGGTTTGTAAATGTCGTCGCCGCGAAACAGAAAGCTGCCGAGCACCGTGCGGATGGCCTGCTCGGTGATGCGCTGCGGCGTGTCCATCGCCTCCTGAAACACCGTGTGCTTGGGATTCAACATCGCCGCGCGATGCTGCGCGAAGTAGCCATACTTCGTGTTGTGACCGAGCTTGTGCACGCCGGAAATCGGCTTGAGCACTTCCGCGAGCAGTTTCAGCAACGTCGATTTGCCCGCGCCGTTCGGGCCAACGAGCACGATGCGCTGATCGCGTTCCACTTCAAAATCCAAATTTTCGTAAAGCAGTTTCACCGGCGGATGGTCTGGCGTCGGTTGCGCCGCTTCATCCTCCAAAATGTGCGCGGCTGGCGTCGCGATCTTGCTGTAGCCGAACGAAATTTTTTCCAGCGTAATCACGCGCTGACCACTGCGCTGCGGTTGCGGAAAACGGAAACCCATCGTGGATTCCGGGCCGTCCGGCACCTCTACCATGTCTTCCTTGATGCGTTCGATCTGCTTGCGTTTGCTCTGTGCCTGCGAGGCTTTGCTGGCCTTCGCGCCAAATCGGTCGGCGAACAATTGCAGCCGGTCAATGTCGCGCTGCTGTGCTTTCGCCGTCGCGATGAGCGTCGCCTCCATCGCCGCGCGCTGCACCAGATACTCGTCGTAGTTGCCCGTGTAACGCATGATTTTCGCGGAGCGCAACTCGGCGATGTGCGTGCAGAGATGATTCAAAAATTCGCGATCATGCGAAATCATCAGGATCGCGCCGGGATAATATTTTAGATAATCCTGAAACCAAATGAGCGTTTCGAGGTCGAGATGGTTGGTCGGCTCGTCGAGCATCAACAGATCCGGTTCCTCCGCGAGCAGCCGCGCGAGATGCGCGCGCATGATCCACCCGCCGGACATTTCCTTGGCCGGACGGTCGTGATCCGTCTGCTTGAAGCCAAGGCTGGCGAGAATCTGCTTCACCTTCGCGATGAACTGGCCGTCGTGTTCGTGCTCATGCGGCACGGCGACTTCCATCACGGTTTCGTTGCCGGCGGGTTCGCTTTCCTGCGGCAGATAACCGACGCGCGTGCCGCGAATAAATGAAACGCTGCCGCCATCCGGCTCTTCTTTGCCAAGGATGATTTTTATGAGCGTGGATTTGCCCGCGCCATTCGGCCCGGTGATGGCAATGCGGTCGCCCGCCATGATGTTCAACGAAACATCGTCAAACAATTCGCGTCCACCAAATGATTTAGAAAGTCCGGCTACGGTCAGCATCAGTCTGCCATTTTAGTCAAATTCGCGGCGACTGCAACTGTGGAAACAGGACTGCCACTGGTTGAGTCTGCCACCGCCAATTACCGGGCCGCCTTTGGGAAAAGCCGGCCAGCCGTTAAAAAAGGATGACCGTCCTGCGGGAAAGGCTGCTCATCTTTTTGGAAAAGCTGACCAGCCCTGGCAAAAGGATGACCGTCCTTTCAAAAAAGCCGGTCCGTCTTTGCCAACTCTGGGTCCGCCTTTTCAAAAAGCTGACCCGCTTTTTCAAAAGGCGGGTCAAGAGTTGGGAAAAGCTGGTCGGTAGTGGCCTAAAAATCAGCGATTTAGGCAAAAATACCCTAAGGCGGTCAAAAAACGACAGTTGGCGGTCATTTCGGCTTCAACTGCGGGAACAAAATCACGTCGCGGATGCTTTCCTGACCGAGGAGCATCATGCACAGGCGGTCAATGCCGATGCCGATGCCGCCGGCGGGCGGCATGCCGTGTTCGAGCGCCACGAGAAAATCTTCGTCCAGCTTCTGCTGTTCGCCGCCGGCCTGATGTTCCAGCGTGGCGCGCTGCTGAATCGGATCGTTCTGCTCGGTGTAGCCGGGCGAAATTTCCTGGCCGTTGATGCAGCATTCGAAAACTTCCACGGTCGTCGGGTCGTCAGGCGAAAGCTTGGCGAGCGGCACGAGTTCCTTGGGCAGATGCGTGACGAAAGTCGGATTGATGAGCGTCGGCTCGATGAATTTGGAGAACACGGCGTTCGTGACTTCAAAATCTTCAAACTCCTTGCCGATTTCTGCGCCCATGTCGTGCGCTTTTTGGCGACGTTCGGCGGCGGAAAGAGTGAACCAATCCGCGCCGCATTTTTCCTTGATGAGGTCGTTGTATTTCGCGCGCCGCCAGTTGGTGAGGTCAATTGTTCGCGTGACTTTGCCTTCAGCGTCCTTGAATTCGATGACAAGCGTGCCCAAAACTTTTTGCGCGACGTGTTTGATAAGCGACTCCACCGTTTCCATCATCGTCGCGTAATCGCCGAACGCGCAATAGGCTTCGAGCATCGTGAATTCGGGATTGTGCCGGCGCGAGAGGCCTTCGTTGCGGAAGTTTTTCCCGATCTCAAACAGCTTGTCGATGCCGCCGACAAGCAGGCGCTTGTGATAAAGCTCCAGCGCGATGCGCAGATAAAATTCGCAGCCGAGCGCGTTGTGAAAGGTCTTGAACGGCTGCGCCGCCGCGCCGCCGGGAATCGCCTGCATCGCCGGCGTCTCGACCTCGACGTATTTGCGCTCGTGGAAAAAATTCCGGATTTCGTGGATGATGGCGCTGCGCTTGAGCATCACGTCCTTCACGTCGGGATTGGCAATCAAATCAAGGTAACGCTGACGGTAACGGATTTCCGTATCTTCAAGGCCATACCATTTCGCCGGCGGCGGGCGCAGGGATTTGGCGAGGATGGTGAAGGCTTCGAGCTTGATGCTCGGTTCGCCGGTTTTCGTGCGAAATAAAGTTCCAGTGACACCAACAAAATCGCCGAGGTCGAGGTGCGTAAAAATATTGAACTGCTCGTCGCCAAGCACATTTTTCTGCGCGTAAACCTGGATGCGTCCGCTCTGGTCGCGCACGTCAATGAACATGGATTTGCCCATGTCGCGGTGCGCGGTGATGCGGCCAGCGACGGACACGCGATGACCTTCGGGCAGCGCGCCGGAATCGAATCCGCTGCGGGCGGTGTTGCATTCGGTGTCGGGCGTGAATTTGTTCGCGAACGGAAAAATGCCTTTGGCTTCAAGTGATTTGAGCTTGGCCTTGCGCTGTTCGATAAGTGAATTCGTGTCTTCCATAAAAACGTGCGGCGGTCATTAAAGCATATTTTGCGACCGGAAACCAAGAAGCAAAACGGCCAAGCCCGGCAATCGAAACTTGCCTTGAATCCGGTTGCGCCTAGCATTTGAAAAACGTTGAGTCATTTAATCGCATGATCCGCTCATTTGCATTCACCACCCAAGGCAAGCTGCACACGAAAGACGTGGAGCCGTTTCTGATGCCGACGCTGCTGGCGGACACGAATCTTTTTCTCTGGGTTGACTTGGAGAAACCGACTGCGTTCGAAAACAAGGAAGTGCTGGAACAAATTTTTCATTTCCATCCGCTCTCCATCGAAGATTGCGTCCAACCAAGTCCGTCGCCGAAGGTAGAAGAATATTCACCAAAAGAAGAAGACATGTTCACGCCGTATCTCTTCATGGTGATTCACGCCGTGGATTACAACCGCAAGGACGGCTGCTTTGGCACGAGCGAACTGAATTTTTTCCTCGGCAAAAATTTTCTCGTCACTTACCACGATGAATCGCTGCGGAGCGTTACCAACATCGAGGAACGCGCCTTGAACGGTTCCATGAACATCGCCCGCGCGCCTGACCGGCTGGCGCATTCGCTCCTCGATAATCTCGTAGATAACTACAAGCCCGCGCTGGACGAACTCTCTCTGGAAATCGCGGAACTGGAACAGCTCGCCTTCAAGAAACCGAGCAAAGACACGCTAAATAAAATTTTACAGGTGAAGAAGGAAGTGTTGCACCTGCGCCAGATCATCGGTCCGCAACGCGAAGTGCTCGGACGTTTCGCCGCCGGTGAATTTAAACTCGTTCGCCCGCATCTCGTGCCCTATTTCCGCGACATCTATGATTCGCTGTTTCACATCGGCGAAATGGCGCATGGCTACGCTGATTCGCTCACGGGTATTTTACAGGTTTATCTGAACATGTCTTCCAACCAGACCGGCGAGGTCGTGAAGTTACTTACGCTCATCACCGTCATCACGACACCGTTGATGATGATCGGCACTTGGTATGGCATGAATTTCAAAGACATGCCGGAACTGGATTACAAACACGCCTATCCCATCGCCGGCGTCTGCATGATTCTTTCCACGCTCGGAACGTATCTCTATTTCAAGATGAAGAAATGGTTCTGACCGCCCGCCGCGTCAGAGGTGGAACCAGTTGTATTGGCTGGAGAAAATATTCCAGTCAGTGCCAATCTCCGTCGCCAGCATGAACACCAGCAGCGCACCGAGCACAAAAAATTTACTGCGCTCGGAAATTTTCTTCAGCAATTGATCAAGACCGCACGCGAATAAAATCAGAAACGGGATCAACGCGCCGAGCAGCAGCCGGCCGGAAACAAAAAACGGATGCTCGCGCGATGGATAGAAGCAATCTTGAAAATCATATCTCACCGACAACCACGCGAAGAAAATCAATAACGCCGCGAAACTGGCGAATGCCAGCCGCAGCGCAGTTCGTTGTGGCGCGGAAAATAAATTTGGCCGACGCAATAAAATGTTCAGCGCAAACAATAATAAAACCAGCGTCGTCAAAACGTAAATCAAATCAACCACTGGATTGGCCAGCGGCTGGCGATGCCACAATAATTCGCCCTGCCAGAAAGTGGCTAGATTGCCTTTCAGAAAAAACCAAAAGCCGGACGGCGTGAAAATCGGGTGGTGAAACCATGCGGCAAACGGCTGGCTTGTCCAGTTCAGAAAATGAATCTTCGCGGCTGAGCCGGTGAAATCGCCAAAATTAGTTTTGCACCAAGTCATCCAGCCGATGGTCGGCAGCCCGGCGCAAAGCAGTAAAAAATACAGCGCCGGAGCGGAAACTTGCATTTTTCCCGTGCGCGCCAGCCGGAAAAATTTCAGCGCGATGAAAATTACCGCAACGGCAAGCAGCGGTAGATTACTGATTTTTGTCAGAAAGGTTGCGGCCAAGGCGAGGCCGACCGCCACAGAAACTTTCGCGGAAGGAATTTCCGCATCCCAAAAATAAAGTAGCAATACAAACGCCGCGCCAAAAGTCAGCGGCGAAAAAATATCGTTGTTGATGGCATAAAAAGTTGTTTGCGGCAGAAACGCAATGAGCGCGGGCACGGCAACGCGGATAAAATAATTCTCGGGAAAAACTTTTTTTGCCGACCGCCAGCCAAGCCAAACAAGTGCAGCGACGAGTGGCACATTCAAGAATCGCAGCCAATAAAGCAGATGCACGCCGTCGAGTCCGAGCATTTTCCCCAGCCGCCACCAAGCGCCCGCCGCGCTGTAATAAAGCGGCGGTGACGCGGCTTCATGATTTTGAAAATGACTTTGATAGCCATCGGATTTGGCGATGAGTTTTTCGCGCACGTCGGCCATGGGCAATTTCCACGGCGGCGGCGGAATAACGGGCGATGCCGGTGTCCACAAAAATTCCGGTGTGCCGTAGATGACCATGAACGGCAAGGCTTCGGCGTTTGGCGGCGTGAGCGCGCGCGGAATTTTGCCCTGCGAATAATTTACGACGAGATCGAAGTGCATCTGCTCATCCACGTTGCTGTAGAACGGGAGTGCGGCGGAAAAAATAAAGACGTGCGCGGCGGCGAGCAAGCACAGCAGCAAAATGATTTTGCGCTCGTTGGCGTCAGGTTGGGCGGCGGTTGCGTTCACGGACTGGCGGAAAGTTAAACGGCGGCGCACGCAGTTCAAAGAAATTCCCAATGCGAAAACAGCGCGGCCTGACCGCACGGCGAGCCGTTTTCGGAAAGCAGATTCCAGACGTTCGCGCGGGAAATCCTGAACCGGCGACCGTTTTTGGAAATGCGCACGCCGGAATAATCATCAATGAATCCGCGCGCGGTTACAGCCGCGAGCAGACGCGCGCGTTCCTCGCGGTTGGGCGCTTCGGCAGTCAGGCGCGAAGGCGTGCGCGTGAGTTCGGCCCACGACATTTCCCAAAGCGCGAGCGCGGTCGCGTTCCCGTAATTCAAAATCGGGTCGGCTTCTGTGCCGTGCGCAACGAGGACAAATGGTGCGCGAAAAACTTTTTCTGTGAATTCTTCCGGCGAAAAACTTCCCGGCAGCAGATCGCGGCCGGTAAAATGTTTCAGACTGCGCACAATGATTTGCGTTTGGGCGCTGACGGATTCGCTTTGCCAGATTTCGTTCACGCGTTGATGGTGAATTTTTCCGGCGCGCGCGGCAATGTGTTTTGCAGGCTGGCGGAGCCATTTTGTTTCAGGTAAATTGCGCGCGAAATCGTAAAAATTTTATGGCTGCCAAAATTGAAATTCCCAACGAACTGAAACAGGAATTGCCGCAAAATAAGTGGGGCAAAATCCTCGGCGCAACGCCTATCGTGATGACGGTCATTGCGACGATGCTCGCCGGTCTCGCGTCGAGCGAGATGACCAAAGCGCAATATGACCGCTCAGCGGCGGCGCAACTCCAATCCAAGGCGGGCGACCAGTGGAGTTTTTATCAGGCCAAGAAATTGCGCAGCGCTTCGGCGCGTAATTCGCTCGATCTGCTGGCGGCGACGGTGGACATCACGCCGCTGACGGCTGAGGTTTTGCCCAAGGTTGACGAGGCAACGGTCACGGCGCTGGTGAAAACCGACTTGCCGCCGGCTACGCCTGCGAAATTCGATGACGCGGTCAATAAAGCCATCACGGATGTCGCGAATTCTGCGCCGGAAGCGGAAACCACCGCCGCGCTGGTGAAAATTAAACCGGCGGTGCTGGCGGATTCTTTGACCGCCGCGAAGGCGGCCGCCGATGCGTTTGACAATGCGACGAAGCCGGTCAACAAGACCGTGGACAAGCTGGACGACTCGCTGATGACCGGCGACAAAAATGTGTTCCGCAGTTTCTCCGCCGCGCGACTGCGCTACACGGCAGCGCGCTACGACGCCGAGGCAAAATTAAATCAAGCCGTGGCGAACATCTATGAGTTGCAGGTGCGCCAGAGTAATTACACCGCCGAGAAACATCACAAACGCAGCGCAAAATTTTTCTACGGCATGCTCGCGGCGCAATTGGCGGTGATCATTGCCACGTTCTCCATCGCGGCACGCCAGAAGAGTTTTCTGTGGTCGATTGCCGCCGCTGCGGGTCTCGCTGCGGTGTCCTTCTCGGTTTACGTTTATCTTTACGTCTAAAACGTATTGCAAAATAAGGCCGGAACTGATGTCTCAGTTCCGGCCTTTTGATTTTTCTGCAACGGATTATTCGCTGACGGTGATGGCTTTCGGTTTGGCTTCTTCAGCCTTGGGCAACGTGACGGTAAGGATGCCGTCCTTATATTGTGCCTTCACTTTGTCGCCGGAAACCGCCGCCGGCAAGGTGAGTGCACGGGAAAATTTCCCATAATAACGCTCCTGCCGATGAACTTCCGTGTCTTCATGAACCGTCTCCGTTTTGCGTTCGCCGGAAATGACCAGCGCGCCGTCGTGCAGCGAGACTTCGATGTCTTCGCGCTTCATGCCGGGCAATTCCACGCGCACGCTGAAGCTGTCTTTGTCTTCATGCACGTCGAGCGCGGGCGCCCAGGCGGTCAGCGGGGCTTCAAACAGCCGGTCGATTTCATCCTGCAAGTTGGACAGCCGGCCGAACGTCGGCCAAGCCACGGGACGCGAATATTGTATCAGTTTCATATTTAATTTTCCTTTCGGTTAATGGTTAAAGTTGTCGGACAACTTCCATTTAGCTTGCGGAATGCCAACTGATAAAACCGCAGAGAAACCAATAAAATCAACAGTTTTTGAAGGACTAAGTTTCCAGCACAAAGGCGCATTGGAAAATTTTGGCACAGAAAATTGTGCCAACGCCCGTTACCGGTGGCACGGTTGGCACAACTGCGAGAAAAAATCAGCGACGAAACATCCCCGGCATTGCGCCACCCATTTTGCCCATCATCTTGGACATCTTGCCCATCTTTTTCATCATGGTCTGCATCTGAAAAAATTTGTTGAGCATCGTGTTCAACTCCGTCACCGTCACGCCGCTGCCAGCCGCGATGCGACGACGACGACTGGCATTCAAAATTACCGGATTGCGCCGTTCCTTTAGCGTCATCGCGCACACCATGCCTTCCATCCGCTTAAATTCTTTTTCCTGCTTGCCGATATCAATCTGCTTCAGCGCATCGCCGC
>Ga0208507_1001014_pt1 | contig 16393 bp, 16 predicted proteins | sample CryBogCBH12Aug01_FD_184626 | JGI IMG/M metagenome (GOLD analysis project Ga0208507, IMG submission 184626) | Freshwater microbial communities from Crystal Bog, Wisconsin, USA - CBH12Aug09.1 (SPAdes) (version 2) | ecosystem: Environmental > Aquatic > Freshwater > Lake | place: Crystal Bog... | reverse complement strand
ATTCTTGGCCGTGCTGTCCCCCTTGGCAAAATGATGAGCCACCACCACCGCCGCCCCGGTCTTTTGCGCCATCGCCTCAAATTCGTTCATCAAACTGGCAATCTCGCCATTGGCATTTTCATCGCGGTTGCCGAGAACCTTGTAGGCTGGGTCAATGATGATCAGCCCGAACTGATGCCGGGCCAGTTGCTCTTCCAGCTTGGGCCGCAGCAAAGACAAATCGGCATTGTGACCGCGCAGATTCCACAGCGCCAGCGACCGGCCCAACCCTTTGCAGTCAGGCCGCGCCGCGCACAGCGCGTTGATCCGTTCCGCCAGCGCCCACGGTTGCAGCTCAAAATTGATATAAACCACCGGCAACTTGGTGCAGTGCCGGCCCCACCACGGCTGGCCGCTGGCGACCGACAACGCCAGGTCAAGCAGACACCACGACTTGTTCGACTTCGACGTGCCGCCGAGAATCATCTTGCAGCCTTGGTGCAAAATGCCCTCGATGATTTGTGGCGGCGTCACCGGCGGACTAGCCGCGAACTCTTCCAGAAACAGGATGTCCGGCAGCGGCGGCGGCACCGCGCCCAAGTCTACCGCCGGCTCGACTTGTTCGGAGGGTGAAAAGATTTTAATCTCCATGACCTTTGCGCCTTGGCGTCTTTGCGTGAGAATATTTGTGTTTATCTGAATTCATCTGTGGCTAATGAATGGCAGGTGCGGCTCGCACCCAGACGATTCGTTGCAGCCGACCATCCCGATAAGCACCTGGCACGCGCACCGGCTGGGAATAGGTGAAAAGTTTTGGATCACAGCCGAACACCGTCAGCATCGCCTTCAACTGCGCTTCAATGCGCGGCGAACGCGGCGCATCAAACCAGCCGTGCAACGACTTCCCGGCGGTATCAATGATCGCGTGCAGATTGAACCGCAGCCGCCGGTTCAGATAAGCGAAGATCGCGCCCACATCATCTTTGGATAGCGTGTCGGATTCAATCACCATGAAACGTGTGCCGTTGCAGTTCGCATTGCTCCGCTGAAAGCTCCCCGGCTTGAACGACGAACCGCAGGTGTAATTGCCCATCACCGGCCCAATCTGATACCAGTCGGCCACCGGCCGGAAATTTGTCCGATGTTCTGGTTTGCCGGAGGAATACACGTCACCAATCCAAACATGGCAATGTGCCGGCCACAATTTGAGCCAGGTGCGAAATTGATCCTCGGCATCGCGCTCGGAAACCAGCAACGGCGAATCCTCGATGATTTGCGCGAACGGCCAGTGAAAATTCTCGAACAACTCCGGCTTGAAGCGTTCGGCAAGGACGCGCAGCGTCTCCACCATGAGGCGCTCACCCGTAGCGGCGTCTCGGCAGAGCGCCGAGCTATTAACTCCACCCCTTAAAATATCCGCCTTGGTCTTCACCGTCCCATTCCCCAGTAAAATATCCCCGCTGCGTAAAATCTTACCGCCGGGCAAAACCATCTCCCAACTGCTAACTCCCAACTCCCGCCGCAACCGGAGGTTGCTGGCCGTCACCGCCGCCGCGCACGACGAGTGAAAGCAATAAATCGTCGGCGCACCGTCCACGCTCACGCGGCAATCCTTCTTGCCGGTGCGATGCGTGTGCAGCGACTCGCCGGGACACCGACAAAAGCCCGACACGTCGGTCTGCCAATCCACCGCGCCGACAATGCCGGCGGCAATCTGTCTCGGATCAATCATTTATTTTTTGCGCCTTGGCGTCTTGGCGGTTAAAAACCGGTTTTCATTCGTGTAATTCGTGTCAAAACTTCAGTTTGGGTTCAAAATGATTTTTAACAGCGGTGAGGAAGTCCGCCGGCCGTTTGATGATTTCCTTCGTGACGAGCGGCGGTAGATGCAGCAAGTTGGCCGCGCCATAACGGTCGGCAATGAAGCGCAAGACCATTTCCTCCACGCGCGCATCGCCGCCGAGCAACCGGTGCAGATGTTCCACCACCTGCACCGATAACCTGGAACCCACGGGCACATCGCCGAAATGCTCCATGTCGGATGCGTTGATATTTTCAGAATTGGCAATCATGGCCATCAGAGTTAAGGTTTAGCTGTTCGTCGGATGAGCATTTCGCACTACCGTTAGCGCAACGGCATCGGGTGCTCCTTATAACGGCGAGCAAGTGCCTGCCGGACGCTGAGACCGCAACCCGCTTGCGCAGCGAAGCCGGATCGGACTGTAAGACGGCAGGCATCTTGACTTTCAGATTTGCACATAATTTATTCCTCGGTTATGGTTTGTGTGACCGCAGGAGGCACGTCGCAAGGCGTGCTTAGCAGCCTCGAAGGTGTTTTCGAGAATCTTTTAGGTTATCGGATTTACACGCGAGATTCCCAAGAGTGCGCCTGGGCCGGCGGTCATTTTTTCAGATTTGAACATATTCAAGAATTGGTTTAGTGTCGTTGCGTTGCTGCTCCCGCTGGCGGACGCGTATGTGTAGGCCGTCAGCGCGTAGGCCGGAATGAACCCCAAATTTCATCCGGTTCACCGGCAACCATCCGCGTGTGCTGGACGTCTCGGACGTATGCGCGAAGCCTCATCGGGAGTAGCACGTAGCCCCGGCACACGTTTTTCTTTGCGGCTTTTCACGGCTTTTTCATTTCGTGTGGTTCGAGTATTTCGTGGTTAAATTGCCGGTTAGTTTTTCCAATGGCGGCCGTCCGCTAGGACCATTAGCCGCCGGAACCGACTCCGCTTTTCCCGCCGGCAATGTGCTGCCATCTGGTCAAGCACCCAGAGATTCAGGCGATCCAGCAACCGAAACCACAGCCTGTCTATTTTACGAATCATAGTTTTTTAGTTTCCTCCCTCTCCGCGTTCGCTTCGAAAGCGAATGGGGAGAGGGTTGGGGTGAGGTGTTTCCACGACAGCATTTCAGCTAGTAACCAGCCGGCAGGTTGCCGGTTAAACGTCCACGACCGTCACGGTCGGGTCATAGCCCTTTTCGATGGTCCACAACTTGTGTGCCGCCTCAAAGGCCGCTTCGCCCAGTTCCATTTCCGCGTCGCTCCAGACATGTTCAATAGGCGCGGACGGCTCGACCGAGTTCACAATCAGATTCATGCACTTCACCGGTTGACCCAGTGCCTTGCGATAAGCCGCGAGCTGATAACACCAAGATTTATAGGGCGAAGCTTTTGCCCCTTGCTTGACGCGCTGCGTCTTGAGATCAACCAGCACCGGTCCATGCACCGCATGCTCGATGAACAAGTCCGCCGTGCCGGCGTAGCCGATGGCGCGATTCACCAGGACACGTTCCGTCCAGTTCAGAAGCGCCGCGTTGCCCTGATACCAGACGCGGTAATGCGCCAGCCAATCCGCCGCCGGATGTTTGGGGTCCACTTCCAGCGATTTGGCAACGCGTTCCGCGCCGTTGTGAAACGCCGTGCCGAAATCCGCCGCCCCGTCGCGCGTCGTCAGCGAATCCTCGACCACGCGCCGGGCAAACGCATCTTCGGTTTCACCGGGCAGGCGTGGCAGCGTCAGCGCCGCCATCACCGCCTGTTCTTGCAGCCAGGCCGTGAGTTCCGGCTTGGCGATAACGCCCAGGATGTTCGTCACAGACGGCAGCAAGTTGAGTTTGCGCGCATCGCGCAACGTCGTCGGGCGCGGCTCGCCCTTGGCGGAAAGGACGGTATGCAGCGGCACACCATCGCGTTGATACCAATGGGCCGAATCAGGAGAGAATAATTTCATGGGATGACATCGAAACTTTCATTCGTGTTAATTTGTGAAATTCGTGTCTTAGAACCCGACTTCCGGATCATAGTCCGGTGGCGGCGTGGTCGCCGCGCCGCTTTTGTTCCCTTCTCCGCTCTGGGGAGAAGGTGCCGGAACGGAGGATGAGGTGCGCGGCGCAGCCGCAGTGGTTGCCGGTGCCAGTGGCGCTGCCACCTGTTTGGCCTTCCAATCCGAATACCGCTGACGCGCCGCCGCCGGATCATATTGGCCAGAGGGTGCTACCCTCCGTGTCGGTTTACTGACCGCATCAATGCTCGCGTAAGTTTTGCCCGACAGATTTTGCTGGTGAGAAATGACCAGCGTGCAACTCGCGCCGATCAGCTTTTGCAGATCAATGGACTCGCCCGGCGCCACCGGCCGACCGCGCCACTTGCCGAGGAACGCGGCAAGGTTAGATTTCGAGTGCAGCGACGCGCTGAAGTTTTTCGACACCGAACACGGCTTGCCGTCCTCGGTTTTCGCTTCGGATTCAAAGGTGATCTTCACCTTGTTGACCATTTTTTTAACGCCTTGGAATTCCGTCTCCACGAGGCCGAGGTCCATGACATCCACGCACACGGCGGGATGAATGCCTTCCGGGTGCGGCTTGAAATCGCCGCCTTCTTTGCAGGTTAATGTGAGGTTATTCATTTGTTTTGTTCTTTCGTGGTAGCGGCGACTCGGCAGAGCGCCGTCATTATGTTTGGTTGTTGTTTTGTTGTTCCTCCAAACCCGCAACGAGTGGGCTGGAAATCTTTTCTCCTTCTCCGCGCTGGGGAGAATTGGCAGGCCGAGCTTCGGCTGGCTGGAGGCCGGATGAGGTGTTTCCCTGTGTCGAAATCTCTGCGTCTTGGCGACTTTGCGTGAGAACCGCCGGATCAAACTCCCGGATCAGATCGAAGAAAAAATCCGCCCGCATCGTGATCAACCACGGCGCATGATTGCGCCGATGCGCCACCACCCATGCCAATTTTTTACGCCCATTGGTTCCAAGCTTCGCTTGGTCGCGTTCGGCCTGGACGCAGGCATCGGTGAGATTCAGATTTTGCACGCGCTTGATCTCGAAATGCAGCCACGCCAGCGCATCACTGACCACGTCGGGACTGTCCGCGCCGCCGGAAAACTGCTGCCCGCGCCGCGCGTCATAACCGTGCTCCCGCAGCAGCGATGCAAATTCCCTTTCTCCCATTTTACCCTTGTTGCGGCTGTTGATGGTGCCCGTCCGGAAGGACCCTTTTTGACGGCTGTTCATAATTCGAGTGAATTCGTGAAATTCGTGTCTGGTTTCAGGATTTCAGCCTTTGCTTTGTGACGGTGGCATTAGCTGTCAGATGGGAAACGACCGCCGGCCAGTAGAACCGCACCGATTTACCCAGGACAATGAAGGGAACCGCGCCCTCATTTTGCAATCGGACGAGCTTTCGCAAACCCACCTTGAGTCGCGCCGCCAGTTCCTCCTGCGTCAGCAAATCATCACACCCCTTCTCCGCGCTGGGGAGAATTGGCAGGCCGAGCTTCGGCTGGCCGGTGTGGCTCGCATTCATGCTGGCTCGACACTAGGCGCGACGCCGAAAAAGAAATAGGGAAACGGAGGGAAACGAAGGAGGCACGTTTTAGCCAGTATTCACGGCCCTAAAACGTGTAAAGGGAAACCGGGGGAAACGGATTTCTCAGGTCGCGCCGGTCGCGAGATAATATTTTCCCGTGCCGGCGACGGAACAGATCAATGCTTTCCGAAGTTTGGGCAGGTGGCCGTCACGGTCATTGAAGTATTGTTTGATCTGGATGTCGCTGAATTTCCCCCGCTCACCGAGCCGGCCTTTTTTTCGAACATACGGATCAATCTCATTTTCAAAATGCCGCGCCGATGCGGCATCAAAAGCCTTTTTCGCCGCGAGATATTCCAGGCAAAACCGTGCCTTCCGGCGCTTTCTCAAATCGTAATGCTCATCATCGAGCCAGACATCCTTGAACCCGTCCCCATATTGAAATCTCCCAATCGTGCGAATGCATTTATTTTCGCCGAATGCCTGATCCCGGGGCAGATTGCCAGTGGTGCTACCACCGGCCACCGGCTCGACTGCCGGTGTTTTGCATCGCCCGTGCGGCTCGCACTTGACAGCCAGTCCCACCACCCCATCGCGAACCTCCGCCAACATGGCCTTGATTTCATCCATCCACGATGGCCGGAGCGGCTTACATTGACCGTCTGGTAAGACCCCGTCCGGCTCGTCCCCGTCAGTTTTCAGGTTTCGAGATTCGGTTGTGGGTCGATCAGCCCGCCGTGTGGTCCCCTCCGCCTGGACCGTTTTATGGCTTCCATCGGAATTATGCTGGTCCGCGTGCGTCACCACATTGTAGGAAACCCCGAAAATCATCAGCGCGTGCAGCATGTTTCCAATTGCCCGGATGATCATCATTTTCCAATGTGGCATTGCCGGTGCAGTGCCGCCCGGCGAAGGTACGGCGGCTAAAACCTCGGTGAAAAACCAATTGAATTCCAACTGCAAATCCGGCGGCACATTGGCAAACCCCGGCCCGCCTAAAGCCCCGCGTCCGGAGCCTCGCGCCTTACGTTGATGTCCCTGAAGATTCCGGGGCGCCGGACCGGGAAGTCCGTCGCCCCCTGGCGTTTCGCCGTCTGATTTATTCATACCTATGAAAAACCTTTAACTTTTCCAACACCGCGCCGACGCCAGCCCAAACCCGAATCTGCCGGTTCGCCATCAAACATCATGCACCAGGTCGCGATATCGGACTTTCAAAACCTTCGCAATGCGAATCAAAGCGTGCCCGCTTGCCATTTCCTTGCCCCGTTCCACATCACCAATATAGACCGCATGCAAATCAACTTTTTCAGCCAGCTTTTCCTGGGTTAATCCGGCTTGCTTGCGATAGCGGCGGATGGTTTCACCGATGATTTTTTGATAAACTGGTTCATTTGGCACGCATAACTACCTAAACATTAACTGCGTAGTTTGAACACAAGGCACAACCTTGAATTTTCATCTGCCCTTGTTTTGGGCGAACCGGTTGGAAATACCGCTTCACCGTCTGAAATCGAACGCCAGCCAGTGCAAATCGCCCGTTAAGGCATCAGTTTGAAATGCGAGAAGCTTGCCCCTCCATAAGTTTTCCGGCTAAATACTGCCAACAAAATTCGCCATGCCTGAACAATTAAATATCCGTCGGGAAAAGAAAAAAATCTGGAGCCACATTCGGCGCAAATGGCTGGAGGAAACACCGGAGGAAACCGTGCGACAGGAATTCGTTTGCCATCTGGTAAATCAATACGGCTTTTCGTTGGCACAGATGGACGAGGAAGTCAGTCCGCCCGGTGATGCTCGCGGTCGCGGCGACGCGCGGGCAGATGTTTTGATCTGGCGGACAACCAAAGACAAGCAGGATGGCAAAAAGGCGTTGGTGGTGGTCGAATGCAAGGCCGACAACGTCACCATTGACCGCAAAACTTACGAGCAAGGCGCACACTACGCCCAATATGAGCAGGCGCGTTTTTTCGTCACCCACAACAGCCGGGAAACTAAATTCTGGAAAGTTGACCACGCGCGCCGGTTCCCAAATTTCGATGAAATCACAGACATCCCGCACGCTGACGCCAGCGACAAGGAAGTTGAAGAACTCATCAACAAACTCAAAACCTTCAAAGAAGACGAGTTTGCCGATTTGCTCCACCAGTGCCACAATGTCATCCGCAATCGCGATAAACTGGACCCCGCCGCCGCCTTCGACGAAATCGCCAAAATTCTTTTCGTCAAGGTTGCCGCCGAGCGCGATATGAAAAAGCGTCGGGAACGCAACAACCTGTTCACCGTCGAGTTTCTGGATTCACAACGACTGACCGATGATCCGCTGGGCGATCTGTTTCAGAAAACCAAAAAAGTTTATCGAGACGATAAGATTTTCGACGATGAAGAGGAAATCAATTTGAAACCGGCCACCGGTCGCGAAATTGTCAAGCAGCTTGAACGTTACAATCTTTCGGATACCAGCGAGGACATCAAAGGCATCGCGTTCGAGCGGTTCCTCGGAAAAACATTTCGGGGCGAGATCGGGCAATTCTTCACGCCGCGCACCATCGTCGAGTTTATGATTCGCATGGTCGAGCCCAAGGAGGGCGAAGTCATTTGCGATCCGGCGAGTGGTTCAGGTGGATTTCTCATCCGGTTTTTTGAAATCGTCCGCCAGCAAATCCTTGCTTCGGCAGACGTTAAATATCAGTCCTACAAAGATTTTGCGTATAATATAAAAGGCATTACCGAAGCAAAGAGAGCCGAACTATTGCGAACGAAATATGCCGAGATTCAAGATGAGCTAGATCAGCATAAAGAAGGCTCCCGCCTTTGGAAGCTTGCCAACCGTTGTATTTATGGCACGGACGCCAACGATCGGATGGCGCGCACGAGCAAGATGAATATGATCATGCACGGTGATGGTCATGGCGGCGTGCATCACCACGACGGTTTTATCAACGTCAATGGAATCTTTGAAGGTCGGTTTGACATCATCCTCACCAATCCGCCATTTGGCGCGACCGTCGAGCCATCCGATGTGGTTCATGATGTTGATGCAACTGTGAGCCGTGATGCTGTGGAGCGATACACCAAAGATTACGGTAAATTGTATACCGAAGCGATGGAGCGCGTTCAGGCCGCCCTCAACAAACCCATAGCCAGCCTTTTTGAACTGCCCAAATCCGAGGTTAAGAAAGGCGAAACCATCTATGGCAAAATCAAGACGGAAATCCTTTTTATTGAGCGTTGTCTTGACCTGTTGAAACCAGGTGGACGACTTGGCATCGTATTGCCGGAGGGCGTTTTCAACAATCCATCGCTAGCCCACGTCCGTGAATTTTGCGAAAACCGTGCCTTCATCCGCGCTGTCGTCAGTCTTCCGCAGGAAACATTTTTATCATCCGGCGCTACTGTTAAGGCGTCACTGCTTTTCATGCAAAAGTTCACAGAAAAAGAAAAGTCCACCTTTGACTCCAAATTTCGTAAGGCCGAGGCAGAAGTTACAGCCAGTTATTCTAAAACTATCGAAACAGAAACCAAGCGCCTTGAGAAGTTAATTACCGAAACTGCGGACGCAAACGGCCGGAAACTTTTCCTAAAAGAACTAGCCGAATACAAAAAACGAATGGACGATACAATCGCATTGGAATCCCGTGCGTTGCTTAAGGAGCGCTTCCCATATCCAATTTTCCTCTACGAAGCAGATCGTGTCGGAATCACCGCGACGGGCGATTCAGACCAGAACGAACTTTTTCCGAATGATAATTTGCCGTCCGGCGTTACTAAGACTTGTTTGGAGTTAAACCAGGAATTCCGTAAAAATCCAAAAGCTTTCTTTCTGACGGAGGCGGTAAAATGACGGCGGGCACCGCAATTTTTCCGAAAGCTTTCGCTGTTTGGTTCAAGGATGTAGAACGCTGGGATGTTTCCAGCTTTCAGCGAATTAAATGGCATTGGCCGAAAGAGTTAATGGTGCCAATTGGGAGTGTGCTTAGGATGCGAAAAGAAAAAGCTGATAGAAAGACTTTCAAGTTTTCCGACCTGCAACCCATCACGATTCACTTCGACGGCTCAATGGATAAGCGCGTCGTGGATGCAAATCGGGAATATACGATGGATTTATGGTTTGCGCGCCCAGGCGACATCGTGGTTGCCAAGATTGATCTCAAAAACGGAGCCGTTGGAATCGTGCCGCAAGGTTGGGAAAATGCGGTTGTGACGGGGCATTTTGCCGTCTATGAACCGGACCGCTCAAAATTGCTGCCTGAATATCTCCACCTGGTAATCCAAGCGAACTTTTTCAAAGCACACTTATGGCGAAACAAGGTTGGCGCCGAGGGCCGCAAGGAAGTGAAACTGGAATTCTTTGAAAGTGAAGAAATACCGCTTCCACCGCTGGCCACACAAAAAGCTATTGTTGCCGGCTGGCGCAAAGCTCAAGATGAAATCGCCGCTGCCCGGCAGCGCGTGGTCAAACTTGAATCCAAAATTCAAACCCGATTTCTCGCCGATTTGGGACTCAAATTACCGCAACTAAAAATACAACCACGGGCGTTTGCGGTTTGGTGGAAAAATCTTTTTTCATTCAGTGCTCGCTCTACTTTTCTTTCAATAGGTATTGGATCGTTAAATCTTGGCAAATACCCAGTAGTGCGTGGCGTGGATTGCCTAGCGGAAGTTTGTCACGGTTGCTCCGCGCCGCCGTCACCAAAACCAACGAACTTGGAAATTCTTAAAATAAGCGCTGCAACGCGCGGTGAGTTTGCACCCTCAGAAAAGAAATTTGCGTTCGAAAATACTCTCGTGCGCAAACAATACGATTTGCGAAAAGGCGATGTCCTCATGTGCCGAACTAATGGCACACTTGCTTACGTCGGAATGTCTGCTCTTGTGCGAGAAAACATGCCGAATTTAATTTTCCCAGACAAATTGATTCGCGTCCGCGCAAAGGAAAATATTGCACCGGAATATCTCTGGTTCATTATGCAGGCGCATCCGCTAAGGGCACAGATTGAGGCTGCAGCGCGAACTGCCGTCGGGAATTTCGCCATTGGCGGAAATGACATCTGGAATTTTCAAATCCCCCTTCCGGCGTTGCCGGTGCAAAAGCAAATCATGAAACGTGTGGCGTCAGGCCGCGCCGAAATCGCCCGTGAGCGCGAAGCTGCCGAACGGCTTGCGCAAGAAATCACCGCTGAAGTCGAAGCCATGATTTTGGGGACTAAAACAGTGTAGGAAATATTTTATGTCCAGGAGCGCACGCTATCTAACATTTGAGGGCCAGTTTGAGAGTAACGTTTTGGGGACGTTCAAGATCATTCGTGGGTTCGCTAATTTGAAAGACCTGGCGGAGATTTCGGTGCCCTATGAAATGGAGGATAGCACCGCTCCCGGTTTGGTGAAGGGACAGCAACGGCAGCTTGACCCGGACCACGCCGAACGCATCAAGCGTTATCTGGAAAGTGGCGAGCAGCGTTTTATTCCCGAAGTTATCCTATCGGTGAGAAAAGGTATCGTAAGACGAACAAATGCAGGAGCCTTGATAAGGGCGGTGATAGATGGGAAGCCAGCACCGATAAATGCCGAAAGTTTAAACGATGACGATGGAATCGAAGTAGGCCCCCGTTGGAAAAACGAAAACATCCGTGTCCATCGGGTGAAAATTGACCGGAGAATGATCGCCGAGATTCGCGATAAAAAGCAAATTCGTCGAGTGGACGGAAATCACCGGCTCGCGCTTGCCGATCAACTGACAGATGACCCACATCTCTCCACAAAATACCTAGCCCCCTTTTGCATGGTGTTGCTTGGTCCTCCCGGTGAGGCTGCCGACGACTATTCAGAGTCTCTTATTTTTCATACCATTAACAGCACCGCCCTCCCGCTGGAATCGGAACACGCTTTGAAACTGATTCTTGGACAGAATTCAGATTTCGACATGAAGCCGGAAAAGGAATTTGCGTTCAGTCCCGATTTGCATTTCACCCGGTTGCTTCGGGATGGTTTGCTCAAACTTCCAGAGCCGGTGCAATCACGCCTTGGAACTCGCCCACTGACCTGCCTGCGTGCCGCCGTGCGCGGGCTGATGGACATTGACCCCACGGTCGCAAAAGACCTGCCAACGCTCAGGAAATATTCCAAAGATTTTTTGGCGGCGCTCTGCGACATCGTGACGCGGTTGGAACCCAATCAACCATCACTTTGCAAAGCCGAATTTTTTATCGAACTTGCCGCCCGTATCTGGAAAGCAGCGCCCGAAAAAGGTGGCCACAACTCGCGGGTGAACGCGGCGGTGGTGTATCTCGATCAGCTCGCCGGCTGGCTCGGCAAGGACGGGTTGGTAGAACTCAAAGAAGGTCGGTCATTGAGCAAACAAGTGTTGGACATCTACGCCGCCGTGCGCAAACGGATGCCGAAACGCGTATTCCTGGCACGGTGGTATCCCACATCAAAGGATGGCGAAGAATTCGACACCGCCAAGCTGCGGCTCAAACAAATCCGGCAGGCGCTAAAAGAAATTGAGAAGGAGGAAGGCGCGCATCTTGAACTGGTGGACATGGGCACTCAGACCGGTGCAACATTTCCCATCCATGCCAAGATGTATGATGCAATCAATTCCGCCGACATCATCCTTATTGACCTGACCGGCGTGCGGCCCAACGTCTGCATCGAAGCGGGATTTGCCCTTCGGAACCATGAAAAGAACCGGCTTATTTTTATGTTCCAGGAGAGCACCTTGCTGAAAGGGGTGCCGTTCGATTTGAACACGTTTCGTTACGAGCATTTCAAGGACACCGGGGAAATCCCTGACAAGATCAAGCCCCACATCAAGGCGATTATTAGTGGGGCATCAGTCGGAACATAAAAAAGGACAAATATATGGCCATCTGGTTAATCCGCGCCGGCAAACACGGCGAATACGAACAGAAATTCATCGCCGAGAACCGTGTCTATCTGACCTGGGATAAGCTTGGCGTCAACCTCGTCAAGCTCGCCGACCGTGATGCCCTGGTCATGGAAATGTTAAAACTCTACGGCGACGCCAAACCCAAGACGATCATCAATTGGGTCAGTCAAGTCTGGCCGTTTGCCCGCGACATCAAAAAAGGCGACCTCGTCATCCTCCCGCTCAAATCACAGCCCTCCATCCAGATCGGCGAAGTTACCGGCGACTATCATTTTGAATTGAATGGCCCAAACCCGTTTTTCCATTGGCGTCCCGTCAAATGGATTGGCGAGGCTATTCCGCGCGCCAATTTCGGTCAGGACCTGCTCTACACCTTCGGTGCGTTCCTTACCATTTGCCGCGTTCAGCGCAACAATGCCGAGGCCCGCATCCTCGCCATGCGTGCCTCCGGTTGGAAACCGGAATCCCTCGCCGCCGCCGTCACCGCCGGAGTCGCTGGCACCGACACCGTAGCAGAAGATTCTGACTTGGAAGAATTGGCCCAAGATCAGATTGCCCAATTGATTGCCGCCCGTTTCAAAGGTCACAGTTTGACGCGCCTCGTCGAGGCCATTCTTAAAGCCCAAGGTTACACCACCTATCGTAGTCCGGATGGTGCCGATGGTGGAGCCGACATCCTCGCCGGCAGTGGTCCGCTCGGTTTCGGTGTGCCGCGCCTTTGTGTAGAAGTCAAATCCGAAGACACACCGATTGGTCGCGAGGATGTGGATAAATTGCTTGGCGCGGTTTCCAAGTTTGGTGCCCAGGAGGGACTTTTCGTGTCTTGGAGTGGTTTCAAGCAAAACGTCTTCAAAGATATGGCCCAGAGCTTTTTCAAAGTCCGGCTCTGGACCCGCAAGGAACTGCTCGAAGCCTTGTTTGAAAACTACGACCGCCTCGACGAAGACCTGAAAGCCGAGTTGCCCCTGAAACGCATCTGGACCGTCGCCGCCCAGGAAGAAGAGTGAAACCAACGCTCCAGCAGCAGAACGTTTTCCCCTTTCAAACCTGTTTCGGCACAAGGGGCGGCGAGCTGGCACGTTTCATCTTTGCAGTGTTCAGATTTGTAGCCGGGATGAATGTCTTGCGCGCTAACCGGAAATATTGAATGTCAACCGATCACATCGCCAAAGGCCGCGCCCTTGAACAGGCTGTTAAATTCATTCAAGAAAGCATTCTTAAATTTTCACCGGATCTAAAAGGGAGCAATTTTACCATTGAGACAAATGTTCGGGACACGTCATCGGGTGTGCTTCATGAAATTGATGTTTTGGTGAAGACCAATCTCGGCACGGATTTTGAGGCAATTTGGATTTTTGAGTGCAAGAACTGGTCAAAGGCGGTGGATAAAAACGAGGTGATTGTTTTTGCGGAGAAAGTGGAGGCTCTTCGAGCCAGCCGGGGATTTCTTGTTGCCAAGAGCCTCACGTCGCACGCCCAGGCGCAATTGGAACAGAAAAAGCGCTTGGAGTTTATCCGCTGTTCAGAAGATTTCATCAGTCCAATAACCGACATATCAATAATTCACAGCGTCACCGACCTTCTACCCATCGTTTTGCAGATCAAAGATCGGAACCAGCCACCTTCGCCAGACTTGCTGGACTTGGACTGGAAGAAATTGGAATGTCGCCTAAACGGTCAGCCGGTGGATTTTTTGGATTACATTAATCCTCACATAGATGACTTGGTTCGCCAAAATGCAAAAAACAATCAATCAAAATACCTCCATTGTGGAACCCATTGGGGGGAGGTCTCGGTGCAGATGGTTTTTTCAAAAGGCGAATTGATGATTGGCCAGGTCGATGTGGAGTATATTGTGGTTCCCTTGAAGTTTTTTGTAATAATCAGCCGTAAAAAAATACTGTCTAAATTTGAGTTGGAAGGTCGTGGTCGAGCCTATTCCTTTGAACCCATTCAGGATTTTAAAAACGGAAAACAATTGGAAATTCACATGGTGCAGCGGCTGTAATATGTTTTTCAAATAACTCCATGAAAAAATTCGTCCTTTCCTTTTTTTTCGCGGCCACCTGCGCTTTCGCCCAGCAGCCCTCAATTGAGGAATTAAAAATCGCCGCCGATACCGGCGACCCAATTGCTCAGGACAAGTTGGCGGCCAGAGTGGAATTCAAACAGTCGGAAGTTTTATATCGGAAAGCCGCCGGACAGGGTTATGCCCACGCGCAGGGGAAGCTTGGAAACATATTGTTTTTGCGTTGTCAGTTGTCCACCGGCCTTAAACCAGTTGAGAAAGCGGCGATTGCGGATGAAGCCATAAAATGGGCGACGCTCGCCGCCAATCAGGGCGACAAGCAGGGGCAGTCGGATCTTGCCCGGATGTATCTCGAGGGGAAGGTGGTGAAAATGGATTTGATTGAAGCCTATAAATGGGGCGAATTGGCCGCCCGCAATCCCTCACCGGTTTTCGTCATTTATCCCGGAGATTTCACCCGCGACAATGCAATTCTAAAGATGAATGCCGCCCAGATGGCCGAAGCCCGCCATCGTGTCGCCGAATTTAAAACCCATGTTCCGCTCAAATCCGAAGTGCCAGCGCCGGCTTGGGTGAAAAACATCAAACTCAAAGGGATCAGTGGTGCCCCGGGCCGGCGCCTGGCCACGATTGGCAAAGCGACATTTGCCCCGGGCGAGCATGGCATGGTGAAAATTGACGGCCAACCGGTTTCCATTCAGTGCCTGGAAATCACCGATACGACCGCCATCATTACCATAGAAGGCATCGAAGGTCGGCAAACCCTGACCTTGGATTAACCCGCCACAATGCCCCGCCACCGCGAATCCAACCTGGAGCTCCTGTTAAAACTGCCGTGGTGGATCAGCGCCGTTATCGGCGCGGTCATCTTTATCGCCATGGTGTGGATCATCCCCGCCAGTCTCGACCACAACCAAGCTCTGCAACCCTTCGCTCTCGCCCTCCCCAGGCTGGCCTGCCTGCCGTTGGGATTTTTTGCCCTGCTCGCTGTGGCCTCATTTTTCTTTGGCGAAAAGCGCCGCCGCCTGGTGGACGAGCAAGCCAGTTTGGAAAAATTGCGGGAAACGGATTGGAAAGATTTTGAATATCTCGTCGCCGAGGTGTTCCGCCATCAGGGCTACAATGTGGATTACTCACTCGGCCGGGGTGCTGACGGCGGCGTGGATCTAAAGCTCCACCGTGCAGGCCGCACCTCGCTCGTGCAATGCAAACAGTGGAAAGATTTCTCCGTCGGCGCACCGGTGATCCGTGAAATGTTCGGCCTGATGACCGCCGAACGCGCCGCCGAAACCATCATCGTCACCACCGGCAAATTCACTCGTGAGGCCCGGGACTTCGCCGCCGGCAAACCCATCCAGTTGATAGACGGCCCGCACCTGCTCACCCTCATCCAATCCGTCCAAACTAATCCCACCGCCGCCAACCTCAACCGCGCCAACAAAGAATAAATATGATTTATGCAAACGGAGTTGCGCCAGCTCATTGACCGTTCGCAGTATCACCAGGGCGCCTTGCGCGAGGTGATGGCGTTGTTGCCCGGCGATGATGCGGCATTGGACCAGTTGATCGGGGAGGCGGTGAAGGCCGGGCGGCAGAAGGATTTACTGTTCATCATGATGTCGGCGCTGGAGGCGGGGCGCAAAGTGGACGCGCGCCATCTGGCGCATGGGGCCATCATGCTGTTGGATTGGGCCACGCTGGGATGCGTGGCCTGGCACATGGAGGGGGACGTGCCGGAACATCTGCTGGCGGCGTATCATCATTCCACGATGGGCTGGGACATGCAGGCGACGCTGGTGTTTGTGGCGGCGGCGTGGTGCCGGGAGCATCGGGCCGGGGTCTTGCCGCCGGGCTTGGTGCCCATCGCCCGCCAGATCGCGCGGGCCAAACCCAAAAAACCGGAAAACCCGGCGCAGGCCAAATGCCAGGTTCTACTGTTCGCCACGATAATGGCATTTCCCACCGTGATGGAGGACGCGGGGTTGACGGCGCTCATCCATGAAACCTACGGCCCGACGAAGCCCTCGGACAAAAAGCATGGCGAGGAAATCCTGGCCATCTGTCGCGGACGGATTTTTGACCGGGTGTTAGCGACTCAACCCCGGCAAATCGCCCTCGGAGCAACCATGCGGCGGGCGGTGGTCAAGGTGGGCCGCAACGAGCCGTGTCCCTGTGGCAGCGG
>Ga0208507_1001012_pt1 | contig 16430 bp, 20 predicted proteins | sample CryBogCBH12Aug01_FD_184626 | JGI IMG/M metagenome (GOLD analysis project Ga0208507, IMG submission 184626) | Freshwater microbial communities from Crystal Bog, Wisconsin, USA - CBH12Aug09.1 (SPAdes) (version 2) | ecosystem: Environmental > Aquatic > Freshwater > Lake | place: Crystal Bog... | reverse complement strand
GCACGGCCAAGAATGCGCTCGACCGCATGAGCGGTGCCGGTGCCTGGGCACGCGACCCGGACAGCATTGTCGTCCTGACGCCGCACGAGGAACCGGACTGTTTCACGGTCACCAGCATTCTCCGCAACCTGCCGCAACTGCCGGAATTTGTCGTGGGCTGGGACTTTCCCTTGATGCGGATTGCCAATGACCTGAACCCGGATGCGCTCCGCCGGCCCCAGGCTAAAAACAAGGTGTGTTCGGACAAGGAATTCATGGACCTAGCGGTCGGCCACCATGCCCGAAGTTTCACGGCCATCATCAAGGAGGCCGAAGGCCGGCTCACCATGAGTCCGGCCACGACGAAGCGGTATTTAAGCCGTTTGAAGGAGGCCGGGCTGATATGCAGTTCCGGTGGGCTCTATTGGGCTGCAAACAAGGATGTTACGGCTATTCAGGACGGCGATGGCTCAATGGCTCACATGCCTATAAAGGAATGAGATACCCAACCAGAAATCAGGCAGAGGGGAAGACCACCCTCCTTGGGGTCGGGTGGTTCTTCCCTCACTGCCATTGGACTGCACCTTGCGGTGGGCCAACCACCAGAAACGAAAATTATGAGAATGCCATTTGAACAGCAGGAACGTGAAAGCGACAAGGCTTTCGCGGCTTTCAGCCTTTATCTGAGTCTCGGCCCGCAGCGGTCGCTGGAGGCCGTGGCCACCAAGCTCGGCAAGAGCAAGACGCTGATGGAGCGCTGGTGCAAACGTCATGCTTGGGTTGGCCGCGTTCAGGCGCAAAGTGAATACCTTGCCGGACTGGAACGCGAGGCCACCGGCGGATTGGTCCGTGCCAAAGCCAGCGAATGGCTGGCGCGACAGCAATCTTTGCGTGAAGCCGAGTGGGATATGCACGAAAAGTGCATTGCCGCCGCCCGGCGCGGGCTGGACGCTTATATGGAACGGGAAAAAGTTTATGCCAACCTGGCCGACATCGCCCGCATGGTGGAGGTCGCCAGCAAGATGGGCCGGCTCGCCTCCGGCATGGCGACGGATAAAACCGAAGTCACCGGCGATGATGGCGGTGCCATCAAGGTCGAGTTCGCCCTGGCGCTCAAAAAAGTTTACGGGGTGGCAACGCCACCAGCCAATGATGCGGAGATTATTGACGTCGAGGCCGTGCCGGTGGATCCCGCCAACCCGTGCCGGGTGGACAATCATTAACCAAACCAAACCATGTCGAATCCATTTCAAGGGCTGGCCAGCTTGGCCGAGATTGAAAATTATTTAATGGCGGCCCGCGCGGCCGGTTGCCCGGAGGACCAGATGGAAAACTTTTTGCGCGCGGAAATCCTGCTCCAGCCGCGCCAGATGGCGGCCTCGGCTGCCGCCCGGCGCTGCGATCTTCCCGACGGGCCGACGGCCATCGGCTACGGCGGCGCGCGCGGCGGTGGCAAATCGCACTGGTTGCTGGCGCAAATGGGGGCGGATGATTGCCAGCGCGTGCCGGGGCTGAAATGCCTGCTGCTCCGCAAAGTAGGCAAGGCGAACATGGAACATTTCGAGGATTTGCGAAAACGGCTGTTCCACAGTTTGAAACACGAGTTTGCCGCGTATCGCGGCGTGCTCACGTTCGCGAACGGTTCGCGGATCATTGCCGGTCATTTTCAGGCGGAGAAAGACATTGATGCCTATCTCGGTCTGGAATACGACGTGATTGGCATCGAGGAGGCCACGACGCTGACCAGTCGAAAATACCAGGATATTTCAACCTGCTGTCGCAGCTCGAAAATTCTGGCGGATGGCCAGCATTGGCGTCCGCGCATTTATTCGACCACGAATCCCGGCGGGGTTGGCCACGCGTGGTATCGCACAAGGTTTGTCCTGCCGATGGTGGAAAAACGGCAGGCCGCGACGGTCTTCGTCCCGGCGCGGGTGGACGACAATCAATTCAACAACCCGGAATATCGGAAGGTGCTCGAAGGTCTGACGGGCTGGCAAAAACGGGCGTGGCTGGAAGGTGATTGGGACATCGCCGCCGGACAGTATTTCACCAACTTTCGCCGCGACGTGCATGTGATTGACGACTTCGATGACACGCGGGCGGTGGAATGGTTCGCGGCGCTGGATTACGGCTTCGCGCATTACACCGTTTGCCTGCTCGGTTGCACTGACGGTGACGGAAACACGTTTGTCGTGGATGAACACGCGGAGCGGCTTTGGCTGCCGCAACGTCATGCGACGGCAATCCGCGCGATGGTGGGCCGGCATCGCATCAACGTTCCGCAACGCTGGCGCACAGAGCAGATCGAGACGCGACCGTTGGAATTGGGCGATTTGAAGCGGTTGGTGGCCGGCGCGGATGTATTTTCGCGTCAAGGCGACGGCACAACCATCGCGGGGCAGTATTCCCGCGAGGGAATCACGTTGCGACCCGCGAGCATGGACCGAATCAACGGCTGGGCTGCCGTTCTGCAAGGGTTGGGCGACCCGGAATCAAAAATCGGGGCAAAACTATTCATTCACCGGCGGTGCGGGCGGCTGGTGGAATCGTTGCCGACGCTCCAACATGATCCGAACCGGCCCGAAGATGTGCTGAAAGTTGATGCCGACGAGGACGGTGTCGGTGGCGATGACGCGGCGGATGCGCTGCGTTACCTGGTGGCGACGAAATCCCGGACGATCACGCAGCGGAAATTGAGGGGGCTATGATTAGCCGTGTATTCTTTTGAAATCTTCAAATCTATGGATAAAAAGTTGCTTCGTGGGTTTGACTAATACGCCACTTGAATCGGCGCTCGTTTCAGGAATTGGACTTACAAATTCGCCTTCAAATTCCACAACGGAAATTCCACTATAAAGACTTCCATTCGCATACTTAACCGCGCATTTTGGATTTGAGAAGGCGCAAACTCCGTCAAGTTGGCAAGCCTGTATCAATTCTTGGACTTGCCATATCGCTCCTTTTTTATACTTCCCAGCTATTTTGATAAAGTTCCTGACAGCTAGAATCGTGTGTTTTCCCTGAAATGTTAAAAGAGGATATTTGCGTTCATCCCGGCAACCGTCATCGTAATAAACTTTCGTCCACTCTCCGGGCAAAAATGTGTGACAACTATTGTGGTGTCCCGAATGCCATTCATCATAATGAGCTTTTGTGGAGAGAACCCGGTAATATGTTTCTACGCTCATGCCAAAAGTTATCGCTTTTAATAAATCAAGAAAACATCTTTTGTGATCGTTTTTTAACCGAACGCGAGATGGTGTCCAGAGGTCGCTGACCTTTGGCGCCGGGTCTGGGCCGACGTGAGGCCCAGAAAAAACTGGCTGCGCGGCTGACGACCACAAGGCGTCAGCCGCGAATTTTTTTTGGGTGCAACTATTGTTGCATTGACAGGTTCACGCGGTATCAGCTTTGCAAATCTGCGGCTTGGCGTTGGGGTCGCTGGTGTAAATCAAGGGCTGGCCGCATTTGTGGCAGTTGTGCCAGTAACAGCCGGTGTCGCGGTCTTTCTGGCTGCGGCAATACCAGCGAATGCCGCACATGGCGTGTTCGTCGGGGTTCTTGTAGGTGCGGGCCTGCGCGGTGCGGCGGCGCCAGTCTTCGGTTTTAGCCTGCTTCTCGGCTTTGATTTTATCGCGGGCGGCCTGCAACAAAACTTTCGCGGCGGTGCGAGCCGCACGGGCCTGTTCTTCGGCGGCGCGTTGCGCGTCGCATTTTGCTGCCTCGGCGGCGACGGCTTCGGCTTCAAAAAACATCAGGTCTTGATTCATGGCGGGAAGTTGGTGCGACACCTCACCCCAACCCTCTCCCCGAACGTGGCGGAGAGGGAGGGGCAAGCGGCGTCAATCTTCGTCCGGCATCATCACGGTGATGGCGGGCTGCGGGTCGTCAATGTCCAGTGCGCCACAACTGGCGATGAGTTTGACCAGCTTGGCGCGGCGGTTGTCGTTGCGAACGTAGAGCGCAACGGGCAAGCGGGTGCAAGCTGCGCCTGCCGCTGTGCGGCCGTGGCTGCGGAGGATGGCAAAGCGCAACATCCAGACGATGTCCCAAAGCCGTCCGGCTTCGTCCTGGCACTCTACGCCAGCGGGAACGGCGACATAGGCATCAAACACTGTCCGTGTGAGGAACACTGGAAAACTGATTCCGGCTTCCTTGGCGGTCTTGGTGACTTCAACCTGCACGCCGTCGGCGACGGCCTGCTTGCGGGTGTAGCTGTAAATGACAGAACCAAACGTGGCTTCGAGTGAATCGGAGATCATAATTTTTCAGCGGTTAAGGATGGGAATTTCGGACTGTGGCGAAATGCGCTCCAGCTTGGGGCTGGGCTGAATGGTGACGGGCTTGCCGAATCTCGGCGTGATGGTGCGTGGCTTCTGAACCACGGCGATGACGGCGGCGCAATCGCTCACGCGGATGACTTGGCAGGGCTGGCCGGCATACTCGACAACGTCACCGGCGCGTAGGGTGTAAATATTAGTCATAAAAAAGGGTGGGCACGCTGTCACCGTGCCCGTGTGTGTTTAGTTGGTGGAAACCTCGGCGGGGTGGTAAGCCTGATATTTCTCGTGAGGGTCGCCTGCGCTGCTCAAGCGGAACTGGCCGCACGGATGCTGCCAAGCCTGCCGCGTGCGGTTCCAATGGAAGCCAAGCTGCGCCAAAGTCTGGCGGACGGTGGGCGCGGGCTGCTCACTGAACGCCACCCAAACCCACTTGCCGACAACTTCGGCCAACTCCCACAAGCGGCGGTCTTGCTGCTGGAGCAAGGCCAGAACCTTGTCAGTGGGGAGGGTGCGGTTTTTCTTCCGTGCTTCCGAATCAATCGGCAGACGGCTGTCTGTCTTAACGGCTGCGCTGGGCGCTGCCGGTGCTGCGGCGGTGTCACTGGTCAACTGTGCGGATCGGCTCACGAGCCCCTTGGTATTTTTTTGTGATGTAGTTTTCATGTGCTTTTTTTTACTGCTCTGCTGTGCGTATTCGGTCTGTCGCCCTTCATGAAAAAGCGGAAGCCCCAGCCCTCCTGCATGGGAGTAGTCTTTAGAGGGGACCGTGCAAGGCGGGCTGGCCTTGGGCTGACGCCATGAGGGCGACAGAAAGAAACGCAGGAGCAGAAAAAATCGGCACTGGAAACGAATCTCCTTTCACAAAAAACCCAACCTTTTAAATTTTCGTCCGTAGGGAGCTAACTAACTTGGAAGCGTAGCGAAACAAACTGACTGCTTTGACCCGGCCCAATCACACTCCAGGCGGAGCTTCAGGGGTTGGCGTGCCGGATGCCGTCAAGCTGGCGCACCGATAGCAGCGCAATGGGGAATTGCGCGACCGCTGGGGACAGCGGCGCTATCGGTGTGACAGTGCCGACGCCGGATGTAACACAAGGCGGTGTTATCTTCAATGAACCGGGCCGTCGGGTGCGGTGCTTGCCGCACTGGCCACCGTGCGCAGGGAGACGGCGGGGACCCAGTTTGCCGAGGGTCACGCGCCAGCGGGATACGGCAAATGGGGCGGCTTTGAAGATAATACTCCTTGTGTTTAATCCGGGAGAGCAAGGGTCTTAGCAGACGGCCACCATCAGGCGCATCGCTTTGGCCGACTGTCAAGGCCCGTTCCGTCATGCCAACCCCGTGAGCGGAGCCGGTGCGAGCCGCACCTGCCAACTTTGCCGGGTCACTTCGTTTCCGGCGAGTTGCGCCAGCGCGAAGCCATCGCTTCCGAGTCCCCGCCGATGGAACGGAGCGGAATGCTGGCCGGATTTGGGGCGACTAGGGCAATCCGAGACAGCAGGCCGCGGAGTCCAGCGATGGGGTCTCGGACCATTTTTGTTTTTCTAGCGGGGTCGGCCAGTTTCGGGAGCGTAGCCTGCGAAGCGACCGAAAGCTTGATCGATCCTGCGGATATTGCTGATGCCTTGCCCGTGCGAAGCATCGCGGGCTATTGCTGTCGTCTTGCACCGGGCGAAGCTCGCGGTGCTAATGCTTTTGCCTTCGGCGATAGGCAACGCCTCGCGCCGTAATTCTTTTTGGCCGGACGTAGTCTCGCGGCCTGTCGTTCTCCGCTCGCCCGAGCGCGATCAGCGAGAACCGGGAGTGTAACGACGGTTCGAGCCTCGCGAGGAGCGAAGCGACGAGGGTGGCAGCGCCACCTGCTATTGTTCCGGACCGACACCTTTGGGGCGCGCCCGATGTTTTCCTGACTGTCCCGGCAATTTGCGGCCGTCGGAATGAGCGGGAGCAATCCGCCGCCGGGGGCGAATTGCGTTAGCGATTGGAGCGGGCGGAAAATGGCGGGACAGTCGCGGGCGCGGGCCGAACAGTGCGGATACTTGGCGCAAGGCACGAGCGCAAGTGTCCGCTCTGTGAGTGCCGGGAACTGTCTGCATTGCCGCACGCCCAAGCTGCAAGCCTGGGCGTGATATTGATGGGTCTTGGCCGTGGCGAAGCCTCGCGGCCTCCGAAACTAAACTGGCGAACCGGAAGTGCAACGACGGTTCGCCCTCGCGAGCCGCGCAGCGGCGAGTCATCAATCCACTAACTTTTCCCTGCCTGACAGCGCGCCAAATCATCCGCAAACCTGAATCATTAAATCGCGCTGAAACCTTTCGCGAACCTGCGATGCACTACGCGTGCGCGCTGTAGCGAAAGGGCCGCGACCGCGACATTCGCGAACCAGAGAAGCGGCCCGCCCGAGCGGCGTCAGCCGCGATGGTGAGCGTCAGGCACCGCGCACGCGCCTGATGTGCGGTTCAATGTTCGAGCAGGGCGAGCAAATAATCCTCCGCACAACGTGAACAATGGAGACCGTGTGCCTGAGCGCGTTCGTGTTGTCCCGTTGAGCAGCGAATAGAATGCAGCGCGAACCAATTTATCGGTTGAGCAACGCGAACTAACATTCAATCGCGATAGGGAGTTTTTGTCTCGAAGCTGAGATCGTTAAAGATTTCCACAAATTCCTTTAGTGGGACAAAAAACTGCCCAGTTTTCGTCGTGTAGCCGTTTTTTAATCCATCGGGTCCATCCGGCGTAAAATTATTTCCCCATGGATTCCATACGTGGACCAAGTCCGTTTTCCTGTCATAGCCCAGAACAGCAAAGGCATGTCCGTGAGGAATGTGAGGAGGAAACTCTTTGATTTTTCCACCGCCTTTGCCCGGAGTTCCAGTTTTAATCAGGCGTTGTTCACTCACAGCCTTTTCCAGTTTGTTGCGCAGGGTCGCAAGTCTGGGACCATTGGGAGTGAATTCTTTGAGATCAATTTTCTGAATATCGTGACCAGTAAAGATTTCAACGGTATGTCCACTCCCAAATCCTTCGTAAACATTAGCCTTATTGTTAGCCTGAACTTGTGTTCGCCGGTAGGCTTTTTCCAATACAGTGAACCATAAGCCATTGGCGCCCGCACTGGACCACATGGCAATATCTGAATCGGTGAGATGTGCAATCTTGACAGCCTGGCCGTTCCCAAAGGTAACTGTGAATGAGCGATCATTGTTTTGCTTGAACATACCTTTGATGTCAGCCGGGTTGCGGAAAAGCATCGCCCCCACGGTCGAGACAAACGGACAGTCGCCGAGCTTCCCTTGATGGGTGGCAGAAAATAAAGGCAACGATTGTGGAAAAAGTTCCTGCGAGGTATCGCGTAACTGTTTCATAGCCTTATCGTATCGTTGCTGAAATGACGGCGGGTAGTCATACTTTTCCGACTTGGATCCGTCATCGGCCGAATCAGCATCCTCTTTGGATTTGGCAGCCTCTTTCAACGGGCTGGAAATTAAATAATCCTTGGTCAGCGACGGCACTTTGTATTTGTGGTGGCGGATGACTTTATCAATGGCGACCATCGCCGCCGCAGACGCGTCCTTGATTTTAGGACTGGAAAGCGCGGCAATGATTTCCTCTGATGAGAGCTGGCCATCCCCATTGCTGTCCCATTGGCTGAAATTTTCCTTAACCACATCGGCAAATGATTTTGGCAGAGCCGAATTGCCAGTCGCATCCCCGGCCATTACAAAGTTGAATGGCACCAAGGCCGAGATGATTATCAACGCTTGGAAAATCTATTCATGGTTTTAATGGGATTTGCTTTCATCCGACCATAAACCGACGGCTAAATCAAGGCTGCTGGCGGCGTGGCCGCCGCACCCAGCCGGTGATGCTGAATTACTTTCTAAAACATCGTCAAATTATTTTGGTGTAAAAATTAGACGTCTGCTGGCAGGCAACGGACATCTTTTGACAGCTAGATGCAGGCAACGTGAAACCCCGGCGAGGCCAAAATAATTCTCGTGGTAGTGTCGCCTCGTGCCGGCGAACTCCACCCATCTTGAATACGACGCCAACCTGCCTGCCTGGCTGCGTGCGCGTGATGTCTTCGCTGGTGAAGACGCCATCAAAGCCGCTGGTGAAAAGTATCTGCCGCGTCTGGATTGTCAGGACGATAAGGAATATCTCGCCTACAAAAACCGTGCTTCCTTTTTCAACGCCACTGCCCGCACCGCTGATGGATTTGTCGGTCTGATCTTTCGTCGTGATCCAACTTTCAAACTGCCTGATGCCAACAATGGTATCTCGGCTGCACTCACTGAATTTGTCGAAGATGCCGACATGCTTGGCACATCGCTGTCTGCTTTCTCCAAGAAGCTCGTCACTGAAATCATCAATGTTGGTCGGGCTGGCACGCTGATTGATTGGAACGAGGAAGCTGAGCAACGCGCTTACGCTGTTGCCTACACCGCCGAAGACATCATCAATTGGCAGACGGAACGGGTGAACGGTCGCAACGTCCTCACTTTGATCGTGCTCCAGGAGACTTGTCAGAAACCTGCCGCTGATTCTGATCCCTTTATCCGGGAAGACATCCAGCAACTTCGCGTGCTGAAACTCGTGCCGCCGCAAGGTGCGACTGACAACACCACAGTCGATTGGTCCTACCAAGTCGAAATCTGGCAACTACTGCCCAAGAGCCAAGGCTCCGGTAGCGGTTTTATCAGCCGTTCGTTCTGGAATGGTCTGTTTGGCAACGGTCAACCATCCAGCCAATCCAACAAGGAATGGAAACTGGTGGATACCGTCACGCCGCTCCGTCTGGGCAAACCGCTGCCGCTGATTCCCTTTGTGTTTCATGGTCCACGTCATTCCCTGCCCGAAGTGGACAAGATCCCGCTGGCGGACATCATCTTCAAGAATCTGGATCACTACCGTCTGGATGCCGACTACAAGCATGGGATGCACTTCACGGCGCTGCCCACGGCTTGGGTGAGCGGGTTCCCAAAGGAATCGTCGCTGCACATTGGCAGCAGCACGGCCTGGGTGGCTGATTTACCCGGCGCAACGGCAGGATTTTTGGAATTTCACGGTCAAGGGCTGATGACTTTTGAACGTGCCATGGATCGTGACGAGCAACTCATGGCCGTGCTCGGCACCCGAATGTTGGAATCCAAGAAGCGCGTTGGTGAAACCGCTGCCGCCATCGAGCTTCGGCAATCTGGCGAAAACTCCATCCTGAACACCGTCTCGTTAAGCGTCAGTTCTTCGCTGACGCAAGTGCTGCGCTGGGTCTATTGGTGGAATTCGACTGAACCGATTCCTGACGCCATTGGTCCTGACCTTGTTCTCGCCAGTCTGAACACTGATTTCAGCATCACCGGCATGTCGGCCTTGGAAATCACCGCGCTCGTGGCCGCATGGCAGGCCGGTGCCATCAGTCAGACCACTATGCTTGATCTCTTCCGTGCCGGTGAAGTCATCGCTCCCGGTCGCACGAACGATGAAGAAATCAAATTGTTGGCAACGCAGAAACCACCACCGGCAACCGCCCCGGTGAAACCGCCGATGGCTGTCAGTAAAAGTGAAACCCCTCACCCAATCACCTGAGTCCTAGCGGACGGACACCATTAAAAACCTATGCCCCTGAAATACAAATATGCAACGAAGCAGGAAATTCCTGCTGAACATCAATCCCTATACGTCGAACGCGATGGTGCCTGGCTGCTCGATGCCGATGGTGTCGTGAGTCAATCCAAGCTGGATGAGTTCCGCCAGAACAACATCACGCTCACCAACCAACTGAAACGCTTTGATGGCATTGATCCTGACGCCATTCGCCAACTCGCCGATGACAAACGCAAGCTGGAAGAGGCGGCGCAGATCAAGGCCGGTGAAGTGGACAAGGTCATCGCTGCCCGGCTCAAGGTCGAATTGGACAAGATCCATGCGCCGGTCGTGGCCGAACGTGATGCACTGCATGGCCGACTCACGGCAATCCAGATTGACCAAGCCGTCGTGAGTGAAGCCACGAAACGGGGCCTGAGGCCCACCGCTTTAACTGACATTACCGCCCGCGCGCGCATGACTTTCAAGTTGGTGAACGGAGTTCCCCAAGCTTTTGAGGCTGACGGCCAGACTGCCCGCACGGGCAAGGACGGCGTATCGCCGATGACTTTGGCTGAATGGGTGGATGCGTTGGTGTCCGACGCACCGCACTTGTTCGAGGCAAACGCTGGCAGCGGTGCTGCTGGCTCTGGTGGCGGTGCCGCCGGCAACCGGTCCGTGAAGAATCCTTTCCGCAAGGAATCGTTCAATCTCACGGAGCAAATGAAATTGCAGAAAACCGATCCTGCGTTGGCTGCTCGCCTCAAGGCGGCTGCCTGACGGATCAAAAACACAAAACTTAGTTTATGGCCAAGACACAACTTGCAGACATCATCGTGCCAGCGCAGTTCGCTGGTTACGTCCTTCAGCGCACGGCGGAGAAATCCGACCTGTTTCAATCCGGCATCGTCGTGCGGACGCCGGACTATGACGAGCGCGCCAGCCTCGGCGGCACGCAAGTCAACATGCCGCACTGGAACGACCTGACGGGCAACCGCCAGCCGCTTTCCGATTCGGCACCGCTCGTGCCGGCGAAACTGGTCGCTGACCAGGACATCGCCCGCATTCATAACGACGGTAACGCTTGGTCGTGGAATCATCTGGCGACGGTGGTCGCGGGTGATGATCCGGCGCTTGCGCTGGCGAACTTCATGGCGGATTACTGGAATCGCCAGAATCAATACATGCTCATCAACTCCCTCGCCGGCGTGTTCGGTGCGGCGAGCATGGCGGGCAACCTGTTGGCAATTCATGCCGAATCCGTCGCCGCGCAGACGGCCGCCACCAAGCTGAACGGCGCAACCTTCGTGGATGCGACGCAACGCCTTGGTGATCGCGGCGACCGGCTCGTGGCCGTGGCGATGCACTCGGCAGTTGAGGCCGCGTTGCGCAAGCTCGACCTGATTGACTTCATCCCGGACAGCCAGGGTGAGGCGCAAATCCGCGTGTTCCAAGGCCGTCGCGTCATCGTGGACGACGGCTGTCCGTCCCGCGCTGGCACGACTGACGGCTTGGTTTACACCACGTTCCTGTTCGGTCCCGGCGCTTTCGGCATGGGCTTCTCGGATCTGAACGGTGCGCCCGTGGAAGGTGGTCACGGCACGGAAGGTTGCGAAACGGCGCGTGATGCGCTCAACAGCGACACGATTCTCGTCAATCGTCGCCGGTTCATCCTGCATCCGCGTGGCGTGAAGTTCACCAGCGCGAACGTGGCGGGCGCCAACCCGACCAACGCGGAACTGGCCACGGCCGCGAATTGGGTGCGCGTGTGGGAAAACAAAAACGTCCCGGTGGTCGCCGTCACTCACAACATCTGAGCGCCGAGCCGGCGCAGGCCAATGCGCTGGCGCGCTAATCACGCGCCAGCGCGAAACCGAAAAACTTAACGAACAAATTTATGGGCAAACTTATTCCTCGCAGTTTCGAGCGGATTCGTTCGGGTGAACAGATCCAGCCGACAACTTTTACCAATGTCGCGGCAGCGGTTGCTGCTGGCGTCACGGCGGCAAAATTCCCGCGCCGCATCATCTACCTGTCTGCCGGTGGCACGGGCTCGGTTCCGTGCCTTGCCATCAGCGACGGCACGAACTGGCGTCAGGTCGAGATTGGTGCCAACGCCATCTAAGTCCTAGCGGACTGCAACCAACCACACCAGTCATTATGGACAAACCCTATCCAATCATTCGGCGGAAGCGGCAGCCTTTGGAGCCAGTCGCCATTCCGGTCGCGCCACCGGTGGTCACGGTCTGTCCGCATTGCGGTCGGTCCTCCGCTGATCCAGTGGCCGTGCCACCGGCACCCACTGAAAAACCACAACCTGACGATGCTTCAACCGCTTCCAGCACTTCCGCGCCGTAACGCGCCGTGGACGCCGTTCCAACGGCGGACCTGGCTGGCGACTCGTCGCCGCCGGCATCCGGCGGAAGAACCTGCGCCGGACCCGGTGCCGTTGCCGGAACCTTTGCCCTTCTTGGCTGATATGGCGACGGGGTTTGACGGGCTGGCGGATAGTGAAAATGTTTTGTTCAACCTCGTGGCGGATGGTCCGGTGGCCCGGCTTAATGGCTCGGCTTACATTGCGGATTGGATTTGTGCCGATGCAACAGTGGTGCCGCATTGCATTGTCAGCAACCGGCACGATGGCTATGTCTTTTCTGATCCCTTCCCGATGCCCAACGCGGGTGCCAGGGGAACTGTCGCATATAAAATCCTGCTGCCCGCCGCCGGCAATTATCGCGGCCTGTGTCCTTATTGGGGGCCTTATGGTGGGTGGGGAATGTCCATGTTGCTGATCGCGTCGGGCGGCGTAAACGGCGGTGCTGATGAGTCCCTCTACATTCAGACGCCCAAGGGCAGTTATTTTACTTCGTCGGTGATTTTCCCCAAAGACGGGAATTTTCACTGGCTGATTTACCGTTGGGATGCGGACATCGGCTTTTACGAAATCTCGGTGGATGGCTTGGCGGAAAACGTTTCGCAGTCGGGTTACGAGGAAACCTCTTACGACTGGGGCGAGGTGATGAACTTTTCATCCGAGGCCCAATCGGAATCGGCTGAATGTATCAATGTGATTTCCCACGTTTCGTGGTGGGACCGCGCCTTGACGGATTTGGAAATCGGTCTGCTCATGTCGAACTAAAATTATGAATGCAATCGCAATCAAACCTAAAACTGTGGAAGTGATGCCGGCACGCACGGCTAACTTCACCAACCTGTTCTGGCGCACCAGCGACGACGCTTTTCAACGCAAGCTGACCGTCGTGGTCAACAATGTCGCTGTGATTCAAGTCGCGGGCGCGGATTATGACGCGCTCGGTGATTGGACGGATGACACTATCAAGGATTTGATATTCACCCGTTTTGGTCTGGAGCTGGCTTAGTCATTTATGCCGCTCACGCTCATCAAGGAAACGGGTGCCGGATTGGTTGATGCCAACAGCTATGCGGACGTGGCCGATGGCAACGCCTATTATGACGGGCACCTTTATGCTACGGCGTGGACGGCGGCATCGGATGCACAAAAAGCCGTGGCGCTGGTAATGGCGTCGCGGTTGATTGACGCGGAATTTCAATTCAACGGCACGCGCACGAACGCTGTGCAAGGAATGCAGTGGCCGCGTGCGAAGTGCCCCGAGCCGGACAACGTCCATGTTCCGATCTCCGTCCTGCTGCCGATTCCCTACGACTACGTCCAATACGACACCGTGCCGAAAGCCGTTGTCCAGGCGACGTGCGAAATGGCGCGGGAGTTGTTGATTGCCGACCGGACGACTGCGCCCGTGGGTGAGGGGCTGAAATATCAGAACGTCGGCAGCACGCAAACTGGTTACGACAAGACCGACCGGCGCCAGGTGTTGTCACAGGTCGCGCAAGTCATGCTGGCGAAATACGGTTCTCAAATCAGCGCCCATAGCGGCGTGGTAAAACTCATGCGCGTATGAGTCCAAGCCGGACGGGCCACTATTCTTATGACTGAGCAAATTCAAAATTCGAAACGTATCCGATTCATCCCGGAAATCACGCTCGGCAACGTGCTGCAACTCCTGACGATTGCGGCGGCGGTGGTGGGCTTGTGGGTAAGTCTCGACAAGCGGCTCGCCGCCGTTGAGATGCAGGAAAATTACGCCATCGAGGAACGGCATGATTTGAAAAAGAGTTTGGCGACGCTCGCCGAAAATCAGGCGGTGCTGGCTCGGACGGTGGATCGGATTTCTATTTTGTTTGAACAACACACGAAAAGTGGCGTAGCCGCCACCGCCCAATAATTTTATGAAAACACTGCTACTGATAATCCCGGTGCTGGCGTTGGCCGGCTGCACGATGGCTCCGCTCAAGGGCGGTCGTGCCACGACATTGAGCAAACCCGCTCAAGGCATTGAGCAATCGGTGACGCAAGGTGAGAATCCGGCGCAAGCCTCGCGTCAGGATCAAGAAACGGTGCGCACCAAGACATACACCGTCCCGGCCGGGTCGCGGCTGGTTTCCAGCAATGCAGAGGCCGTGGTGGTCAGTGCGCCAATGCAAGTTGTCGAGCACGAAGAGACGCGCGCCAAGACGGAACTTGGCGCGGCACAAAAAGACACGGCCCGTGAATTAAGCGCGAAGTTGGCGAGTCTCAAGGGCATTGTGTGGGTTGGCGTCGTTATGTTCCTATTCGGTCTGGCCTCGATGTTTTACCCACCGCTGCAAGCCATCATCTGCAGCGTGACGACGAGCATTGCCATCACTGCCGGCGGCGTGGCGCTGATGATATTGCCGTCACTGATTGTCGGGAATGAGGTTTTGATTTTGGCCGGCGTCGCTGCGGCAGTCGGCCTATGGTTCTTCGCGCATCGGCACGGCCAGTTGCGCGGGTTGGTGGATGCGGCCGAGGCTGCCATTGCTCCACCAGTTACACCGCCGGACAATTCTGGAAAGGCGGGTGGCACATGAGCAGCGACCAGCAACAATTTCTGAATCTGCAAAATTATCCGGCGCGGATGAGAGTCGAGGAAGTTGCCTGGTATCTCGGTTTTGCCACTTATGAGATCACCATCCTCATGGCGGAAGGACTTTTGAAGCCGCTGGGCCGTCCGCCCGCGACCGGCGTGAAGTATTTTTCCACGGCGGCGCTGGAGGAAATGCGCCGGGACCAGAAATGGCTTGCCCGTGCTTCCGACTGCGTCGTCCAGTATTGGAAGGGGCGCAATGAAATGAAAAAAGCGCATCGTGGGAAGAGCCACGATGCGCCGCGAGTTGCGCCGTCTGCGGCTAATCTCAATTAGTCGCCGTCACGGTGGGTTGTTTGGCGGCAATCTTCTTCTCGTAGTCTTCCAAGGGCGGCAGCAACACCTGCGCCCGCTTGGCGTAGGAGCGATGCACGGCCTGGCTGTTATGGCCCAGCGCTTCCTGCGCGAACCGTTCGGGGTAGCCGGCGGTCTTCGCGCGCTCGGCCCACGCATAGCGATACGAATGCAGCGTTACGCCTTTGATCTTCAAGCCCCGGCAGCGTTGCTTGAACTCGGTGGCCCGGTCGCTGGCGCGCACGGTGGCCAGATAGGGGAATAGCGGGCCTGTGGCGGGCAAATCCTGCAAGATGGCCTCCACTTCCGCGCCGAAATGCAATCGCGCCACGCTCTTGGTCTTGCGCCGGAAGAAACTGATGATCTTCTGATCCAAGTCCACGTCCTCGGCCTTAAGCATCGCGAGATCGGTTTGAGCCGCGCCCAGTTGCCACGCGAGCCGGTAGAAGCCGCGGCGCTCGGGGTTATGTTCGCGGGCGACGATGGCGTCATGTTCCGCCGCCGTGATGGCGCGTTTTTCCTTGTAGACCGGCTTGGGCCATTGCTTGCGCGGCAAGATGGATTTGGGTTGCCAGTTCATGTCCAGGGCGAAGTTATGCAGCCGGCGCAGATAGACGTTGGTGGACACGGATCCGGTGCGGAGGACTTTTAGAAAATGTTCCGCCCGCGTTTCGAGCAGTGGCATGGAGCGGATGAGGTTGAAGGCTTTGTCCTTCATGGCGGTGACGTGGCGATGATGGGTGTCGCCGCGTTTGGTGGCGGTCATTTCGTCCATCACGAATTGCCAGGTGCGCTTGGCGGCGTCGCAGTCGGTGGCGCTGAGATACGCAAGGGCGATCTGCTGATTCAGGAGCGGTTGCCGGAACGCCTCGTTTTTCGAGTGGAGCAGGGCGGTGGCGGCCGCTTCGTCCTTGGTGCGGAGGCTTTGCTGTTTGCGCGTTTGCGTGTCTTCGCAATAGAAGGTGCCGTTGCGTCGATACAGGATGAACCGTGATTTCATATTACCTTTCATTCGGTAATGATGAATCTATCCGGCGACCCTCCGTTATTGAGTAGCCTATGAGTTGGCAGTGGGTAGAAGGTGGGTAAAGCGAAGTTAAAACGATTTGTTCCGCTCTACTGGCACTTTCACTGGCACTGACCGGCTACCGCCTCGTAAGTGACTGATGCACAAGCATCAAAGACTGGAGGCGAGGGTCGGAATCGAACCGACGGATGAGGCTTTTGCAGAGCCCTGCCTTACCACTTGGCTACCCCGCCTTTGGGGAACGGCAAAATAAATTATTTTGCCGTTGAAGCA
>Ga0208507_1001011_pt1 | contig 16431 bp, 20 predicted proteins | sample CryBogCBH12Aug01_FD_184626 | JGI IMG/M metagenome (GOLD analysis project Ga0208507, IMG submission 184626) | Freshwater microbial communities from Crystal Bog, Wisconsin, USA - CBH12Aug09.1 (SPAdes) (version 2) | ecosystem: Environmental > Aquatic > Freshwater > Lake | place: Crystal Bog... | reverse complement strand
GTTAGGCATCATCCGGAGGCACGATGAATCCGCTCCTCCTTTCAGTCCTTCTGGTGACCAGTGGTCCATGGCAGGACACGGTCAAACACCCCGACTGCATCAATGCCTGGCCGAAAACGATGGCCTATGTTCATTTGAAGAATGCAGGGTTACTAACCCCCGAAACAACGAATTTTAAGAAGACAACCTCCGTTCGTCTTGCCTCGCAACAGATCGGTCCGGATCTTTTCCATCAGGTTCATCTGGTGACATACACCAAGAATGATGGACAGGTCGTCCAAGTCATCACGGTCAATGATGCATCGAGCGAAGAATGCTCCATGAGTGGAGTAGAGGTTTTTGTGGTTACAAAGAAGCTTGGCGGCCATTGATGCCTAACCCTCCGCTCAACCCGGACCCAACCGTGACCATCCTCCCTAGTCACCTTTGCACCAGGCCCACGGTTGGGCCGGTTAGCTTCATCCGTTAGACCGCTCTCCGAGAGGTATCGTGCGCCCAACCCTTTTGGTACTCATCCTCATTTTTGGTGTCATGAAGGCGCAGGCTCAGGCCCCCTCGAAGTCAGACACCACGAAAACCCAATTCTCTGCTCAAGGCTTTGGCTTCGCGTTTGAATGCAGTGGCGACTATTTTCAATCGACTTGCCAATCCAAGGTTGAACCAAGGCTGACTACACAAGAAAACGGAAACCAACTCCACTTTGGGATAGGCCCGAAGCGAATTAAGTTTTCGCTCTCATTGAAACCCCCCAAATTCATCCTCAACCAAAAGGAATGGCGTGAGCGTGAGGCATGGATTGTGTTTGTTCCTATCCAGGACTCAACCGTACCTGATTTCAATAAGGCATATCCAGAGCTTGAAGCCTCAGTAACAGGCCTCCGATCGATACTTAACAGTGGCAAAGTGAAATCTATCGCCTGTGAGAATCTTCTGGTTTGGGATTTCCTTGACGCAATGCAGATGATCCACTCAAAGGCTAAATTCCTCAAAACGCCTTGGTGCAACGGCGTTCAATACCTTACCCAAGAGGTCCAAGAGGCTTGTGAGATCGATAGCAGCCGATTGGTTTATCGATTCATTGGTCTTTCCAATGATGGCAAATACCTCGTCGACATGTTCATGCCGGTTGCTCATCCATCACTCCCCATACCTGCTCCTGGGATCGAGAGTGCAGAGCAGCCCAAAGTTGTTGCCTATTGCACCAAAGCAGAGTCACAAATAAATCGGCTTAACGACCAGACCTTCTACCCAACCCTCACCAGTCTTGAATCCCTGGTCAGCACGATCCGCAGCAAGCCATGAATTCGCTCCAGTGCGGTCTAACCCCCCGCTGCACTCGGGCCCCGCCTGCATTACCTTCCGCTCTCTCTCAGCGTCCCGCTTTCTCGGCTTCGTTCAGCGTCTCGGCGCAGGCGTGGCCGGTTAGCTGTAACCGTTAGGCAAACTATGTCAGCGCCGCCCGCCAGGGTCTGGCGACGCGTGAGCAGGTGCTCCTGTCCGCGCCCCTGGGCCTAGGGTGGATGCTGGTTCCCTTTCTCTATCAGAGGCTCCGGGCCCTGCGCGCCTGCGGCTGAGGCTCCGGTCACAGTCACTGGAGTTCTTCCCTTTGGCGGGGGTGCAGTCGAATAGGCACGATGCGGTATCCTGGGCTCAAGGGGGGTGGCCATGCGATCCTTTGATGTTGTCGTCGAGAAGGACCCGACTACGGGTTTGTATGTCGGTCACGTTCCGGGGTGGCCCGGGGCCCACTCCCAGGCGGAAACGCTGGATGAGCTGCAGGTCAACCTCCGCGAGGTCATCGAAATGCTCCTGGAGGATGGGGACCCCCATCTCGATTCGGAATTCATTGGCATCCAACGAGTGCGAGTGGCCTAGACATGGGGACCATCCCGGTTCTCAAGCCTCGAGAAGTCGTTTCGATCCTCCAAACGCTCGGGTTTATCGAAGTCCGGCGACGCGGATCCCATTGCCAGTACCGCCACCAGGACGGTCGCTCGACGACGGTGCCCTTCCATGCCGGTCGGGACATCTCGCCAGTGCTGCTGCGGACCATCGCCCAGGACATCGGCTTGACGGTCCAGGAATTCCTCGCCCACAAATAGCGACGGCAGGGGCCCTGCGCGCCCGCGCCTGTGGGTCCCTCTCGCGCTTTCCGCAGCTGCCAGGGGCCGATGCCCCTGCGTCAGCCCCTGGGGAGGATCAGCAGGTTCGCCTGAGGTCTGGCCTTGCCCCGGGCAATGACCCTTGGCAGGGCCAGGGCGAAGCCGGTCACGAGGGTAACCATCCACAGGGCCCAGACGGCCAGGCTGAAGGTGTGGAACTGGCGCATGAGGTTCGCCTGCTTCCTGACCAGCACCACGGTGGCCCAGCTGGAGTGCGCCAGCATGACGAGGATGGCGCCGACGCCCAGCACGCCGTGGAGGTTGAGGCTGAACCCGCCGGAGATGAGCGTCATGAGCGTGGTGGCGACAACATCCACGACGAAGCCCGCCCAGAACAGCGCCAGGTGGCTGGCTTTCAGGATCCGGGCGCGGCGCTCCGCGAAGGCGGCGGTGGTGTAGAGCGCCGCCGCCAGGAGGATTCCCACCACAGCAGCAAGGGTCATGGGCTTCACAGCGGGGCCTTCTAGGAGAAACAGGGCTGTTCTTCTTTGTGCCCTTTGTGTTCTTTGGGGTTCAGATTTTCTTGAAAAGCTGGTTTAACCCCAAAGAACACAAAGGGCACAAAGGACGGATAGATAGCTCTTCATCCCCTTCAGCCGCCTTTATCCCTGTCAAATTGCTTTTGAAACAGGGATGCAGGGGATGAAGGGGATAAGGGAAAGATCCAGCCCTGTGCGGTAGGTTGCCCCGGCCTCAGCCCCGCCGCCACCCTGTCGTGCCGTCTTTGCGGTCTTCGAGGACGATGCCCAGCTCTTTGAGGCGGTCGCGGGCCCGGTCGGCTTCGGGCCAGTTCTTGGCGGCTTTGGCGGCGCGGCGGGCCTCGATGAGGGCTTCGACTTCGGCGTCGAGGGTGGCTTCGGCTTCGTGGGGCCAGGCGGCGAAGATGGCGTCGGCCTCGTCGAGGAAGGCCAGGACCGCGTCGCGCTCCTCCCGGGTGAGGGCCACTTGGTCGTCCTGGGCGTTGAGGTCGCTGATGAGGGTGAAGAGCTCGGCGAGGGCCTCGGGGGTGTTGAGGTCGTCCGCCAGGGCGTTCCAGAAGGCCTCCCGGGCCTGGTCCAGGCGGGTCCGGGGCTCCAGGGCCTCCTTCCAGGGGCCGGCGCCGGGCTGGCCCTCACCCTCCATGCGCTTGCGGAACACGCGGATGCGCTTGAGGGAGTTCTCCGCCGCCCTGAGGCCCTCGAAGCTGAAATTCAGCACCTTGCGGTAGTGGTTGCTCTGGATGGTGTAACGCAGGGCGAGAGGGTCCACGCCCTTCTCCACGAGGTCGCGCAGGGTGAAGAAGTTGCCCGCGCTCTTGGCCATCTTCTGGCCTTCCACCATGAGGAACTCGCCGTGGACCCAGTGGTTCACCCACTGGTGGCCCAGGCAGCCGTCGCTCTGGGCGATCTCGTTCTCGTGGTGGGGGAAGATCAGGTCCACCCCGCCGCTGTGGATGTCCACCCGCTCGCCCAGCAGCTCCATCCCCATGGCCGAGCACTCGATGTGCCAGCCGGGGCGGCCGGGACCCCAGGGGCTGTCCCACCAGGGCTCGCCCGGCTTGGCGGCCTTCCAGAGCACGAAGTCGGTGACCGAGTCCCGCTCGTACTCGTCCGCATCCACCGAGGACCCGGCCTGCATGCCCTCCCGGTCCAGGTGGGCCAGGCAGCCGTAGGTGGGCAGGCCCGAGATGCGGTAGTAGACACTGCCGTCCCGCTCATAGGCGAGGTGCTTGCCCTCCAGCTCCCGCACCAGCCGGATCATGCCGGGGATGTATTCCGTGGCCTTGGGCAGGTGGTCCGCCTTCTGGATGCGCAGGGTCTCCAGGTCCTCCAGGAAGATGGCCGTGAAGCGCTCCGTCAGGGTCCGCATGGCCGCGTGCCTCTCGGCGTTGGTGGCGTCCGCGGGCAGGCTCCCCTGGGAGTCCCGGATGATCTTGTCCTCGACGTCGGTGATGTTCATGCAGTGGGTGACGGTGTAGCCCCCGGCCCGGAACACGCGCTTGAGCAGGTCTTGGAAAAGGAATGTGCGCAAATTTCCTATGTGAGCATAGTTGTAGACAGTGGGACCGCAGGTGTAGAAGGATATGAGTCCCTCCTTCACCGGGACCACGGGCTCGACCCTCCGCGTCAGGGTGTTGAACAGGGACAGGATCCGCCGGCTCTTCTGCATGGATCTAGGAAACCACCTTTTCCCCCTCTTTCCAAAGCCCCAGGGTGCCCATGGGCCTCTTTACCGCCAACAAGCCCGTCCCGGATCAGGCTGAGCGCGATGAGCGCCTGCTCAAGATGGAGCTGGACGGCCGTGCGCTCCGGTCCCAGGTGGAGGACCTCCAGGAGCTGGTCCGGCACCTGGACCAGGACCGGGACCTGCTGCTGGGCGCCCTGGAGCGCATGCGCCCCGGCGGGGAGCCCGATGCCCTGGCCCAGGTGCTACTGGACATCTCCTTCAAGCCCCTGGGCCTGGCCTGCTTCTATGTGGCCCTGGCCGACTGGGACCGGGATCAGCTGCGGTTCGTGCTCTACCAGGAGGGCGGCCGAATCCGCGGCCATCCATCACGCCGCCTCTCCGAAGGGCTTGGCCTCTCGGAGAAGGTGCTGTCCGAGTGCCGGCCCATCTACATCCGCACCCTGGAAGAGGGCCGAGCCGCGGGCAGCCTGCTCACCGCCGCCGAGGAGGCCACGGGCCTGATCCCCCACTCCTGGTACGGAGTCCCCTTCGGCCAGGGCGCCCGTCCGGACGGGCTCGTGAGCTTCCAGAGCTTCCACAGCGATGCCTTCAGCGCCAGCCGCCGGCGGGTCATGGATGCCCTGGCCGCCCTGCTCTCCACTTGCCTGGGCCCCCTGCAGGCCCGCTGACCGCGGCTTAGAGTGCCTAACAAAACCCCGACGAGGCCCCGGGGTTTGGTTAGGCACTCTTACGGCTGGACCAGGGCCAGCAGGTCCTCGGGCAGCACCCGGGCGCGGTTGTCCGTGCCCGCCACCAGGTGGACGCTCTCGCCCTCGGCCAGGAGCACGCCGTCGCGCTCGATGCGGTAGCCGAAGGTCAGGCGCCGCCGGCCCGTCTCCTGCAGGAAGGTCCGTACCTGCACCAGCTCGTCGTACCGTGCCGGGGAGCGGAACCGCACCCGGAGCTCGTTGACGACCAGGCGCACCCCGCGGGCCTCCCACTCGGCATAGCTCTGGCCCAGGCTGCGCAGAAAGTCGCTGCGGCCCAGCTCCATCCAGACGGGGTAGGTGGCGTGGTGCACGATGCCCATGGCATCGGTCTCGGCATAGCGCACGCGGAGCTCAGTGGTGGATTCCATGGCGGGGCGGTCCTCATTCCTGAGCCTCCAGTCTTCAGCGGTGTGGCTGATCCGTCCACGAAAAAGCCCCGCGGGTGCGGGGCTTCTGTTGCACGGACCGGGCTCCCGGCTACTCGATGGTGACGCGGATGTGATCGCCCTTGTCCGTGGTGATTTCCAGCAGCATGTCGCCGGGCTTCGAGTCGGCGAGCAGCTTCTGGAGCTGGTCGGGCTTCAGCCCCTTGCGGGTCTTGCCATGGACCTTGATCTCGCCGTCGCCAGCCATGTCCAGCACGCCGCTGGCCAGGCTGATGGGCATGCGGATGTGCACCTCCGTGGGCCCGTCCACGCCCTTCTGCTTGGCGTGCTGCAGCATGGTCTTGGAGACGATATCCACCTTGAGGAACTTGGCGGTCTGGGCGGCCAGGGGGAAGCTGAGGGTGGCCACCAGGGCCAGGGGAAGCAGGGCGGCGCGCATGGGACCTCCGTGTTGGGAACGGGCCTCGGCACTGGCCGGGTCGAATGGGATTACGAGGGGAGGCCGCCCGGGATTAGTCAGGGTCGAAAGCCCGGCAACCAATCGGGTATTCTGGTGCTGGAACAAAACGGGTCCTGGACCCATCCAACCCGTTGCGGTCCCGCCGCCCCCTGGAGCCTTCATGAAGATCTTCGCCTCCCTCCTGCTCGTCGCCGCTTCGCTGTCCGCCCAGGGCGCCGTGAAGTGGGAGCACGACTACCAGTCCGCCCTGAAGCGGGCCAGGGCCGAGAAGAAGCTCATCTTCATGGATCTCTGGACCGAGTGGTGCCCGCCCTGCCTCCACCTCCAGAAGAACGTCTTCCCCACCCCCGAGGCGCAGGCGGCCCTGGCCAAATACGTGCCCTACTCCGCCCTGGTGGAGAAGCGGGACCGCACGCCCGTGGCCGAGGGCTCCCGGCTGGCCGAGCAGTTCCGGCTCAACGCCTTCCCGACCCTGGTGATCATGGATGCCGACGGCAAGGAAGTCCGCCGCCAGGTGGGCGCCTTCCGCAGTGGTGCCGAGTTCGCGGGGTGGTTGAAGCAGTAGTCAGCAGTTCGCAGAGAGAGAACGGCGGCCTTTGGTCGCCGTTCTCTCTGTTGATAAACGATTGCTGAAGGCTCTCTCAAAAATCCTTCACTCCCCCCGCGGTCTTGGGCGGCTTGGGCAGGCGCTGCTTGAGGCCTTCGAGCTCGTCCTGCTGGGCGCCCAGGCTGGGGCGGGGCGGGGGTGGCGGGGGCGGCTTCCTGGGATTGGGCGGGGGCGGGGGTGTGGCGTCCGGGACCAGGGTCTGGAGGTCGTGGCTGGCCTCGGGCTGGCCCGGCTGTTCCAGCAGCAGCCGCTCCAGCAGGAGCCGGGCCTCGGCGGGCCGCCCCGCGTCCCGGTGGGCCCGGGCCGCCAGGAGCAGGGCCGGGGCGCGCCAGTACGGTACGGGCCTGGGCACGCCCGTGCTCACCAGCGGCCCCAGGGTCTTCAGGGCGTCCTCCGGGAAGCCCGTGCGCAGGTCGATCTGGGCCGCCAGCAGCAGGTGGCCGGGACGGCCGCCTGTGGGCCGCCAGCGCCGGGCGCCGGGCAGGTTCCCCCCGTCCAGGGCCCGCTGGGCCAGCCAGGCCCGCACGCCGGGCGGGGTCCAGGCCGGGAGGCCGCCACCCTGGGCCCGGAGGCCCGGCGCGGCCAGGGCCAGGGCCAGGAGCAGGAGGGACCGCCAGCGCGCCATGGGCTTGCCCGCGCAGGCCAGCCAGAGGGCCAGCCCCGCCAGGGCCAGCCAGGCGCCGAGCTCGGGGTGGGCCGGCTGGAGGGAGCGCCGGGCGGGCAGGGGCGCATGGCCCGCGGCCAGGGCCTGGAGGCCTGCGGCGGCGGCCTCCGCATCCTTGAAGACCTGGCCGCCCGTGGCCTGGGCGAGGCGCGCCAGGAACTCCGGTTGCGCGACGCTGACGGCGGGCTCCTGGCCGGAGGCCCCGGCCCCGGCCCGGGGCGGCACGGCGTGGGAGTGCCCGTCGCCGAAGGCCAGCACGTAGACTGGCAGCCGGGCCTTCTTCAGAGGTTCCGAGGCCCGCTGGAGGGCCTCCTCCGGCGCCTCCCAGGTCTCCTCGCCGTCGCTGAGCAGCAGCAGGACCGCGGGGGCCTCAGGTTCCGCCTGGGCCGCCACCTGGGGCAGGCCCCGGCCCAGGCTGGTGCCCGGGGAGCCCACCTCGCCGGGGGTCACGGCCCGCAGGGCCTCCCGCAGCAGGGTGCGGTCCTCACCCGGCGGCAGCAGGGGGATGGCATCACCGGTGAGCAGGTCCAGGCTCCAGCGCAGGCCGGGCTGGGGCCGGGACCAGAGGCGGTCCAGGGCCGCCCCGGCGGCGTCCCACCGGCTGCGGCCGTCCACATCGCTCACCGCCATGGACCGGCTGGCGTCCAGCACCACATGCACCGTGAGCCGGGGGAACTCCGGCAGGCCCCAGCGGGGCTCCGCCAGGCCGAGGCCGAGACCCGCGGCCACCAGGGCCAGGCCCAGCCCCTGCCACAGGGGCCGCTGCCCCACCACCTGCACGCCCAGGCCCGGCCGCAGGTGCGCCCGCAGGGCCAGGCCCAGGATGAGCAGCGCCACCAGGCCCGCCGGGGCCAGGGCCCAGGGCTGGGTGAAGGGCAGGCTCATGGACCCTCCACCCAGGCGGGCCGGGGCCGGCCGCGCTTGAAGGCCAGGTCCGTGGCCAGGGGCAGGGCCAGCAGGGCCGCGGCCAGCAGACACCAGACGGCCAGGGGCCGGCCCTCGGTGGGCGGATCCACGGGCAGCAGGGTCTTTTCCAGCTGGTCCACGGCGGCGAGGCTGCGGGCCAGGCCGCCGGGGTCCTCGGCACTGAAGGCCTCGCCGCCGGTGAGGCTGGCGACCTCCTTCAGGGTGGCGTGGTCCACTTCCACGTGCAGCCGCGCGAAGCCCCCGCCCTCGAGGGGCACCAGGCTCTCGCCGTCGGTGCCGATGGCCACCGCGTGGATGCGGATGCCGTTCCGGCGGGCCTCCTCGGCGGCCTCGGCGGGGGTGACGCGGCCCCGGTTCTGGGCGCCGTCGGTGATGAGCAGGATCACGCGGCTGCGGGCGGGGCTGTCCTCCAGGCGCCGGACCGCGGTCATGAGCGCCGAGCCGATGGCCGTGCCGTCGTCGCGGCTGTCGAGGTCGAGGCGGGCCAGCATCCGCAGCAGGCGCGTGTGGTCCGCGGTGAGCGGGCTCAGGGTCACGGGATGGGCGCTGAACAGGATGAGGGCGAAGCGGTCGTCCGGGCGCCGCAGCACGAACTGGGCGAGCAGGCGCCGGGCCGCGTGCCAGCGGTCCTCGTCGGGCCGGTCCAGGATCTTCATGCTGCTGCTGCCGTCCAGCACCACGGCGAAGTCCACCACCGGCGCGCTGCCCCGCAGGGGGGTCCGCCACTCCGGGCCCGCCGCCGCGAGGCCCAGGGCCAGGGTCAGCAGCACCGGCAGCCAGTGCGAGGTGGCGCGGGCCAGGCTGCTGGAGGGCCGGGAGGCGGGGATGCCCCAGCGGTAGAGCACGCGCCAGGACCAGACCAGCAGAGGCAGGACCACGAGCAGCAGGAGGGGATGGCGGAAGGCGATCACGGCCCCTCCCCCTCGGGTCCGGCGGCGCGGAGGGCTTCGAGCAGCGGCTCCGGGGGCGGGAAGGGCGGCTCGGTGCGGCCGAAGCGGGCCGCGTCCAGGCTGGCGGTCCACTGGGCCCAGGGGGCGAGCCGCCGGGTGCGGAACTCGGGCTCACCCCAGGCCCGGGCGGCCTCGCCGAAGCGGGCGGCCAGCAGGTCGCGGCCCAGGCCGTGGGCGGCGTCCAGGGCGGCGCGGTCCCGGCTCGCCGGGGGCCAGTGCTGGCGGAACTGGTGCGCCGCGTGGCGCAGCTGACGCGCGGCCGAGCCCCGGCGCCAGCGCTGCCCGGCCCAGGCCGCCAGGCCCAGGGGCGGCAGCAGCAGCAGGCTGGCCCAGGCCCAGGGGAAGGGGATGGCCGGCAGCTGGTCGTCGTTGCCCCCCCCGAAGCCCACCCAGGCGCCGCCGAAGGGGATGCTCCGGGGCACCGGCAGCCTCAGCTCCGGGGCCCGCTGGCCGTTGCCGAGATCGAGGGCCGGGATCACCGCCAGCCCCGGGCTGAGGGCCTGCACCTGGAAGCGCCAGCCGCGCCCGTCCGGCAGCGGCTCCACGGCCCGCAGGCGCAGGGGCCCCAGGTGGTCCTCCACCGCGGGGCGGGGCGGGGCGGGCTTCAGGGGATCCGCTTCCGCCAGCTCCAGCACCGCCAGCTCCCCCAGCCGCAGCGCAGCCGGAGCCTTCCACACCGGCGCACCACTGACTGCCATCCCCACGGCCAGCAGCAGCCCGATCTTTTCGAATCTCGGATTCCGCCAGCGGAATCCGAGCCCGTACGGCCGGCCGTGGGAACCCACCCGATCGCTCATGCGCCGCCCGCCCGCAGCCAGGCGTTCAGCTTCACCACGGGGTCCTCGAGCACGTCCCAGCGCTGGTGCTCCACGGCCGGGCTGAAGCCGGGCTCGGGCCAGGTCATGGCGCGGTGGTGCTCATGGCTCTCGGGCTGGAACCACACCAGGCGGTGCCGACCCGCCAGGGGCTTGAGCAGGGGCGCGAGGCCCTGGAGGCCCGCGCCGTTGCTGAGGAGCCAGAGGCGGTGGCCCCGGCCGTGCTCGCCCCAGTGCCCCAGGGCCTCCCGCCAGGCGGCCTCGGTGGGGATGCAGGGCCCCCGCTCGGCCAGCAGCTCCAGCAGGCGCAGGCCGTGGATGCGCCCCCGCCTGGGGGCGAGGCGCAGGGCCGGGGTGCGGCCGTCGCCGGGCACCACCAGGCCCAGACGGTCCCCGGTGGCCTGCAGGGTGGCGAAGGCCGCGCCGCAGAGCTCCAGGGCCCAGCGCAGGGGCGAGACGGGATCGCCCAGGTACATGGACGGCGAGGGGTCCACCACCAGCCAGAGCACCAGGTCGCGGCTGCTCTCGAAGCGCTTCATGATGGGCTCGCCGGTGCGGGCGGTCAGGGGCCAGTTGATGTAGCGGGGATCATCGCCCGGCTCGTAGGGGCGGTTCTCCACGAAGGTGAGGCCCGCGCCCTTGAACCGCGAGGGATGCTGCCCCTCGGTGCCGCCGCTCAGCCGCCCGCGCAGCCGCAGCGGCAGGCGCCGCAGGCTGGCGAGGAAGCGGGCGGGCAGGGGCATGGCCCCAGTATGGATCAGTTGCCCCGTGCGAACGGAGGCCCGCTGCTACCAGCGCACCCGCACCCGGTAGGTCAGCGTGGCGCTGCCTTCGGCGGGCACGGTGACGCGGAACCTGGCGGTGCCCGCGGCCTCCTTGGTGTGGGGGTGGCTCTCCTGGAGGACTTCCCAGTCCCCGGGCAGGGGCTCCAGCACGCTCACGGTGACCGCTTCCTTCTTGGCGTTCTTGAGCTCCACCTGGAAGGCGGACTCATGCACGGCGCCGTATTTGCCCTGGCGGCCGAGGCTCTTGTAGTCGGTCTGCTTGCGCCGGCCCGTGACATCGAAGGCGTCGCCCAGCTTCAGGCGGACCAGCTCGTTCTTGGGGGTGTGATCCAGGTTGTCCTCGCCCACGAACTGGGCGCGGCCCTCGCTGTCGCGCTTGTAGACGCGCAGGACGCCCTTGGGCAGGGGCATGCCCAGGCGGCTCGACTCCTTGTTGTCGAACTCGAGGAAGACCCCGACCTTCTGCTTCTCGCCCAGGTCGCCATAGCTGCCGGAGTAGTAGTAGTTCTGGCCCTGGAGCAGGTAGTCCTTGCGCACGGGCACGGCGCTGGCGGTGAGCAGGGCCACCTGCTTGGTCTGGTTCACGGCCAGGGTGGTGGGCCGGTCCAGGGTGTAGAGGTGGTACTCGAAGAGGCTCTCCTCGGCCATCTTCGGCGCGGCGGACGCGAGCATGGGCCGGGCCATGTCCGAGCGCTCCATGATGCGCTCGGGGCGCTGCCGCGCGCGGTTCACATCCCCGGCCACCAGCTGCAGGGTGGCATTGGGATAGGCGGCGCCGCTCTGGTTGGTGAGGGTCACCCAGCCACTGAGGTCCAGGGTCTTCTCGTCCGGCGCCAGGTTGGCCACGTAGTCGGCCCGCCAGGAGAGGCCGCCGGTGAGGTAGCTCAGCTCCAGCTGCTGCGCCCTTTCCACGCCGCTGTGGAGGCTGATGACCAGGGTGGGGCGGGCCCGCAGGCTGGCGGGCACCTTCGGGAAGATGAGCCGCCCCGGGACGCTGGTCTCGATGCGGTCCGCGAACTGCAGCACGGTGCCGGCGTTGGTGGCCAGCACCGTGGCCTCCTCGCGGACCTCCCGGTCGCCGCCGGCCTCCCCCCGGACAGTCCGCACCACGGTCACCGGCTCACCCACGTATTTCTCCAGTAGCTTCTGGGGGGTCAGCAGGTCGAAGTCGAAGTTCTGCTCCGCCACCCAGAAGTCCCGGGGGGCGGTGAGGTTCCGCAGCAGGGCCGTCTCGGGGCGGATCTGGGCGGAGACCTCCTGGAAGGCCAGGCGGGCCTCGCCCTTCGGCAGGCGCACCTCCCGGGTGTCCTTCACCAGCGCCAGGTTGTCGTTGTAGATGGTCACCGCCAGGGCCTTCTGGTCCTTGAAGGTGGTGACGGACTCCTGAGCGGGCAGGAGCGCGGGGACGGCGGCAAGGAGCAGGGCTCGGCGCATGGAACCTCCGGTGTGGGACGGATGGAAGGGGCTGTTCGGGGACCAGAGCGGATTCCCGGGCCCGATACCTGTTCATGCCCTCAGTGCGCGGTTCCTTTCATGGGGAGCTGGAGAAAAGCCCGGGCCGGGTCCAGCCTAGGTCAGCCGGCCTTCCCTCGCCAGCGCCTGGATGCCGATCAGGGCGCTGTCCAGCTGCCCCTGCAGCAGCCTGTCGGCCCCCATGGTGGCCATCATCATGGGGATGTCCGCCTCGTCCACCAGATGCAGGGAGCAGCCCTCGCTGTCCGCGGCGATCTCGAAAGTCAGCTCGTGGTCGAAGAGCTTCCGGGCCCCGGCGACCAGCACGATCCGCTGGCCGGGCACCCGCTCCTTCACCACGAACTCCTGGGGCATCTTCATGCCCATCACCTCGATGAAATAGCTGTGCCGGTCGGCTTCGCCCACAAAGCCCTGGGCCCCGGGCTCCAGGAAGGCGCGGTGGTTCGAGAGGTCTGAGAGGAAGGCGTAGAGCGCATCCGCGTTCACCGGCAGGGCGGCGGTGGCAGTCTGAATCCGGGTCATGGGTGCTCCTGGGCTCCCCCAAAGCATGAACCACCGGCCGGCCGATCCGCCAGGGAACCTTGGCGCCGTCGCGAGCGCGCCTGAGGCACGGACAACCGCTCAGTAGCGCCGCTCACCGAAGAAGGCCGTCCCGATGCGGATCTGGTCGGACCCGGCGGCGATGGCGGCCTCGAGGTCCCCGCTCATGCCCATGCTGAGGCGGAGGGACCGTCCCAGCTGATCCTGCAGCCGCGCCCGGAGGTCCGCCAGCTGGCTGAAGGCACCCTCCTCCCAGGGCGGCGGGATGGCCATGAGCCCGGTCAGGGGCAGCCGCTCGTCGTTCCCCAGGGCTTCGAGCAGGGCGGGCAGGTCCGCCTCGGCGCAGCCGCCCTGCTTGGTGGCCTCGTCCCAGAGGTCCACCTGGAGCCAGACGGGGCGGACCACCTGCAGCTCCTCGGCGAGGCGGCGCAGCCGCTCGGCCAGGTCCGGACGGTCGAGACTCTGGAGCTCGCGGAAGTGCTGCAGCGCGGCCTTGGCCTTGTTGCGCTGCAGGGGGCCCAGCAGCACGAACTCGAGGTCCGGCGCGGCCAGGGCCTTCTCAGCGCCCTCCTGGACGTAGTTCTCGCCGAACCTGGAGAAGCCCAGGTTGGCCGCCTCGCGGACCAGGACCAGGGGCTGCTTCTTGGACACGGGGAGCAGCTCGACGGTCTGGGAATCGCGGCCGGCGCTCTCGCAGGCCCGCAGTACGCGGGTCCGCAGTGCGGCGACCCGGTCCTCCAGGCTCACGGCAGGAAGAGGATCCGGAGGCAGGACTCGCAGGCGACCAGGGTCTTGTGCTCCTTCAGCTCCGCGAGCAGGGGACCGCGCAGCTTGACCCGGCAGCCGGTGCAGGCGCCGCCTTCCACGGGAACCACCACCCGGCCCTGCCGGGCGCCGGCCAGGCGGTGGAAGCGGACCACTTCCTGGCGCGGCAGCTTGGCTTCCAGCTCGGCCTGCTTGGCCTGGAGCACGCGGCGGCCTTCGACCTGGTTGCCGTGCTCCTCGAGGAAGATGGCATAGAGCTCGTCGAACTGGCCCTGGGCGGCGGCCCGCTCGGCCTCCAGGGCGCTGAGGGCCTGGACCAGCGTCTCGACGGAGGTCTCGAGGGCCTTGAGGGGGCGGGCGATGGAGGCCTTCTGTCGCTCCTTCTCGTCCAGCTCGCGGATGGCGGCGGCGTAGTGGACCTTCTGGCTGGTGGCCTTGACCGCGGCCCGGGCCCGCTCCTCTTCCTTCAGGGCCTGGGCCAGGTCCTTGCTCCTGGCCAGGATCTGGAGGCGGGCCGTGTCCAGGGCCTTGGTCTTCTCGGCGATGGCCTTGGCCGCTACCTTCACGCGGCCATCCAGGACCGCCAGGTCCGGAGGCAGGGCCGACAGCTCCCGCTGGATGGTGCCCAGGTAGTCCAGGGTGGCCTGCAGGTCGCGGAGGATGGCAAGAGTTTCCATAAGGTGAGGCTACACCCCTCGGGAGGGACACAGGGGGATTCCAGATCTTACATGCACATGAAGAAAATCTTCTTCGACCGACTAAGATTTACACCCACTTTACAAAATTGGCCTTGACCCTGCCCCCCCGAAATGACAGAATTGGCACTCACTGTTGGTGAGTGCTAACAGCTCCACCCGTCATCTTCTCTTCAACCCTCAGGAGGTTCCATGGCCATCCAGCCCCTTTCCGACCGCGTTGTGCTCAAGCGCGTCGACCCCGCCGAGACCGTCAAGGGCGGCATCATCATCCCCGACACCGCCAAGGAGAAGCCCATGGAGGCTGAAGTGGTGGCCGTCGGCGAAGGCAAGATCAACGAGAACGGCACCCGTAATCCGATGTCCGTCAAGGCCGGCCAGAAGGTGCTGATCGGCAAGTACAGCGGCACGGAAGTGAAGATCGACGGCATCGACCACGTCATCGTCCGCGAGGACGAGATCCTGGCGATCATGGCCTAAAGCCGACAGCCTTCAGCCTCAACGCGAACCCCAAACACCTCTAGAACTCCGGAGATACCCATGGCCAAGTCCATCATCTATGCCGAAGACGCCCGCCAGGCCATCCTGCGCGGCGTGAACAAGCTCGCCGACGCGGTGCAGGTCACCCTCGGGCCCAAGGGCCGCAACGTCCTCATCGAGAAGAAGTTCGGCTCCCCCCTCATGACCAAGGATGGCGTCACCGTCGCCAAGGAGATCGAGCTCAAGGACCGCCACGAGAACATGGGCGCCCAGCTGGTGCGCGAAGTGGCCTCCAAGACCTCCGACATCGCCGGTGACGGCACCACCACTGCCACCGTGCTGGCCCGCGCCATCTACCGCGAGGGCATCAAGGCTGTCGTGAGCGGCGCCAACACCATGGAGATCAAGAAGGGCATCGACCTCGCCGTCGAGACGGTCGTCAAGGCCATCGACGAGATCAAGAAGCCCGTCGAGGGCAACGCCATCGCCCAGGTCGGCACCATCTCCGCCAACGGCGACGAAGAGATCGGCCGCATCATCGCGGAAGCCATGGCCAAGGTCGGCAAGGACGGCGTCATCACCGTCGAGGAGGCCAAGGGCCGCGAGACCGAGCTGAACGTGGTCGAGGGCATGCAGTTCGACCGCGGCTACCTCAGCCCCTACTTCGTCACCAACCCCGACCAGATGAAGGTCGAGCTCGAGAACCCCTACATCCTCGCCTACGAGAAGAAGGTCTCGAACATGCGCGACCTCCTGCCGCTCCTGGAGCAGGTCGTCAACAGCCGCCGCCCCCTGCTGATCATCGCCGAGGACGTGGACGGCGAGGCGCTGGCCACCCTGGTGGTGAACAAGATCCGCGGCACCCTGAACGTGGCCGCCGTCAAGGCTCCCGGCTTCGGTGACCGCCGCAAGGCCATGCTCGAGGACATCGCCGTCCTGACCGGCGGCAAGGCCATCAGCGAGGACCTGGGCCTCAAGCTCGAGAACCTCACCCTGGCCGACCTCGGCAGCGCCAAGAAGATTGTCATCGACAAGGAGAACACCACCATCGTCGAGGGCGCCGGCAGCACGGAAGCCATCCAGGGCCGCGTCAAGCAGATCCGCGCTCAGGTCGAGGTCTCCACCAGCGACTACGACAAGGAAAAGCTCCAGGAGCGCCTGGCCAAGCTCGTCGGCGGCGTCGCCGTCATCAAGGTGGGCGCGGCCTCTGAGACCGAGCTCAAGGAGAAGAAGGCCCGCGTCGAAGACGCCATGCACGCCACCAAGGCCGCCGTCGAGGACGGCATCGTGGCCGGCGGCGGCGTCGCGCTTCTCCGCTCCATGCTCCGGCTCGCCGAGCTGAAGGTCGCCGGCGACCAGGCCACGGGCGTCGACATCGTCCGCAAGTCCCTGGAGGAGCCCCTCCGCCAGATCGCCAACAACGCTGGCGTCGAAGGCTCCGTGGTGGTCAACACCGTCCGCGAGGCCACGGGCAACCACGGCTACAATGCCGCCACCAACGTCTACGGCGACATGATGGCCTTCGGTGTGGTCGATCCCGCCAAGGTGACCAAGTCCGCACTCCGCAATGCCGCCTCCGTGGCCTCCATGATGCTGACCACTGAAGCCATCATCACCGAGATCCCCGAGCCCAAGGCCCCTGCGGGCCCTGGCGGCCCCGGTGGCATGGGCGGCATGGAAGACATGTATTAGCCGGCTGTCGGCTCTCGGCCAGCAGCAATCGGCTGGTGGTTGAAAGTTGCCAGAGTGTCAAGCGCCCCGCTTCGGCGGGGCGCTTTTTTTTGGTTCATCCGGGAATTCCGGGGAA
>Ga0208507_1001007_pt1 | contig 16483 bp, 26 predicted proteins | sample CryBogCBH12Aug01_FD_184626 | JGI IMG/M metagenome (GOLD analysis project Ga0208507, IMG submission 184626) | Freshwater microbial communities from Crystal Bog, Wisconsin, USA - CBH12Aug09.1 (SPAdes) (version 2) | ecosystem: Environmental > Aquatic > Freshwater > Lake | place: Crystal Bog... | reverse complement strand
ATTTAGAGATGTCAATGAAGCCTATACAAAAACATTTGACGGCAATACTACAGCGAAGTTCTTATCAAAACTCCAAGCAATTAGAAAGGAAATCAACAATGGCTAATGGTCATATCGCCCAGATGGGCAAAGGTGTTCTGTTTCAGAACGAAAAGAAAACCAATGAGCGTTCTCCTGATTGGAAAGGTACGCTATTGCTCTCAGAGGACTATAAAGCGGGTCAAACCCTGAAGATTGCTGGCTGGACTAAGCAAACCCCTAAAGGTAGCCTAATCAGTCTGTCTGAAGATAATTGGAAGCCACAAAACACTGGTGTTTATCCAAAAGAGCTTAATCGTGTTGATGATGGTGAAGTGCCATTTTAAGGAGAAAACCATGAAAAAATTTGTTATTGCTTATGTAATATCTTTACTTTTTGTAACCAGCGTGTTTGCAGGTACTAAATGCGTTGCTGATGGCAAAGGTGGTATTTGTTGTTGGGATACCGAAACAGAAGGCGTTTTTAAGCCAATTAACTGCGGATGATTTACATAAACTTACCTTACCCGCCATCAATCAATAACTATTGGATTGCTAGTGGGCATCGTAGGTTTATAAGCCAACGGGGAAGGGATTTTAAGAATCATGTTGCAGAATATTGTGCGGAATGGCGTGTACCTAAGTTTGGAGATGCTCCCATGTGGGTTGAAATCGTCTTACATCCAAGATCCAAAAAACTCATGGATATTGACAACTGTATTAAGCCCATTTTGGATGCCTTACAAGATGCTGGAGTTTTCGATGACGATTGCCAGGTACAACGGGTATCTATTACAAGAGGTGTGCCGAAAAAGGGTGGCGGTTGTGTAGTCATGCTTGATCGGATGGAGGATCACTCCGTAAGCTCAGATGCGAATTTGGCGTGAATTAGCCAAGTAGTTAGGTGCGCTACGGTGAGGGCGTTTCTGGGCAACTCACCACTTAACCTAATGAGGAGAATAATTATGGAATTAACTCAAAAGCAAGAAATTATTAAATGCCTTAAAAAAGGCTGGAAATCACCCTTAGATGCTTTGAAAGAAGCTGGCACGATGAAGCTATCTACTAGGGTAGGGGAACTTAAGGCGCAAGGTTACTTAATCCTTGATAAATGGCATGAATCTAAGAAATACAAGCTCTACAAACTGGTTGGAACTAAATGAATAAGCAAGATTTAATTGATTTTGAAAAAGAGGTGGCGGATCACTGGGAAGATGGTGATCTTCCTTACCTTATTCACTTATCAGGTGGTAATGAGGATTTTTTAATTGACTTGTTTAAGGAGGTTAAAGATGGGGACTGGATTTTTAGCACTCACCGCAATCATCATCATGCTCTTTTATCTGGAGTTCCCAGAAATGAGCTTCTTGCAAAGATTCTTGATGGCAACTCTATGTTCGTGTTTGACAGGGATCGTCATTTTTTTACTTCAAGTATTCTTTCTGGCACTTGCGCAATAGCAGCAGGGGTAGCTTACGCACTTAAAGAAGAAGGTAGCTCTAATCGGGTCTGGTGCTTCTTAGGTGATGGTGCAGAAGAACAAGGACACTTTTATGAGGCGGTAATGATGGTCCAAGGACATGATCTACCTTGCACCTTCATTATTGAAGATAACAACCGTAGCGTAGATTCTAGCCTTGAGGAGCGTTTGCCATCTCAATTTAGGTTTAAGTTACCAGGTTGCGTAATACGAAACTACTACACCCCTACTTATCCTCATGCGGGTAATGGTACTAAGAAGCACATTGTCTTTAAGGACATCAAATGAAAAATGAACCAGTAGCGTGGATGAACGCACACACAGGGCATTTATGTAGTGGTGGTTTTTTGATGACCAAAATGCAAGATTACATTCCACTCTACACCCATCCAGCAAAGACACTAACAGATGAGGAAATACTAAATATTGCCCATCAAATTCGTTTAATAGATAGGCAAACTGCTGATGATGGGCATTTATATTTTGCTAGAGCAATACTAAGAAAGGCACAAGAGAAATGAACAATGTATGTCTTGGTTATAAAGCTGGAATAGATTTAACCACAGAAAGCCTACAACTTTGCATTAAGTTAGAAGGTTTTGACGAGATGAGAACGACCATGACTCAAAAGGAATATGAAGTAATGGCTGGTCTTGTTAAAAGATTGTTTGGAAAGGCACAAGAGAAATGAGTTACAAAGAAGAACTCACTAATGCCAACACTAAATTAGCGGGTTATTCCAATGTGCGTTTTGTGGGATATGGGCTTAAAAATGGTCGTGCATTGGGAACTCTCAAAAATGTCAAAGATGAGCAAATTATTGAGATGCCAGTAGCTGAAAACTTGATGATGGGCTTTGCTATTGGTTTAGCGTTGCAAGGATACCTGCCAGTCGTGTTTATTGAGCGTATGGACTTCTTAATGAACGCAATGGATGCAATGGTCAACCATTTAGACAAAATAGCCAAAATCTCTCATGGTGAGTTCCACCCAAAAGTCATTATTCGTTGCATTGTGGGCAATACCAAGAAGCCTCTTTATACAGGCGCTACTCATACTCAAGATTTAACCGAAGGAATACGCCAAATGGTGAGCTTTCCTGTGTGGAAAATGAAAGATGAGGGTGATATTGAAGTGTTTTATGACCTTGCCAGCAAGACTTTTGATTCCGTAATGTTGGTCGAATATAAGGATTTAGCGTGAAAAGCAATAAATACAGTGATTTTAAGATCTTCCATCATCCAGAAAAGCTGATTTCTTTTGGGGCGGGGAAGGTTACTGCACCCGTGTATGTTCGGGTCAAGCCAATTAACCTTTGTAATCATGGCTGTTTCTTTTGCGTGTATAGCACTGGTTTTAGAGTAAAAGACGGTGGAGAAGAAGAACATATTGTTAGCGGTATGCACGAGGACATGAAGGAAGATGACATCATCCCTAGAGATAAGATGATTGAGATCTTGCATGACCTAGCTAACATGGGTACTAAAGCTATTACATGGAGTGGGGGTGGAGAGCCATTGATGCACCCTGATATAGCAGACTTCATGCGCTTAACATTAGCTCTCAAAATGGACCTATCCATCATCACCAATGGTCAGAACCTAGTTAAAGAAAAAGCGGAAGTCTTAGCCAAAGCCAAGTGGGTGCGTGTATCAATGGATTACACCAATGGCGAGGAAATGAAGCGGTTTAGGAATGTGCCAGAAAAGAGTTTTGATAGCATCATCCGCAATCTAAGAGGTTTTGCGGGAATGAAAGATGCGGGATGTGATCTGGCTGTTAATTATATTGTGCATCGCAACAATTACAAAAATCTTGGGGGACTAACCCAATTATTAAAAGATAGCGGTGTTGAAAATGTGCGTTTCAGTCCAATGTATGTACCAGACTTTTATGAATACCATAAACCGATAGCAGAGGAAGTTAATGAACAGCTTAAAAACATTCAAAAGATATGTGATGATCGCTTTACTGTTAACAGCACTTACAACATTACTCCTGGGAGTAGTCACTCTCATACTAGAAGCTATCACAAGTGCTTCATTATGCAGACCGTACCCGTCATCGGTGCAGACCTCAATGTATATGCTTGTCATAACAAAGCCTACGATAAGTCAGGATGTATAGGATCTATCAAAGACAGTAGCTTTCATAGGCTATGGTTTAGCCCTGAAACACAAGCCTATATGGACAAATTCAATGCTAAGACCACTTGTATGCACGAGTGTTCTAACGACAGAAAGAACATATTGATTAACGAAGTCATTAACGCTAGTACCGACAACTTTATTTAAGGAAAATCATGGCAACTAAAAAGAAACCAGTAGCACAGAAAGAAAAAGCTAAAAAAGAACCCGTACAACCGATTATTTTTATTGCTACTCCGATGTATGGCGGTATGTGTGCTGGCTTTTACACTCAATCCATTTTGCAATCCGTAAGCGTGCTTGCACAAGCGGGAGTACAAACTCAATTTAGTTTTATGTTTAATGAGAGCCTTATTACTAGGGCTAGAAACGCTTTAGCGCATACCTTTCTTAAAACCAATGCTACGCATCTGATGTTTATTGATGCAGATATTAAATTCAGACCAGAGGACATCATAGAGATGATAAAAGCAAATAAAGACATTATTTGCGGTATCTACCCTAAGAAAGAAATCAACTGGCACAGCACTAAACAAGCAATGGATGCTGGAGTACCCCACGATCAACTAAAGAGCTATACGGGGTCATTTGTGGTCAATTTAGTGGATTATCGAGGCGAGGTTACCGTTCCTGTAGCTGAACCTGTAGAGATTTTCAATGGTGGTACTGGATTTATGTTGATTAAGCGAAAAGTATTTCAAAAACTTAAGAAAACAGTGCCTTTTTATACCAATGATGTAGGAGATCTTTCAGGTCAACTCAATCATGCAGAAGTTATCCACGAATATTTTGCTACTTCCATTGAACCTGATAGCAATAGACTGTTATCTGAGGATTATCACTTTTGCCGTATCTGGAGGTTGGCTGGCGGTAAAGTGTATGCAGCTCCTTGGGCGCAATTAGGACACATGGGAAGCTATTTGTTTGAAGGACAGCTTATTCCAGCACCTTGATCTTTAACCAGATGCGTTCATGTAACCAATATAGGGCTATCTTAGAAAATAGCTCTATAAAGGCTATGCTGAACGCTAGGTTTACTTGACCTGTCACTATCCAAGATAGAACAAAAGTATCAAAACTGCCTGTAATGCGCCAAGTTACAGCTTTAAGCAGTGATTTGTAATGGCTATCCATTATCAATTTTAATAGTGATCGAGTCAGTAGCTTCCTGTAAAAAAGGAAAAAGCTTGTTAAAAGCATCTACTGAGTTACTAATCCAATCGCTTATTCCATCCCATTTAAGACCTACCAAAATACAGCCTTCAGTATCTTTATTGGAGTTGCCAGGGTGGATTCGGATTCCTTCAAACCCTTCTACATTAAAAAGCAAGGGTAAATTTCGGTAAAACCGATTGGAATAAGTAATTTTAACGGGATATGTTCCACTAGGTATAGCGGTTTCACCTGCTATTTTCCATTCACTAACAGGCTTTCCCTCTACCTCTCTTACTTTATCTTCCAATGTGTAACAGATCCATTTTTCATCTGCATACAGGCTTCCGACAGTAAAGTCGCTACCAAAGTAAGTGCGCTTTAATTCTAAATTCATTTTGCGGGGGTGGATTCAAATAACATTTGATCTTTAGCTCGTGAACCCGCAGAAGATCCAAAGTAAAAAGCAATGATTCCTGTCCAAGCAGTGCCTAATGAGCCAAGCATAATCATTAAGGGTGTATTCGCAGTATCCGCAGGAGTAACCATAAGGTAAGCCAATATGCCAAAAAACCCAACGGTAACAAGAATACTAAGCAAAGGAGGGATAATGCTTTGAGTAGTCGTTTGCATATCTCTAGCACTTTTACGATCCTCCACAGCAAGCTGTTCAAAATTTAAGCCTAGAGCTTGAGTTTGCTCTTTAAAGCGTATTTCTTCTTGTTGGACTGCTGCAATCTGATCTGCCGATAGTTTGTTATCGTTAATCATAGACTGCACTTGGTCAGGCGCAACCCCAAATAGCTTAGATAAAGCTGTTACTGCTAAACCCGCTAGTGGACCGCCAAGGCAAGTAGCGATTGTTGGCGCTATTTGCGTTAGCCAGTTCATTACAGACCTTCTCCAGGAGTAATGTAAACAGAAGCGTTGGCTGCATCGCCAATTACTCTAGCGTACACATTTCCTGTTTGACTTACTTGTGGACCAGTGATTACTTTGTAAGCATAGGGTGGCAAAGGAATTACATAGCCAGGACCATTATCAGGTAACGCCACATTAAAGCTGTTTGTAGGGTTTATCCATACATAAACAGCATTATTTACATCGGCATTAGATAAAAAATACTGGTTTGATGGACTATCAGAGGTAATGGTAAACACATTGGATTGCGTATTAGCAGCTCCTGTAACAGCTACCTTTACCGTTTTCCCCATTGGTTGGAAAGCGATATTGTTAGCCATTTAGAAAATGTCCTTGCCACCAGCATTGCCAGGCTTAGTTGTAGCGGAGTTTTTGGTGTTTTTATTACCATCAAAATTCCATACAGAAACATACCCTGCTGGCATTTTTCCACCTAAAGAAGTGTTAATTCCATTGGCAGATCCATCTCTAGGTAATGGAGGGCGAACAGCTTTAGATACTTGCTGATTGTTTTCTGATGGTCTTTTATGAGGAGTGCTACCTGTACTACCCTGCGTTTTCGGTTTTAGGCTCATTTTTTGTCCTTTCTTTGACATTTACTATAAGGTAACAAAATACTACGAATATGGCTAGTGTTGTTACCCGTTCCCACATGGGATTCCACATTGTCCAACCGCACATAATGCTCGCTGCTACTAAAGCCATAATCGTTATCAAGCGGTCTGTAATGACCCCTAACGCTAGGCGTACCAAAGCTACTGCTTCCATATTTATCCCCAAATGATCTATTCCAGATCACAGTTTAACCTTACTCATCGTTATCATCAACTGTTCCGAATCCTGATCCCCATTCATCGTCAGAAATCTTCTGTTTGAGTTTCTCAATGTTGACGGCACGATCAATAACCTTGCATTTATCAGTCAAGGAAGCGGTTTCATCCGCCATGACCTCTTTTAGCAATGTGCTAACTGCTTCTTCTAAATCGGGGTTAACGCCTTTGCTTTTCTTACTCATCTATTTCTATCCGATGGTCCAACAATTCCTTCAATAGCGGGGGTTGTGCCAAGAGCTTCACCCAATCTTTGAGTAGCTCCCGCAGGTCTGTTTGCGTAACGCTGTGCAACACGAGCTGGTCTGCTACGCAACGGAACACTCAAACCTCTAACTACTTCTGGCAACATTCCATGAGTTCTGACAGCGCCTTTGACTATTCCTGGCATATCTTCACCCGCAGTTTCCCATCTTGCACGCAATCCAAGTTGGCTACCAAGCATCCCAAGGTTATCAATATCCTGTGGATTTCTACGCAAAGAGGATTTATCGCTTACTTGGTTTCCCAATCTTTCTAAGCTAATGTTTCCTTGTTGAATACCACCTGAATTGTACAAATCCTCAAGAATGACCGTATTTCGATATTTTGGTCTTAAAACATCTAAAGTTTTCTTTAAGCCATCGTTCTTTGATTCAACGGCATCATCCAACTTATCAACTAAATCATAAATTTCGTGAGCTTTTCCACGATCTGATGAAGTTCTAGCTGTTTGAGTAAGTGCATTACGCAAGCGTTGCAAATCATCGCCAGCAATTTTTCCAGTTTGAATGTTATTTAAAATAGAAACCGCAGCTTCTCGTATGGCTGGAACACCGCCAAAACCAAGTTGTTGCTCGTAATAACTTAAATTTTGTAAGAAAGTTGCAGCATTAGGGTCAATTGCAAACTCTTTACCTTTATAAACATCGTCAAATTCTTTTCCTAAATCCTTGATTCTTTGAGTTAAAAAAGGACCAGTAATCTCATCAACAGCTTTACCAGTGCCATTACTAGCCAATCGATTTGCAAGAGTTTGGTTATGCTTATCCCATTTCCCAAAAGCATTAAAAGCGCCTTTTTCAGATACGGGAGCATCTGCACGAACTTGGGATGGAGATAATTTAAATCCAAGGCGCTCTGCAATACCCGCAATACGCTCACCTTCTTTAGTAGTGCTACCAACTACTGTGCCAACGGTTCTAGCGCCCATTGGTAAAGCCATGCCTACATCGGCAAGCACTTCACCTGTCTTTTGCATAAAACCAGTTTTAGCAGGTGGTTCAACACCAATTTCTTTAAGACCTGTGCGAACTTGTTTAGTTGTTGGAAAGAATTGACCTTCTCCACCTAGTTTTTCACCTTTACCACCAGTAGTTAGAAATTCCTCGGCTTCTCCAGGCGCACCTAATAATTGCGTTCCCGCACCATAAGTAAGACCGCCCATTTGTTGCGCCCAAGATGGATCACCAGGGCGTTTAGCAATAGATTTACCTGGTCTAGAATCTGGAGATGTAGCCCAGTCTGGAGCAGGAGATACTGTAACTGAGGGTTCTTTAGCCCAATCTGGTGTGTCAGCCATTTTTATCCTAATGTGTCAGGGTCAATACCAAAACGATTCATAAATTTTTGTTTTGTTTCTGGTGTTTTATTTTGTTTGTAATAATCAATGTCAGATTGAGCGGGCTTTGGTTTTTCTACTGAACGCACATAAGGATCAGGTTTAGGTTGTTCACCACTAATCTTAGCTAGGATTTCTTCAGGAGTAGCGTATCTGTTAATTTTTTCCAAAAGCATTAAATTGTTTCGTTTTTGATCTTCTGTGTATCCAGGCGCTACTTCTAAAGCAGCCTTTAGCTTTGCAACCACATCGGCAAACCTAAACGCAGCAGTTTCATAAGTATCTTGTGGAGTAGCTAAATACAAGTTTTTTAGTTCTGTAATTTGCGTTTCATTTGGCTTATACCCACCGTTCATCACATAAGCCAATTCAAGAGCCATACCACCCGCAGCAGCGTTATACCGTAATTGGTCTTGGCTTGTCATAGTTCTAGTAAGGTTAGCAATGGCTTCAGATGCAATTGTTCCTTTGCCAACAACGCCTCCTAAACCGCCTTTACCAATATCAATACCAATGTTTTCCATAAGCTCAAGAGAACGCAATGTTTCATTAGCAGACCTAATAACGGTGTTTTGGAATCGTTCATTGATAGCAGACTTAGAACCTCCACCCTTACCGCTAACAGAATTTCTAGATGCCAATTCCATAATCTTGGTATGAATTTCAGTGTTCTTTTTAGCAATTTCATACGCTACATCTGCTTTACCAGATGCAAGTAAAGCTGCAATAACGCCTGGGTTCTTAGATTCTATTTGCTGAGCTTGGACTAAAGCAGCTTCTTTGTCAGTAACCCTTAACTTTTGATATTGCTCTAAGTCTTTAATTAACATTTCGTTTGCAGACTTAATACGAGCTACTTCTTTGTCAAAAATCTTTTGCTCTTTTTCAAATACATCTTTTTTGCCTTGTTGCCATCCTTTGAGCATACCGCCCATAGCATTTAGTGCATTAAGACCTGATAGCTTTCCTGAACCACCAAGGGCTACTCCCATAGTGCCAATCAAGCTAAAGATTGCACCCAACTCCATAGCGTTTTCCTGAGTAGGTTTAAACTCAGGTGGCTTCTCCATCTTGCCTTTAATGTCTTGGTAATAAGCCTTATCTTCAGAGCTAATTTTTTCAAGAGCCTTACCTTTTTCTTCAAGCGCAGTAGATTCTTGAAGCAATTTAGCTTTAATGCTTGCTTCAGAAGCCTTTTCACCCGCAGCTTGCTGTTCTTTCAAAAATGGATACTGCTTCATTCCAGTAAGAACTTCTGGAGCAATCTCTGGAGCAGGAGATTCAGTCTTTGGTGGCATTGCGGTTGGATTGATAGCCATTATGTACCTACTTGTGCTTGAATTGGTGATTGTTGTGGAGCTTGCATATTACCGCCAGCAACATAGTTAGCCAATTGTGAATAGAAATTAGTAGTAGCTATGTTAAGTTGCTGATCCATTTGCAGACCAGTCTTAATAGCTCCCATAGCAATATTGTCACCAATATTCATTACTTTCAAGCCGTAATTGTATTGATTGTCTAGCAAACTTTGATAAATAGTAGCTAGTTGATTGGCTGATTGTTGAGATCCAACACCACCCCTATTTGCTTGTCCTTGAGCTAATTGAGCTTTAGCAGCAGCATAGGCTTGTTGGCTTGCAGGAGTTAATTGACCTTGCTGGGCTTGAGCTACCAATTGCTGACCTTGTTGTTGATAAGGAGTAGCCAATTGTTGTTGTTGAGCTTGTGCAGCAGCAATCTGATCGGCTGTTTTACGGGCTTGTGAAGCTCCATAAGCACCTAAAGCACCACCAAGACCTAATCTAGCAGCTTGATTTCCAGTTAAACCTAGTCCTTTTAGCAAATCAGACATACTAGATGGTTTTCCATCTGGGGTAGCATTTCCAGCATCGGGTGTCGTTGGCTCTAATAAAGTAGCTGCGCCTGGTTTGTTTGTATCTACTAAAGCACCTCCACCACCAAATGAAGTGGCTGCATTAGGTGCTCCAGAAGCATAAGTTGGTGTTGGTTGATTTGGATCACCTCTATAAATTGGACTTCCACCACCGCCAAATGGATCATAATTTTGCGGATCAAAATTTTGTGGTTGTGGGGCTTGATCTATTGGTTGAGGTGCTTGATCTATTGGAGCTTGATCCACAGGAGGTGGTGCTTGCTCAATTGGAGCTTGTTCAATAGGTGCTGAATCTACAGAATCATCAAATTCTGGCAATCCAGTATCAGGGTTTGTACTACCTTTACCACCCCTCTTTTTTAAAAGAGCTGCTTCTTTAGGAGTGATATGAGCAAGAACGCTGTCTTTACCACGCCCTTTTGAGCGTAATAATTGAGCAATAGATGCTAAATCCGTTCCTAGAGTTTTTGATATATTTGCCATTTAGATTCCTAACGCATTTTTTAAAGATTCGGTATTCCAAACATTTTTACGAGGTTCATCTGTACCTAACAAATAAGGTTGTGAAGTGGTTGAAAGATCTGGTCTAGAGCTTAAACCACTACCTAATAAAACGCTTGATAAATTATCTGTAGGTGCAAAAGCAGACGATGTTCCAGTTGGTGTGGTTGGAGATTTTGTTTTAGGTGGAGTGGTAGATGTATCTCCACCGCCACCGCCACCGCCACTTCCAGATCCGCTTCCAGAACCCGTACCAGATCCAGTACCAGATCCAGTACCAGATCCAATACCAGATCCTGTTCCAGATCCGCTTCCCGATCCTGTGCCTGTTCCTTTTCCAGAACCCGTACCAGTACCAGATCCAGTACCAGATCCTGTTTGTGTTCCCGAACCAGTTGACCCACCAGTACCCGTACCTGAACCAGTGCCACCACCTCCGTAACTTACATCTGGAGCTGTACCAGTAGTCCCACCAGTTCCAGTAGTTCCACCTGGATCAGCACCACCACCTCCACCGCCTCCACCGCCTCCACCAGGAGATCCAGTAGATGGACCTCCAGAAGTTCCGCTACCTGCACCAGCACCAGATCCAGGAGTGGGAGCTTTAGTAGGGTCTGCTGCAATTTGTGAATTTACAGAATCAATAGATTGGGATACTAAACTTTTAATTTGCTCGGATTGAGTTGGATTTTTTGCAATAACATCATTTAAATTAACTTGATTGATAACATATTTTTTATTTGCATCATCCCAAACAATTAAATTATAAAAATCTATTCCGTTTTGAGCGGTTGCTCCAGTACCAAACAAGCTAGTGTATTTAGACAATACATCGGGAGTGCCTATAGACAATAAAGCCTTTAATTGAGTTTGAGGATCGTTTGTTGTAGCAGTAGGAGTTTTAGATGCTACATCTTTTGCTAATTGATCTGCCACAGCCTTATCTTGCGCTGCTTTAGCTGCTGCTGCATCCGCTGCTGCCTTTGCTTCAGCATCTTTAGCTGCTGCTGCTGCATCTTGAGCTTGTTTTGCTGCTGCTGCATCCGCATCGGCTTTGGCTTTTGCTGCTGCTGCTGCATCCGCTGCTGCTTTATCGGCTGCTGCTTTAGCTGTAGCTGCTTCTTGGTCTGCTTTTGCTTTTGCTGCTGCTGCTTCTTGTGCAGCTTTAACATCACCTTGAGCCGTAGCTACTGCACCCGTGTAATTAGTGTAGTCAGCGTTATAGTTGCTAACTTTTAATTTCAAATCAGCAGAAGTAGCTTTATAAGTAGCTAAATCATTGGCATAAGAAGTTGAAGCAGTAGTAATTTGATTGTTTAAATTAGTAATGGTTGCTTTATCAGTGTTCATTTTAGAAAGAAACCAACCTGCACTAACATTTGGTATATCTCGTTGTAGTTGACCTAATACACTACCTAAATAATTTGGATTGTGTGATTTTGCATACTGTGCGTATGCTTGATTGTATCCAGCAAGAGCAGAGTTGTAATCAGCGGTTGCTGTGGTAATTTGTGGCGATGCTGAAGCGTATATTTTTTGATACGCAATAGCAGCATCATTTGTTGCTTTTTGTTGAGCCAAAGCATTTTGAACATTTTGTTGAATAACAGATTGTTGTTGCAACAATTGTTGCGACATTGATTGAATTTGACTGGTTAGGTCTGCTGGCAATATGTCTTGAAAATTAGTGATTTGCTCTGATATTTTTTGAATATTAGGAGCTTGTAATTGCGCTTGAGCATCCGCCGAAGCTAAATCTTTTTGATATTGGGCTTCATCTTCGGGGGATAAAGGCGCAATTGATCCGCCACCAGAAGCATCGTATTCAGGTGGAGCGGGAATAACCTCTATAGCACCACCGCCACTACCACCACCTAGATCTATCCAATTTCCATCTTCATCATACATATAAAATCACCTCATTGTGCAATGCAAAAACCCAATTTTTTTTGGAGGAGGGGAACATTTAATAAAGTCCTAAAGTTGCAGCTATTTGCTGATGAATTGAATAATGAGTGCCTAACCAATCGTAAAAATCGTTTTCTTTATTGAAATCTACATCCAACATATTGAATGGATTGCTTAAATTTAATGCACTAGCAATGGCTTGATGCTCTACTTGATGAGCCAATAACCAGTCATCTAGATTGTCAATATTGGCATCTGTAATGGGGAATTTAGGGTAAGAATAGCCTGTATCAGTCAATGTTTCCCAAAAAAGGTAGTGTTGCACCCCATTTTCAAACAAAAACTCTCCTAGTGATTCAGGATCACCAAATTTAACAATAGAAAGAGTTTCCATGTTCAAGATTTGTCAGCCTTTGTATCGAGCTTATCCATAATGCGATTAAACATCCCTTTGATCTCGGCAATGTCAATTCTGTAGTCATCTTTACGAACATAATTGTTAGACATATCTTGTTCAATTTCTTTTTGACTTTGTTGAACTAATTTGATTTCTTGCCACACTATGCGCAAAATCCACCCTGCAACTGCTCCCGCAATTGTTATTCCAATGTTAAAAAGAAATTGAATATCCATGTTATGCGTTGTAGTAAGGGATCTTCACGAGTACGCCATTTAGATCAAAGTTAATATAACCAGCAGGAATAAGCTGCATTGTTGCTGATGTGTAAGTTACATTTGAAGCGGTATTAGCAGTATGGTTAACAGTGGTTACATTGATTGTACCGCCAGTAATTGCCACATTACTAGAGCTTTGAAACGCCATGTTTCCAAGACCACTAACCGCAAGAGTGACATTGGCTCTATTCCCAGCCGTGTCATTAGCGGTGGTAATAGTGATATTTGCACCAGGTAAAAAGTTAATAGCTGGTTGCGATGCAACAAAAATACCATTGTTTTGAACGGTTACATTTTGGTTAACGCTATTGGCTAGTGCATTTAAAGTTACGCTACCTGTTAATGCGCCACCGCCAGTAAGACCTGTACCCGCAACAACGGATACTGTATTGGGTACCGCTCCTGATACTTGAGCTACTGCAATAGCAATTGCCACATTAGTCGCTGATGTAGCCCTGCCTTTAGCATCAAAAACGACTTGAGGAGTAACACTAGCATTGCCGTAAGTGCCCGCAACAACACCGCTAGTATTTAAAGTTGGATTTGGATAGCTACCCGTTAGATCTCCACCCGCTGTACCGCCTGGAGTGACTCCCGTAATGGTCACATTGGAAGCCGAAGTAATCCGACCTTTAGCATCTACGGCAATTTGTGGTGAAACCGTTGCGCTACCATAAGTTCCCGCAGCCACCCCAGAAGTGTTTAAAGTGGGGTTGGGATATGTTCCTGTAAGGTCACCTCCAGCAGTTCCACCTGGAGTAGTTCCAGAAATAGTGACATTTGAGGCGCTACTTAGCCTTCCTTGAGCATCTACAGTAAACACCCCGTTAATGGTGGCATTTCCATAAGTACCCGCAGTTACCGAAGTATTGTTTAGGCTAATAGTGCCTGTGGTGGTAATTGGACCACCCGTTAAGCCTGTGCCTGTAGATACATTGGTAACCGATCCGTTACCTGTGCCTGGGGTGAATCCTAAAGCGGTAGTGACATCAGCACTAGATAAAGTTACATTACCTGTACGGGTATTAAAAGCAGTAACGCCAGCATTGGTTAAAGTGACATTGGCAGTTAATCTGCCACCACCAGATAAACCCGTACCCGCAATAACATAAGTAGTGTTAGGAGTTGCACCAACATCACTAGCACCTAAAACAACGATACCTGTTTGACCGTTTACGGAAGTAACAGCTCCAGTTTGGTTATCTACTTTTTCCCAGACTGTGCCATCAAATACTGCCCAATCGCCTACTTTCCATGAAGTAATACCGTTTAAATTGGTACTACCTGCAACAGAAACGACATAGTAAAAACCCTTAGTACCTACAGAACTTTGCAAAAATGGGTTGTTCGAGTTGGCATCCCAAGTGCTTTGGTATGTTAACGATCCCGCAAAGTTGCCAGAAACCTTGAGCATTACATTCCATCGCCAGGAACAATATACAAAGTTGCGCTATTGGCAGCAGTAATTGCTGTAAACCAAGCTCCTGGGTTAAATGTCAAAATTTCATCTGTATTGGGTAATACATACAAGGTAGTAGTGCTGTTACCTGCTCCAGCAGTAGGAATAACGCAGTTTGTCTGAGCTAAAGCCTGTGTCTGTGCATACGATAAAAAACACCCTTGAGTGGTGGATGAGTTAATAATTCGGTATTGCATACTGCTACCTGAACTTGAGGTAGCTTGTATGGCATTTGGATAAGAAGTAGCAGCCGTTAAAACAACGGTGTTACCAGATGGTGTAAAAGCGTTAATTCCCATATTTACTCCTGTGGAGTTTGTGTTGGCAATTCGTTTTTAGCTTGCTCTGCTTGGTACGCTGCGATTATTTCTGGTGTCCACGCTACATTGCAGATAGCTACAACATTAGCTGGTGCGCCAGTTAAATCAGCTTCGGGTGCAAGTGAAGTGCGATGGTAAGTTTGGCTAATTTGGTTGCCGTCTTCCATAATGCGTGTAGCTTCACGATACAAGACTGTGCCGTTTTCTACTACTGTGATTTGGTCTACTACTGTTTCTTTAGTTAATGCCATGATATTTCCTTTTTATTAAGTGTCTGACTAAGCTAATCTGGCTTAGTTAATTAAACTGCATAAGTTATGCCTAAATCAATTCCTGGAACTGCACCAAAAGTAGGAAAGTATATTCTTACTCCTCCAGGATACGCAGAAATTACATTTATAGGGATTCCATTAGAATCATTTGCAAATCCACCATTCCCTGTACCAGCACCTGGAGTAAATGGAAGCCCTGTTATATAACTTGTTCCACCTACTCCAGCCATACTTGTTGCATAGGTAATAGTAGCTTGTAAATAAACCACTCTTCCTATTTTTGTATAAGTCCCAGTAGCAGCAGTATTAGCGCCTACAGTTGTAAAACCAGTTAAAGATGGTGTCCAAGTACCTTCTTCATAGTCATCTAGTGTATTTGCATCAGATGAAGCGGATTGGGTTGCTGGGAAGGCAATGCCTGTGCCTGTTGCTGAAGTGTTACCACCAGCTAAACATAAAACTGGTGCAGTTGCGTTAATACGCATTGCTTCTGCATAAGAAGCAGCACCTGTTGATTGACCAAACACAATAGCTGGAGTATATGAAACGCCAGCAACTGCACCAATATATGCGTGTTGTCCTCCTGATGGCGTTGTGCCTTGAACAGCAAAGTCTAAAGAACATAAATTACCTGCCGTACCGTTGGAATTATTAATTCTTGCAATATATCCAGCAGGCGTTCTTGAAGCTCCTGTTGATGTATATGCAGTTGCATCAGAACCAATTACATCAAGCCTTCCATTTGGAGTAGCAACACCAATACCTACATTTTGTGAAGTATCTACAGTAATAGCTTGAGTGCCATTAGTAGAAATATTGACAGCTCCTCCAGAAGAAGCTATCACTACATTAGATGTGCCGTTAACAATAGAATTTGCGCTAACATTGATCGTACCGCTAGTAATAGTGACATTGTTTAATGTGACATTACCAAGCGTGGTAACAGTGTTTCCTAGACCAACGGTAGTATTCCCAATGGTTACTGGCGTATTAAAGTCAGCATCTAGGTTACTTAAAGGTATGCTCGTTGTAGCATTACCAAATACATACGGAACTCCAGCCATTTAGAACCTCACTCTCAATTCATGTTCAAATTCAAATGTATTGACCACAAAACCTGCTGAGTTTGAAGTTTGTGTCAATCCTAAATATTTACCCCATTGTTGCGCATCTGATTTATACAGTTCATACCCTGTACCACCTATCCAAGATATTACAGTAGAACTGTTGTTAATCCAAGGGATGATATTGCTAGAACTGTTGTACCAAGTAACATAATTACCCAATACATAAGGAGGGCTAGAAC
>Ga0208507_1001003_pt1 | contig 16528 bp, 20 predicted proteins | sample CryBogCBH12Aug01_FD_184626 | JGI IMG/M metagenome (GOLD analysis project Ga0208507, IMG submission 184626) | Freshwater microbial communities from Crystal Bog, Wisconsin, USA - CBH12Aug09.1 (SPAdes) (version 2) | ecosystem: Environmental > Aquatic > Freshwater > Lake | place: Crystal Bog... | reverse complement strand
TGGATGTAAATGGGGATGTTCGGGCGCAGACGGTGGTTCGCGGCGACAACGGCGGCGTTTTCCAGAACACGCTCACCTTGAATGGCGCAAATGTTGTCACCAACGCCGTTGCGGACTCAAATGCGGTTGTTTCCGTTGTGGGCGGCACGGTTCACATCGGCGGTTTGCCTTATGTGGGGGTGACGAATGGCGCAAGTGGCGTCACGCTAACAGGAACATTCAGCGGAAACGGCAGCGGATTAACCAATATCCCGCCAGCGGCAATCACAAACGCGCCTTGGCTGACAAGTGGCAATGTTCAGTATCTTCAATTTGGAAGCGCGATTTTAACAAACATATCGCACACCGGCGTCGTCACCAATACCGCTCAGGGCGTTGTTTTGGACGGCACATTCAACGAGAACGCGCATCAGGCAGCGGGGCAGAATCTAGGCAGCCTTTCATTTGTCGGCAGCGGGAATAATAACGGGATTGATGTTAATTCACCTTACTCGTTCATTGGCGATGGATGGTATAACAACATGACCGGCTCAACTTATGCTTCCATTGTTGGCGGTAAAAATAACGTGCTGCAAGGTTCTGGAAACTATGTTTTTATCGGCGGCGGCTACAGCAATGAGATTTACAGTTCATCGCCAAGCTGCTCCATCGTTGGCGGCGAGGCAAACTCGATCAACGGCAGCGCAAATCAAACCTTCGTCGGCGGCGGCTATAACAATCTCGCAGGCGGCACTTGCTCCACCATCGCGGGCGGAAACTACAACCGCGCGACGGCAAACTACACCTTTGCGGCTGGATCACAGGCGAACGCGACGAACGCAAACTCTTTTGTATGGTCAGACGGCACTCCGTTTGGCAGCACGGAGACGAATCAGTATGTGGTTCACGCGGGCGGCGGCATTGTGTTCAACACGACTAACACCGGCGGCGCGGCCTCATTCACACTCAATGGCGTGGATGTTGGCAGCGCGGTCAACAACTTCACAACCAACCTGACGCAAATCATTTCGACCAACCTCCCCGCTGGCGTGGTGACAAATAACCAATCCACGGCGGTAAAACTGGCTGGTGGGTTTTCGATTACCAATGGCGCGTCAATTCCGATGTTTTGGAACAATGGATTTATTGCAGTTTCTGGCAATGTGCAACTGACCGGCGGGGCAAGGTTCACCGCGAGCGGCAGTGGAACGACCTACTCATTAAGCACGAATGGTTTTGGTGATGGCTATGGATGGTTGCCGAAAATACCAACTATCATCACCAGCAATTCGCCAGTATCCGCGCTGACCAACGACGTGAACCTTGCAACCAATGGGAGCGCCATGATTGCATTGGTTTTTTCAGTAACAAATCCGGCTAATCCAGCTTCATTTGTGAACTTAACAACCAACGGCTTAGTGGTGGCAACTGGCGGCATGGTTTCCTCTAACGGCTATAATGACGCAACCGGAACGCTTCCGGCTGGAAACACCATCCTCACCACGTCCGGCGGTTACATGAAAACCAACGGCACGATCAGCGGTGTGTCAGGCACGCTTCCAGTTGCCTCGCTGCCCATCGGCCTGACCACAAACACGCTGATTTACAACGGCGCGGTCATACCCACGAACATCACCAAAACGCCGCTTTCAGCTAATAATATTTTCATCGAAGGTGATTCCGTGGCGGCGGGCTACAATAGCGGCGTTCCCACCACCACCTCCGGCCTCGGCTATTCGTTTATTGATTATTTCTGGAATCTGGTGAACAGCAATTATGCGGCAGTGGGAAACAGCGCCAGCCCGTTCTCCTTTTATGGCAGCAGAAATTCCGGCTGGACGATTGATTATCTTTTCAACTGCGCCGGTGGTTCAAATAACGTGAGCAATCCGCTGGCCTTGGAGGCGATGGTGGCGGACATCGGGATTGGCAACGCCAACAGCACCTTCACCACGCCGGACGCCTACGTTTTCAATATTCTCACGAACTGGGCGTTTAAGAACATGGTTTCCGGCAATCCAACCATCATTTTCACCGGAGACAATTTTGAATCTGGCGCGGCATGGACCAACAACAACTTCAGCCGGTTCACAAATGCCTTCAACATCATTTACAATAACACCTACTTTTGCCAGACGCTGACCAATTTGAGCAACTACGCCGGAACCAACACGGCGGGCTACGTCGTTACCACCAACAGCATGACGTGGAATCAATTCCAGACCTACCTTTACAACCTGAACGTTGCGATAGTGAACTTTTGCGCGAAGTATGGCAACGGCTACACCAATCTTGGCATTGTGAGGCTTGATACTTCACCGGCGGTATTTGGCTCGACTTCGCCGGATGGCTGGCATCCGAACTTCACGACGCAAATTGAAATCGGCAAGCGATTCTTTAACACCTATTTCAATCACGTCAACGACTTCGCACCCGTGCCGATACCGGCGGGGCTTTACCTCATCAGCAACGGGTTTGGCTCCGGCACGCTCTCGGCCACGATACCACTGGCGCAATTACCTGCCGCCGTGGTTACTAATGGAAGTCCAGCAATCACCACCACAAATGGAAACTACGGGATGTCTTTAAATGGGGTGACATTGTCTGCTGGATATACAGGTAGCACACGCGGCACTTTAGACCTTAATGGAGGAACGTTAAAAATGGGTTCAGCGGATGGCAATCCAAACGCAATTTGTGTTGCTGTTAATTCCACCACATCAACAACAATATCGTCACAAGGTTATTCTGCCCAAGCCACTAACGACTTAACAATTGGATTAAAGGGAAATCTTGTTTTGACTACCTATAAGAGCGGAGCTAACACCGGAGGAAATATTTACGTCTCTGGAATAATTGGGGTAACAAACGCATTTTTCCTTGCGACTAACGCAACCGCCCCAACCGGCCTCTCCACTGGCGGTTATCTCTGGAACAGTAACAATGCTTTGTATTGGATCACTTCCAGCCACACCAACCTTTTGAGCGCACCTTGATTTTACGAAAACTATGAATGACAACAAAGGATTACTAGGGTCAGTTGTAACCGTTGCGGGCGGGGTTGCTTCGTGGATTCCAATGATTAACGAGCTTGTGCAGATCACGGCGGGGCTTGTGGCAATCGTGGTTGGCATTGTGACGATTCGCCACTACCACAACAAAGACAAGAAATAACTTTATGCCAAACATCCAACTAGACCCAAAGACGAAAGCATGGGTGATGCTCGTTGCAATCGCAATCGGAACGGGCTGCACTATCACCGGAACAACCTACGCGGGCGGCTGCAAGCTATGGGTTGCGATTCTGGCGGGCGTTGGCGCGGCTGGCAGCGCAATCGTCCATTCGCTAACTGATTCGCCTAACGACAAATGATAACACCCGCTGGCATATCCGCGATTTGCCTGTTCGCCGCTGGCGTTTTGCTTGTGTGCCTTAACTCTGCAAAACCGAGACATTGAATTTATGAAAACCTACCTAACCATCGCGCTAATAGCGTTCGCCGCTATTTTAGCCAACGCTCAAACCAACACGCCGCTCGCGTTCACGAACGTAACGATTGAGGCATACACAGGATGGCAGTATCAGGGCAACGGCGGGGCTAATACGGCCTTGCTCGGCGCATCCGTTGACATCGGCAGCTTTTCCGCTGGCAAGCTCGGCGTATTGGATTACGGCCTCGGCGCGGAGTCAGCCATTGGAAACACCGGCAGCGCGGTTCAAACCGCATCCCTGCGCGTGTATCTGATTAAGAACATGGACACTGTGCAGATTTACGGTTTCGGCGGCGAGGGGCGCAACTTCAACGATGCGAACTATTACACCGAGTTTGGCGTTGGCGTGAACTATAACCTTTATCGCGGGGCTAACTGGTGCAGCTACATTGGCAGCGGCATATCGTTTAGGGCGATCAACACGGCGCAAATGGATTATCTGCCGTTCGTGCGGACGGGCATCGCGTTCTGATTATGTGGGGATGGCTTGAAGCAATCATTGAGGCAATCGCACGCGCCTTGTTTGGCGAAGTGGTGAAGCAAGTTGAAAAACCGAAAACAATTGAAGATGAGAATACGCCTAAAAATCTTAAAGCTGATGTTGATGCTGATGTGCAGCGTCAGCTTGACCAGCTGCGCGGATCGTAGGGTTGTTATCGTCCACGACAGCGACCTAATCCGCGTTGGCCCTGGCATTGTTGGCAAAGCATACATTTGGAACACCGCCGAAAAGGACTGGGAGTTGTCGGAAAATGATGTTGCATACCCGCAGGGCGCGTATGTGACGCAGTATCACGCAAAATAAGAATGTCAAAAGAGCTACTAACCGAGATAGACGTAACCGGATTGAACCGTTTCAATTCGCAGTTGCTCGGCGCGCTCATTGGCACGGGGCAGGGGGGCGACGTGCAACGGTTTGTGCGGACGGAAGCGGGGCAGTTAGCGGATTCGATTCAAAAGACGCTCGGCGCAAATGATGCCAAAACAAATCGGCGCATCACTAGCGACGTTAAGCGGCATTTAACCAGCAAGCCAAACACGGTTTCGCTAAATCAAGAGTCTGAAAAATACGCGGACTTCACTTGGCTTTACGCATCTCCGCGCTTCGTGCTTGGCGTCAATGACGAGGACAACATGGACAAAGCCAGCGCAACCGATGCGTTGAGCATTTTGCGGGGAGCGCAGAAAAGGAATGATGATCGCGGAGACACTTACGTTGATATGGGCTATCGCAAGGGGGCGGCTGGAAAACAGCGTTTCATGCGCCTAAACCGCGTCCGCATTTCCAAGTCGGCAATGGCTTCCATCCTTCACGACCTGAAAGAAAAGGTTGGCGAAATGCGCGCATCGTTTGCGTTCACGGCTTCCGAGCTTATCTGCAAAAATTATCCAGAAAAGATTTCAAAGCATTTCGCGGGATGGGCTCGCGGCAAGGTGATTTTTGACGACACAAAATGCGACGGCGTAAATCCCGTCATCACGTTTGGCTCACGCGCAAAAGGTGTCCAATCCAACCCAATGATTACGGACAAGATTGCGCGGGCTGTGGAATCTCGGAAACACATTCTGGCGTCGAAGATGAAGAAAATCATTCAAGGCTACACTTACGATTGGAACACTGGCGCGGTGTTTCGGCAGCAAGTGCCGCAAGGAGGGATACCCGATTGAACTTAATTAGCCGTCAATTTATCGCGCAGGAAATTCTTGCTGCGGCCTGTCTCGTAATGGTCGCAATTGGGGTTTCGGAAAACCGCGCCTTCGCTGCCGAGCTTGTGCAGCCGCATCATGATCTGGCACAAGTCGTTTTTGTATCCGCTCCATTGAGTGTCATTGACGCGGGCGAACGGTATTGCGCGAGCCGTGGCGCAGCCGCGAATGGCTTTGACTGCCTCACGCTGGCGAACATCCCAACGGCCAACCATGTCAGGCAAATCGAAGGGCGTAAACGCAATGTCCGGTTCGTCGAAATGATGACCGCCGAGACGGACGGCGTTGCTGGCGATTTGGAAGCCGTGGCGACCTGCCCAAATGCCGCCGTCAATCCGAATCTTGGGAAGTCCTTTGGTGAACCACTTGGGAGCGGGGACGATGTTACCGTGCCGAGTCCAAAACTGCTTGCCATCCCACATGACGCGGCAATCCCTGATTTTCTCCTGCCAAAACCAGCCGCCAACCCATTGACTTGTTTGGTCAACGGCAAGTGTCATTTGGCGTTCGTCAATCATTCGGTTGCCATTATTAAGCCAGAAACCGCCGTTTTTGTCAACACATGACTTTTCAAGACCTCATCCCGTTGTTCGACTACTCGCAATTTGAGATTGCGATACAGAATTTCTTTTGTGACGCCACGGCAGGCGGCGGGCTGTTCGTCTCCCCGCCAGACGAACACGACGCCACACGCGAGACGTGGACGCCGCCAGCCGGTCAAACGGCATTCTTCACCGCGTTTCAGGCTGCAATGTTCCAGAAAGCCCGCCCGCGCGTGTCCATTGAGCCAATCAGCTACAAACCCTTTAACGAGCGCGCAATGGTGCTAGATGCCAACTGGCGCGCACAGAATCGCGCTTTCGACGTGCCGCTTGAATTTGTCGTCGTCACAAAGAGCGATTACAAGATTTTCACCACGGCTTGCGCCACCGTCCGCGCCATCGTCGCCACCATGCCGCCAGTCAGCCGTGCCGGACAAATCCAGACGACGGGGTTGAATGCGTTCATGACCTCGACGCCGTTTGAACTTTCAAAGCTTTGGGACGCTGGAAACTCGCTCGCCATCGGCACAGACGAAACGAAGGGCTACTACGCAGCCAGCATAAAATACAACGCAACTTTCGGCATCGGCGCACTTGATTGGCCGGGCGGAACACAAACCACATAACCACACAACCAACCATGAAAAAACTAATCCTAATCGCAACACTAGCAGCGGTTGGCTTTGCAGCCACCGCCGCAACATTCGTCACCGGAGGCAGCAGCGTGCCTTACGTCGTGCTTAACCCGTCAACCATCAGCGGAACGAGCAACACTCTTTCCGCTGCCTACACGCAGACCGGACAATCGCCCGTCGTGTATGTCACCAGCGGCGGGCTTCCTAACGCCACTAATGCGCTATACGTCACGCAGCAATCGTTGGATAACACCAACTGGACTAGCATTGCGACCAATACGCTGCCGTCCGCGAACGCTGGCAACTATTCCATCGGCGGCTCGCAATCCACCTACACCGTTTATTACCGGACGCAACTTGTCCCGAACGGCGCGACGTTCACGAACACGGTGATGAACGCAAACTAATTTCCTCAGCAACCAAAACCACATAACCCAAAACCAAACTAACATTATGGCTCAAACTCCCGTAATCCTCTATGACTCTGCCGGTATTCCGATTGGCTCTTTTGCCGGTCTCGACCTGCGCCGAGTCACTCCAACCGCTCAAACCATCAACGGCGTTTCCTACCAAGTCGCCATCGCTCCCGCAACCGGCACGCTGGCGGCTAACTCTGCCGACCTCGGCGTTTATATCGCTGAAAAGTTGACGCTGAACCTCGACGGCACTTTGGTTCAACGCGAAGGCGCAATCGGTGAAACGAAAGACAAGGCTTTGGTTCGTAAAGACCCGACACTCACCGTGACGTTCCAAGCTGCCAGCTACGGCACTCCGCTGATTTGCCCCGGCGATTGCTTTGAAGATCACATCGGCACGACTGCGGCCAGCACGAAGGCGAATCCGGTTGCCATCGCCTTGTCCCGTTGGTTCGTGGACAAAAACGGCGTCAACTATGACCAGAAAGACCCGACGAAATTCGCCGTGACGTTCCAACTCGACCGCGACAATTCATCCGCGAACTTGTTTGAGTTTTAATTCGTGGCTGTAAAATTCACATCTGCGGACTTCCCCGGTTATGTGGAAGCCGTCGCGCGCGAAAATCTAGTGCGCGCGGCGGCTTGTCTCGGCATGACCGAACGCATTTGCGGCGTGGAAGTGATGCCGTTGACGGCGCGGCACGTCCGGCTGTTGGCGCTGTCAAACTCGCCGCTATTGTGGCGGTCAATCAAACCGGAAGTGCTGGCGACACGCCCAGGCATCTACGCTGACGCGCTGGCGTTTCTGTGGATTGTCTCGCCCAAGTTCAAGGCGGGCAACACGAAGGCGCGCGACAAGTTCCTGAAATCAATCCGCCCCGTGTTCAAGTTGTCTATGGTCGAAGTCTGCCGCGAGATTGCGGCGTATCTTGATGAGGCTTACTTGGACGCCGGACAGTCTGACATAACGGAGAAAAGCTATTACGCTTTTGAAATATCAATTGTGAACTCGATGCATCGCTCTTGGGGATTGCCGGTGGACTTTTGGGAGAATCATTGGTTGCGGCGAATGGTGCGGCGATTCAGCGGCCAGCCCTGCCCGCTCGATGTCCCGCTGAAAATCGTCTGGCAGAATTTCAAGGAGCAGGCGCGATATAACAACCCCGAAACGGTTTTGAGTAACGCCAGCGATAGGGTGCTGGCGGATGGGTTGGTTAAGGTGAATGAAAAGCTGAAAGCGGAGAAAAAATAATATGGCGACTAATTCAGAAGAAATGCTGATTCGGTTAGGCATTGACGCCACATCCGTCGAGGCCGGACTGCAAAACGCCGTGCGCGAGAATCAAAACGCGGCAAACAAGATTCTTGGAATCTGGAAATCATCGGCGGATGAAAAGAAGATGATGTCCATTAAGGAAGCTGAATCGCTGGAAACTCGGATAACTGAAATTGAAGTGGAGGCGGCGACTCGACGCAATCAGGCGCGCAGACTTTTGCGCCAGCGCGAGGCAGAGGAAATCAAGCGGCAGGCAGTAGCTAACGCTGAAATCCAACAGGGCTACGTTCCGCAAACTTGGCAGACGCAATCCGCAGTTAATAAAAGACTTGGCGGGCGGGGAGGTAACGCTGAAATGGTTGGCGGCATGGCTGGCGGTCAGATTGCCAGCAGCATAGAACACGGCGAATCGTCGCGGGAGATTGGGCGCGAGATTGGAGACATGGGGATGTATGGGGCTGGAATGACGGCAGGCACAATGGGGACGCGATACCTCATGCGGAAGTTTGGGCGCACACTTGCGAAAGGTATTTCAGAAGGAAGCAAGAAAGTCATCGGCGCAATTGGCTCGTTTTTTGTTGGATGGGAAGTCGGCTCTTGGATTAACGAAAGATTTATTGATTCTCCCGCCGAAAAGCTCGGCAAGGAAATGGAGGAATCAAAGAAGAAGATGCGCGAGCGGCTGGAAAAGCAAATTGAGCTTTTGGGCGGCGCAGGAAAGTTATCGCCAGAGGATGTTGAAAAAATGAAGGGACATCTGGCGCAGGATTCTTTTCAGGGAATAAATGCTGTTCAAAAAGAACTCGCCAGCCGTGGACTTGGCAGCGAAACCAAAAAAGAACTTGAAAAGGAAATTGAGCTTAAAAGGCTGGCGGAAGAACACGCAAAGACTTTGCGCGAGGCGCAGCGGGCTTCAATGAACAATGAGGAACGACTGGCGGAAGATCATGCGGAGCGAAAGGGTATTTACGACAAGATAATTAAGGCGACTGGCGATGAAGTGGAACAGGCCAAACTTGGCTTGGAGCTAGACCGCGTTAATAAGCAAATCGCAGAGGATGAGGCGAGAGTGACGGAGGATAGATACAAACAGGAAAAAGCGGACATAGATGAGGAGATGCGTTTGACGCAAGAAATCATCGCTGCCGACGACAATTTAAAGGAGAAAAAAAGGCACGCCAACAAAGCCCAAGACGAATTAAACGACTCATCAAACAACGCCAACCGCGTCAATCCGACGATTGAAGATTTGGCCGGTCATTCATTTACGGAAAAGCTTCACAAGGATTACGGGAAAGGCGGGCGGTTTGACATGAACGGAAACAACCCGTTTGCAGATGACGCTCAAACCGTCTTGCGTTCCCGCGAGCAGGAAAAATGGGACATCATGGCGGGCAACGCAGAATTTACGGATGAAGTTGGCGCGGACGGCAAAAAGACGGGCAATAAAAAGCTGTCTGGCGGCATGGCGTTTCAAGATCAACAGCGCGCAACGGAAGCGGAAAACCGGCTTTCTGCGGCTGGCATCAACACGCCAGAAATGCAGATGAAAGAAATTGCAGCGAAGATTGAACAGTCTAATCAGCTTCTATCGGTATTGCAGGAAGCCAAGTCAGGCACTTGGGTTGTTCAACTTAAAGCCACCTAATTTATGCCAACCTCACGCAAAATATCTTACGCGACATCGGCTAACCTTTTCAAGACGGCAACGTTTCGAGGGCAACCGCGCTACCGTTGGCCGCTCCCGCCGCAATGTCCAATCCAGCTAAAGGCTTACGCGATAGACCAAGAATGTGAGCAATCTCTGGACGCGGCGGCGGGCTTCGGGACGGACGGTCCTTGGGCGAAGAACGCGCCAGCCGCAACCGCTGGCTTATCGCTAGAGCCAAACGCAATCCTGACCGGCTACGAACAGCCTAGAGGCATCGGCGGCGGCATCGGACGATTCGGCGCAACCTTCAACATCGTGCCGGAATCTTGGGATGATTATTCTTGGATACCATATAGCTTCGTTGATTTCCTAGGTGTTTATCCCGCTTCCTCGCCGTCAACGTCATCCCAAATCCCGCCCAATGGCCCTCCCCGTGAGCGGTTCACCAACGTCGTGCCAGTGCGTATGACTTATGACTATTTCGTTGTAGATCAAGCCAACGTGATTTCCAACGTGAGTCCAGGCAGTCCAAACACGGCTAACAGCGTCGTTGACACAGCGGGCAACCTTGTGAACTGCGTTTATCAGCTAGGCGACATCCAATCAATCAACGCGGCCATTTTCGGCGTGGCATGGCCGTTTGGAAACACGCGCACGGGCAAGCTGGCTAACTTTGGCGGAGTGAATGTTGCCGGAACAAATCAGTTTCAAACGCTGCCTTGCCGCGAAGATTATACGCTGATGATTCAGAACGCACTTACCGGCGTATGGCAGTCCGGCACTTGGGATGGGGTTACAACCGGAATCACAGGAAACAACTTAATGGCTGGCTCTGCGGCGACGAACGGGACGGGATATTACACGGCAACAGGGCTTACATCTGGCGCGCAATACTTTTTTACCACTAAAGGCGCGACGGGTTCATCTTGGATTTCTCCGACTGGTTACAACTACACGGCTTATTTCAACTGCGTGGACACAACGGCGACTTACAGCGCATCCGACCCTAATTGGGTTCCAATCATCTTCCCTACGTCGCTTTGTGCCGCTGCCAGCTTCATCATGCCAGCCGGTAAAACCGCCGTGAAAATCTTTGTGCCTACCATATTCAATACGGTTATAGGCACGAACACAACGACATACAATCTGCAAATCCGCGCCTCCGCGTTGCCCGCTGGCGTTGGGCAATATTACAGCGAGGATTCAAAGATTATCCCATACGCGGGCAACATCGTCGCGCGTCTCTCCATGCGGGTTTTAGCGAAATGATTTATGGCCGACGAAAAAGCCAATTTAGGGCAGATCAAAATACCGCGCCAGAAAAAGGGCAGCACGCCTATTTTGTTGGTGACTGACTATGCAAACCAAATCATTGGCTTATGCGAAGCGTTGTCCAACATCGAAGTCCGAACGGAAAACTCTGACGGCTCGTGGAACACGGCAACGGCAACACTGACGGACAAAAAGTTAATTATCGAAATCCCATACAACAACAGCGACGGCACAAGCTAAACAATTTACGAATCTGGCGGCGGCGTGGTGTCTGCCAGAAAGCGGGATGATACGCGCGAATAAGTCAGTCCCGCTCGGTGCGCCAATAGGCCGCACTCACACGCCGCACAATTTATGCCTCCTAAACTTGACGCCCGCACGAAGAAACTAAACGCAGCCGCAGCCCGTGTGAAAAAGAAAATATCACAATTAACCATGCTCCTATCACGCGAAAAGGACAAAGACCCTGCCGCATGGGATTGGCACTCGTTTGAGCATCTTTTTGCAGACGGCCATTGCGTTTCAACCGCAACCAAACATGGACTCAAAGAATCAAAATAACCCGCCGCCGTTGAACTCCGCGCCGGACTTGGCGTGGGACATGGAATCAAGCGGCGTGATGTTCGTTGAAGCGCCGTTTGAGTATGACGAAACGCTAGACGACTTGCCGCACTTTGAACGGATAAAGCACAAACCCAAACGCAAATTATGAAACGCCTATTCTGGGACATCGAGACATCGCCTAACGTCTGCCTGTCTTGGCGAGTTGGTTACAAAATCAACCTCGACTGCGACAACATTTTAAAAGAGCGTTCTATAATCTGCATCGGCTACAAATGGGAACACGAAAAGAAGGCGCACGTTATCACATGGGACAAAGAACAAAACGACAAGACGATGCTGCAACGGTTTCTTAAGATTGCCAACGATGCTGATGAACTGATTGCTCACAACGGAGACAACTTTGATTTGCCTTGGTTTCTCACGCGATGTGCCTATCACGGCATAAACACCTTCCCTGCCTACAAGACATCCGACACGTTGCAATGGGCAAGGCGCAAGTTCTATTTTAATTCCAATAAGCTGAATTACATCGCGCAATATCTCGGCATCGGCGCGAAGCTGCACACCGGGTTTGGATTGTGGAAAGCTATTGTTTTAAACCGCTGCCCCAAGTCGCTCCGCAAAATGTCTAACTACTGCGCCCGCGACGTTGAACTGCTGGAAAAGGTTTGGAAGCGTCTGGCTGCGCTTGTGCCGCACAAGACCCACGCTGGCGTTATGGCTGGTAAAACTAAATGGAGTTGCCCGCGCTGCGAGTCTGAAAATGTTAAGCTGAACAAAACCCGCGTGACTGCGGCGGGAACGGTTCAAAAGCAGATGCGATGCAATAAATGCGGCGGCAACTACACCGTCAATTACGCAACCTTTGAGGCATATAAGGAAGCCAAGAAAAAAGACAAATGAAAGCGACCCGCAAACAATTTATGAAGAAACAAAACAATGATCTATTTAGGACTGTCACAGAATTGCAGCCGCATGAATCTGGGTTTGTTTATTTTATCTGTGTTTTCTCGTTTAAGTGTCTCTAGGGGATAATCGCCTAAAATTTTAGGTCGCAACGCCCAAAACTCTTTCGCCTCATCCGCCGTAACCTTGCATGAGGCGTAATGGTCGTTCAGCATCGCAGTTGAATTATTAGCCATCTTCGCTGTCATTTCTGCTCCAAAAATGGGAACGGCCATTGTGCAAAACGTATGCCTCAAATAATTGTGTCCCACTACAACATTGGCAATCTTTTTAACCGCCCGAAGTTTTTCGGCTGGCCGTTTAATTCCAAGACATTCACTTTTGAAAAACGCTGCCAGAGTTGGATTGACCGGAACATTGCGAGCCTTGCCTAACTTTGAACGCTCGCCGCCCAGGACGATGCGGCCAAACGGCTCGTCTTTGTTGTTGGAATCAATCACAAAATCAGAGGGGACACAGCGCGCAGCCTCTTTCGGTCTAAATCCTCCGAATAAAACCAGCCCGATATAGCCGTAAAGCAATCGGGGGTTATGCTCTTGGCAAGTTTCTAGCAGTTTGGCGCAATCCTTTACGGATAGTCTGCCGATGCCTGTAAATGGGTTTTCTGGCGATTCCACGGCTACGGTAGGATTCTTCGTCACAATCTCTTTCCGAACCGCCCAATTCCACAGCCCGGACAATGCGCGGAGTCTGCCTAGCTTTGTCCGCTGGCTAGTTTCCGTGCCATCTTGTAGATTGGCAGTCTTGATGAAGCGATCAATGTCGCTGGAATCAATCTTAAAGAATGGCTTCGTGCCGATGAACGCGCTGAACGCCTTAAAATGGGATTTGATGGACTGGTATGTGACTGGCGCGAATTTGCCCGCCTCGTCTTTGGCGGAAAGGTATTGTTTGCTGACCACCGAAAATGCCAGCTCGCTTTCAGGGTTTCGAACCGCCCTTTCGCGGCAAGCCGAAATTAGCCAATCAATGCCATGGTCGTGCAGCAATCGTAGTAGTTCAGACTGTTCAGGCGGAGGCAACTTTAGGAATGCAGCCCCGTGAGTATTCCTTGCATCAGACAAAGATTTTGCAAACAGAATTGCGGTTTTCTTGTCAGCAAAATACCGCGTGCGGGAATCCTTGCTGGATTGCAAGTCCATTGGAACTTTTACATACCAGCAATCCTTGCGGCCAGTGCGAATAAGCCTACGCGGGGCAATCGGGCGATGTATCATTTTGAATTGATTTTATGACTTCAATAACATCTTCGGGCAGAAACTTTTTATTAAACCTGCCATAATATTTTATTTTATGTTTTGCGTTTTCTGCAAAGATGTGGCGATAAATGCTATTAATGCTGGTTCCAAGTATTTTCAGCATCTCCCCCTGGTTGTATCTAGCCGCTGGATTGGGGAATAAGAAATACCGACATAAACTAGATTGCGCTGCAAGTCAAAAAACCGATAGAGGGCGCATTTTCTATTCATATTTTTGTTTTAATCCCATAAAGACGCTTCACATCATCCCAATTATACCGCTTGCACCGCGGGCAAGACTTCGGCTTGGTTTTAATCTTTGCCTTCCATTTATGCCCGCATTGTTTGCATTCGTTTCTCACGCCGATAATATGCCACACCTATGTGGTAGAGTCAAGCCCACGATGTTCCGATGTATGCACAATGGCGAAGATTGGAGCAAAACCAAGCACAATGACCGAATCTGGCAAACTGTGGATTTGTTAAGGTTTTACCGTGCTGCCAATGGGTTTAGCAGTTTTCGGCTTGTGTGGCCGTCATGGGTTGCAAGCCCATGCAACAGCTATACAGGCATTGGCTATTCTCACGCGCCAAGACCTAGCCAAGCCCAAGTATTTTTTATGGCAAACCGCCCACTGAATTTTGGATTTAGCTTTAAACAGACAGGGAGAGCTGGCATTCTAAGCAGGTTCGCGCCAAGACTGACCGAATCAACCCATGAAGAACCAGAAGCATTTAACCAAAAATGCCGCAACACTATCACTTGTCGCTGCCGCCGCGCTTGCCCTTTGTGATGATCGCCAGAAGCATTGCCTTTGCCCGCTCAACTTCAACGCCAAGCTCCATTGCGTATTTGGCAATACAGATTTCGACAACTTCCGTGTCGGACAACCCTGCCCTATCAGCGCAAGCCTTCATCGCGTCTGCGGCCTCCCTGCTCAACCTGAAACTCTTTGGTAGAGTATTTTTCATACTAAAGCATAGCCCCTGTTTTAAATAAATAGCAAGTTATTTATTTAGCATTTCTCTTGTAAACACAAGGCGTTTTTAATTTGTGTAGCGCATTGTCGCTACTTTTTTGTTGCAATGTAGCGCGAACTCGCTACATTCGTCAGCAATGAAATGCACAGTAGGCAGACCAGCCAAGAAAAACAAAATCGCTCCCACCTCTTTCCGGCTCAAACCCTCCGTGGTTTCGATGCTGAAAGCCATCTCAAAAAAGACCCGCTACTCACAGGCGAGGATTATCGAAATCTGTCTGACCCGCCAAGGAAAGGCAATTGTATGACAACATCTGTTATCAACCGCATGGACGAGCTTGAGGAAGCAATAGCTCGCGGCAAAGAGACGTTTCTTCAGGTGGGAAGTGCGCTTGCTGAAATCATGGAAACACAGCTTTACAAACAGCGCGGATTCGGAAGCTTTGCTGAATACTGCGAAACCAAGTGGGGATTTAAGAAAACCTACGCCTATCAACTGATTAACTCCGCTGCCGCAGCTAAATCTGTTTCCGCAATTGCGGAAATCAAAAACGAAGCAACCGCCCGTGAACTAGCCCGCGTTCCCGAAGACCGCCGCGAGGCTGTGCTAAAGAAAGCTGGCAGCAAGCCCACCGCCCGCAAGATACGCGAGGCCGCTGTTGTTGACGTTGAGCCTACCGGGGAAACGCCGCGCGTCCAGTCTTACGCGCCCGAACCGGCTTTGAAAGGCGTTGATCTTGGCAAGGTGCAGGAATCGGCGGCGACATTCACACCGCCAGACCAGCGCGAAAATAAGCCGTCTGCCGATTTATCCGCCTCCGAGCGCGCCACATGGGAGGAAGTTCTAACTGGCCGCGACAACCTAGACGCAATCTTGGACTGCATGAACGGCCATTCTTGCGACGTGGTTACGATTGCGGAAGTGGTTTCTCAACTTGGATTAGTCCGTAAATCCCTAATGGCTTACCAGAAGGAAATCAAAGCATGAAAAAACTTACCTTAATAGTTTCAGTAATTTGCGTTGGTTGCTCGGCTATTACTTTCAACTTACACGACAGCCACGGCGGGATTTTATGGCTAATCGCTTCTGGTGTTTTCTCAATCAGTGCTGAAATCAAAAACTAAATCTTATGTGTGACTTCTACTCATCAATTGGCCGTCAAATCGGCCAGCTACCCGAAACCTACCACGACTCCACCAACAGTCACAGCGGCATGATTAAAACCGCTGGCTGGCGCGATAACGAGCCGAACCGCCCGACTCTGGTATTTGAGTTTGAGGCAAAATTGGACGTGCTTCTATCTGATTGCGACTTATCCGAAAAGGCGTCGTCACTGATTCGCAATTATGGAGAATGCCCGCCGCAGCTTGTGCGGAAATTCGTCAGCGAAGCAAGCCGCGTTCGCAATGCGCTTAAAAACGGAATTAAACCGGGCGACTTCTGCACCAAGCTGTTTTCTGATGTTTGGAACAACGCGATTGCACAAAATGTTCCCGTTGAACTTCCAGAAGTTTTTGAAGGCTACCTCGACGTGTATGGCTCTGCGAAGCTCGATGCGCCCGCGTTGAAGGAAGTCGGCGGCTCCCTCGCCGTGTATGGCTCTGCGAAGCTCGATGCGCTGGTGAAAGTCGGCGGCTACCTCGCCGTGTATGGCTCTGCGAAGCTCGATGCGCCCGCGTTGAAGGAAGTCGGCGGCTACCTCGACGTGTCTGGCTCTGCGAAGCTCGATGCGCCCGCGTTGAAGGAAGTCGGCGGCTCCCTCGCCGTGTATGGCTCTGCGAAGCTCGATGCGCTGGTGAAAGTCGGCGG
>Ga0208507_1001001_pt1 | contig 16580 bp, 11 predicted proteins | sample CryBogCBH12Aug01_FD_184626 | JGI IMG/M metagenome (GOLD analysis project Ga0208507, IMG submission 184626) | Freshwater microbial communities from Crystal Bog, Wisconsin, USA - CBH12Aug09.1 (SPAdes) (version 2) | ecosystem: Environmental > Aquatic > Freshwater > Lake | place: Crystal Bog... | reverse complement strand
CGAACATGAGCTGCGCTTCGACGAAACGGCCAAAGTGGTATTCGTCGAACGCCTTTTTGTAGCGCACGCAAATCTCCGCGAAATTTGGAGGTGTGCATGGATTTTCACACTCGAACAATTCCACCGGCTCGCTCTTGCCTTTCACGATGACGCGGTCAATCAGCCGATGCCGACCTTGCGCGCTGAATTGCGCAAACGCGTCGCGCGTGACAAGCAGCCGCGCGCCGTAATATTTCGTGAGCGCCTCGACGCGCGCGGCTTCGTTCACCGTATCGCCGACGAGACCGTAATCTAGTCGCAGCGCGGAACCTTTATTTCCAACAAGCACGCCGCCGCTGTGCAGCGCAACGCCGTAGCCAAATAATTTTTGAATCTCCGGCGATAGCGTGGCGCGCAACTCTTCCATTGAACGAATCAGCTTTTGCGCGGCGCGACTAGCGCGGTCAGCAGCATCCGGCTGTTTTTGCGGCGCGCCCCAGTAACTTAAAAATTGATCACCGAGAAAATGTTCCAAGTTACCTTCCTCGCCCATGATGGCGCTCGTTTGTGCCTCGAAAACTTGGTTGAGCAAATCGAACATTCCTTTTGGTCCAAGCGCTTCGGCGAGCGGCGTGGAGTTACGCAAATCGGTAAGCAGCAAAACGACGTCGGCGCGGCGCGGTTCCATCGAGCCGGGATCGGCCAGCACGGCTTCGAGCACGCGCGGTGAAAAATAAAGTCCCATTGTGTGTTTCAATTTCATCCGCTCCAAGCGCTCGGCAACAAAATCAAAAACAAGCGCGGCGAGGCCGATGGCAGCCAGCACGATCAAGGGATGAATTACAGGAACAATTAAATTTAGATGGTCAAAAGAAAATTTTGCCGCAAGAAAAACGCCGCCGCCGAGAATAAAAATTGCCACAAGCCTTTTCACCGGTGCGCGCACAAACTGACACAGCGCGGCAGCAAGCAGACCTGATAAAATGATTAACAACGCATTTGCGAGCGGCGGAGTTTCGCGCAGGAACTCATTGTGCAGCGCGGCGTTTATGATTTGCAGGTGGATTTCTGGGCCGGGCATTTCATCGCGGAACGGCGTGCGGTGGAAATCCTGAAAAATATTTGCCATCGGCCCGATAAGAATAATTTTGCCACGAAACGCTTCGCCGCCGGCAAAGTTGCTCTGCCAGATTTTCGGTGTCAGCACGTCGGCGATGGAAATGACCGACCACATTCCCGGCGGGCCGGTAAAGCGAATACTGGTTCGTCCCGGCAACACAGGGATTTTTTTCGATTCGCCAAATTTTATTACGGAGCGAGCGTCGAGTGATTCAACGATGGCAGCTGGCGCAGCGTTCACGGCATCGCCGAGTTCGTGATTCGTGGCGCGGAAGCGGGCACGGCGAAAAATATCATCGTCATCCGGCCAAATATTGACGTAGCCGACGCGCGGATCGAGCGCGCCTGGTTTGCCCGGCACATCGGGAATGATGGACGTATTCGGCGCGGTGAGATGCGTGAGAATTCCTCGGTCTGTTTCCACCGGACTGAAATTGCTGCCGATGACGACACGGTCGCCGTATTTTTCCAGCACGGCGCGCAGCTCGTCGTCGCCGTCGGATTCCGCACCAAAAACCAAGTCAATCACGATGGCCTTCGCGCCGGCATTGGCAAGCTGCTCAATGAGCGCGGCCCAAACGCGACGCGACCACGGAAAACGTCCGCGCAATTCGCCGAGCACGGGATTGTTCGTCACGTCGCTAGGAAAAATCACGTCGTCGTAGCTGGGTCGGTCAATGCCGATGAGAACGAGGTTGGTGTTGGCTGGTGTAAAACGGCCGGTGCGCGTGAAAAAATCTTGGAAATAATTGTCTGCGTCCTTGAGCGGCGCGTTCAGCAGTTCCGGGCCGAGAAAATTCACCGTCATCACTGCTAGCGTGATGAACGCGCACAAACTGGTGATGACAGTGGCGCGGCGCAGACCGGGGCGGCTGGAATTTTTTACAGGCATCGCGTGTTGATAGTTTGACTTCTCGGCTCCAGAAGCGTAAAACGGAATCAAATTAGGCCGATTTCATCATGAAAACAATTCTTCTTATCGTAGTATTTGCTGTGACGTGCCGGATTTCCGCGGTGGCACGATTAAATCCGGCGGCGCGGCCGCAGCGGTGCTTGGCACGACGCTGATTGTGTCAGCGACAACCGGCGGCGGGTTCAAAGTGATTTTGCTGGAAGGCAAAGGCAAAGTGACTTTGCCGAATGGAAACTCCGTTACGCTCTTGGCTGGCCAGGAAGTTTTTGTGCTGCCGGGCGGAACTGAATTCAGCAAGGTGTTTAGCATTAATTTGGACAAGCTCGTTGAAGGTTCGTTGCTGGTGAAAGGTTTTTCGCATGATTTGTCTTCGCTGCCGCTGATTCTGCTGGCGGTTCAAGATCAGGGTTCCCAAATCAAATCCGGCGCGTCCTCCGATACCGGCCAGCCGCCGGAATTTTTCTTGCCGCCATCGCCACCGGGCAATGGCCAGAACGTGCTCGATCCGGCCACCTACAACACAGCGGCGCATTCGCCACTGAACAATCGGCAGTTCCGGTCGCTGAACAGCAGCGTCAGCCAAGGCCGGCCGCCAAGCAATGTCGGCCCTGGCGGTCGCCCGATCACTTCCACAGGATTCCGCGGATAATTTTTATTTTATGAGCCTGAAAAAATATTTTCTCACGGGAGCGCTGGGATTGGCTGTAAGCTTGCCTGCCTTCGCGCAAATGCCAACCGCCAACCAGCAGGTGGATTCCGTTCAGCAACGCCGCCAACTGGAAAAGGCCGCGCAAATGATGATTGCCACGAATGCTGTGCCGGAACTTTACACCGGCGAATCCAGCGACGTCGGCCCGCAATCCGTTCTGCAAACGAAGCCGCGCCGCACATACATTGAAGCCTTTGCCGACGCGCAGTATTTCTATACAGACAACATGTTTCTTGCGAACCAGAAGAAGCAGGGCGCCGATGTTCTCGTGAGCACCGTGTCAGCCGCACTCGCGCCGACAGCGTATGATTTTCAGGAGGGATCGCTCGCGCCGCGCCTCGGGTTCCAGCAGCAATGGTTCAACTACGGATTGACCGGCCCCCAAACGGTGGACGCTTACAACTTCAGCACGCACACCTTCAGCCGCGTTAATTTGAATCAGTTTGATTTCAATGCCATGACCATTTTCAGCGATGTGGCCTGGAGCAAACAAAATTGGACCGTCGCGCTCGGCGGCTATTATCGTCAACTCAACGATGCGCAAAACACCGACCAGTTCTACAATGAATACGTTCCGAATTGGGCAATCCGTTACAATTTGTTCACCAGCGATAAAACCGCCATATCCATTGGCTACGAAGGGGATTGCCGCCTAACCGACACCGCCAACGTGCCGCCTAAAAACGGCAGCAACTTCAACAACCGGGTGGATAACAGCCTCGTCGTCGCTGGCAGTTGGCGCTTGTGTCGCTATGCGATTTTGCAACCGTCCTACCGTTTTCAACAAACCCATTTCACGACCACTTGGCGCGATGATTATCTGAACTCCTTTGCCCTCGCACTCTACATTCCGTTCAATGACTACGTCACCCTGCGCGGCTACGTCAGCTACGACATTTTGAAGACCGACGGCTTCTATGTGGAGAACAGCGACACGCTCAACGCTGGTGTCGGTTTAAATCTCACCGTTCGTTTCTGAAATAAAATTACTGCGCCGCGACCAGCGGCTTGTGGTAAGTGTGGCACTCCGCGCAAGTGTCCGCCACACCGCCACGCGGGCTATGGCACGTCACGCACGCTTCCTTCGCCGGCAATAAAATATCCGCCGTATCCTTGCTGTGAACCGCATCGTGACATTGCGCACACGCAACGCTGGTATGCTTTAAGTGATTAAATTTAGCCTGCACCAACCAGCGTTCCGTTTGAATTGGCCTGGTGATTTCTGGCGCACGGGCGCTTGAATTTTTCACCTCGTGGCAATACGCGCAGCCTGGAAAAATTGCGCGCGCTGCGCCAGTCACGTTGCCCACACTAATTTCCGGCGCGGTCGTGGACGTGCTGAAGAAAACGCGTTTTTCCAAATCTTCGCCGCTGCCAAATTGCGCCCGCAAGCCCGCAAGTTTCTTCTCCACGAAAACATTCGCGTCTTCATCTTTACCGAACTGCGCAGCTAAGTTCAGATACTGTTTAGGCAGACTCCTTAAAAACGCCGAGACAAATTCCACGCTGCCATGCGGCAGTTGCAGTTCCGGTGTTTGCGGATCGAATTGCAGCGAGTGACACACGCGGCAGTTCTTCTCAAACTCCACCGGTTTCATGAACGCGCCCGCCGTATCCGGCTGATGACAAAACGCGCAGTCCAATTTTTCGCCGCCGGCCAGTTTTGGAATCGTCGGGCCAGTCAGATGCAGCGCGTGGTTAAATTTCAACGTGTCTGGGTCGTGCAAATTTTCTGTGATGAATCTGAACTGAGGATGATCGTCCGCAAAATGATGAATGACCGGTGCAACTGTATTTTTTGTGATTGGATTCATCTTCGCCGCGTCGCCGTGGCAAAAGCTGCAATTTGCATCCGTGGTTGCCGCCATCATCTTCCCTTGATGCTCCGCGTGGCAAAACGCGCAGGAAATTTGCGGCGCGCTGGGCTGATGAAAATTTCTGCCCGCGTGACATTTCAAGCATGACTCGTCAATTGCCGTCGGGTTAGCAGCGGAGGCGCTTGCGATTTTCTCAAAATCCAAAATTCCCGGATCCGCGCGCATCGCAACATTCACCATTCCATTCGGACCGCTGTTGCCGGCGACGTGACACGCACCGCAGCTTTCATTCAGATGATTCGTTATCGCCAGCGCCGCGAATGCCGCGCCGGAATGCGGGTTGGAAATGGTTCCAGGACTGATGAAATTATTTCTCCACGGTGGATTGCCAAGAATGACCAGCAGCAACGCACACGAGGCGGCAATGACTGCAAGCGTAACGCGCCCGCGCCACAAACGCAGCGTCGGGACGGGTGAGCATTTCGGGACAGGATTGCAACAGCTTCCGTCCGGCAGCGGGCCGGACTCGCATTCGCCGCCGGGGCGCGTGCAAATCCAACGGCCTTTCGTTTCACCCGGCTTGGTTTTCAGCACCGGTTTGCAATCTGCCGTCGCACCGCAACGACCTTTTGCATCCGGCCCTTGGCGGCATGCTTTACCCTCGCAGGCGTTACCGCAGATGTAATTCTGGTTTGGTCGCGCGTAATTCTGCGCATCAAATTCCGGCGCTGGTAATTGCTCACTCATCGAGCACCTCCGGAAAAGCCAAATACCAAAATGATGTGGAGCGCGGTGAAAATTAGCAGCCCGTAAGTCAGTGGAATGTGAACGAATAGCCAAAGCCGCAGGGCGAGTTGTAACGCGCGGTGATAATCCAGTCCATCTTTCTGCCGAACAAGCGCGGCAAGTTTCGAGATTTTTTCTTTTTCAATCTCGCTGGCAAAGCGGCGCAGGTCTTCGAGTTCGGCGAGCAATCCGCTGACTTCACGGCGCGACTCAGCTAGGTGATTCCAGAAATTTTTTGGGCCGGAGAAAAACACCGCCAGCCGCTTCGTATAAAATTCCGCGATGACCACTGACTTAGCTTCGGAGCCAAGCGCTAACGTTTCTGCTTCGGTTTTAAGGGCGTGGCACAATGCGGGGATTTTCTCAAAAATTACTTCGCCGCCGCGCGTCGCTAGCCGGCGTGGCAGCACGCGGCTGAAAAATAATCCCACGAAGCCGCTGCCGCTGACCAACACGAATAGCCATGCGAGCACAGCCTCAAACCAGCCGTGCGGCAGGCGAAAATTTAGGTGAATGAGAAATAATAGTGTCGTAAAGAAACCCAGATAGATGTGGATCTGCAGCCAAGTCTCGGATTTGCCGAGTGGCAGGAACGGCAGTTTTTTCCGCACGTTGTAGATCGTCAGCACAAACATTCCCGCGAGCAACGCCCAGCCGGTGAGATAGGCGTAGTTCGGCAGCGCGTTGTATTTTGCATTCAGCCACAAAGCTCCCACCGTCGCCGCAATCAGCGCGAGCAATCCAAAAATAAATTGTCGGCGAAAGCGTTTCATAATTTTAGCCACTTCGACAACGCATCGAGATTATTCAGATTCATCCGTTCCAAAGCGCCGTGCGGACAGGCGCGTTCGCATGCGGGACCGCCGTGATTTTCTACGCAGAGGTCGCACTTGGTCGCCTTCGCGATCGACTTCATCTCCTGATCCATGAGAAATTCGCCGCGTTCGTCGCGTGCCTCAACCATGCGGATTGCATCGTAGGGACAATTCGTGAAACAGGATTTGCAGCCGATGCACGTCGTGGGATTGATGACCACTTGTCCGGCAAAAGACTCACGATGAATCGCGCCGGTCGGACAGCCAATCATGCAGACCGGATCAGCGCAATGCATGCAGGCATTGGCGATCATCAGCCGTCCGGCGCTCGGCCCGTGACGCAGAAAGCGTGGATTGTTGTCGTGCGTCGAGGCACAGGCACGCACGCAATCGTCGCAACGCGTGCAACGGTCGAGGTCAATCACCATCGAGGCCGTGCCGTTAAAAAATCGGTTCTCGGTAAGAAATTCTAAAATTTCGGCGCCCACTTTTTCGCGCGCGCGGGTTTGTGGCGCAGCGGAATCAAAATCATCTTCAGTTTTTTCGACCAGTGGCGGCAATTCATTTTTGAGCAGCGACGGTAAAACGATTTCTTCCATCACGCGCGTCGGCACGACGAGCAAGTGTGTGTAGCCGATGGCGCGGAGCGAGAATTGAAAATTCACCGGCGACTCCTTGTTGCGCCAGTTGTGGGCAATTTCGTTCAATCCAAAAATCTGCCCCGCGCCGATGTAGTTCAACGTGCGTTCACCGCCGCCAAATTTCTGACTCACACGCGCGAAACCGGCGCGCAGCAAAACGATTCCGTTCGGATAATCACCTTCGCCAACAATGACAGGCTCTTTCTCCGGTCGCACGCTGCCAGATTGCGCGAGGCGCTTGTATTCGCCCGACCAGTCGTAATCGCCGAATGTGGAAAATTCTACCGCCTCGGCCACGCGGTCGAGTTGTTCTTTCGAAAGATTTTTGAAGAGCGGCGTGGCGCGGAGATACGAGGCGAGAGCGCGTTCGCGGTAAATTTTGTTGATGTGCGTGCGCAGCGCATCATCGTATTTCATCAGGTCACGCAGACCCTGCCAGCGGATTTCAAGCAACTCTGCATCGTCGCTGTCGGCAAAAATCGTGGAGGTGCGCGCCATGCGGCTGAGCGCGGCGATTTCACCAAAAAACTCTCCGGCAATCATCTGCGCCGTGCGGTGCTGATCTAAAATGCGCGGCACATCCTGCAAAAACACGCGCGTCTCTTTTTCATTTTGCCGCGCGCTGACACCGGAACTTTGTCCGAGTAAGGTGCGCGGCAACATTTCCGGCGGACGCGAACGATTCCAGAGTTGGGCCAGCGTGCGGAAAACACCTTTTTTGTTGGTCGCCTGACGACCGAGCAGCGACGGCGGGAGGTCGGGCTTCAAGACAACGCGCGCCGCGCCTTGCAGAATCAAAAATGCCGATGTGCCGTAATCACCTTGGCGCATGATGATTTCGCCTTTGCGAAATTTCAAGATGCGCGCGTCATTGCGGAGGATTTCGCGGAGCGGCGTGCGCTTGGGAAATTTTTCGGCAGCCATTCCGCTGAACGGCGCGGTGGCCAGCAAGCGCTCGACGTCCGCATCGGTCATGTTCGCGTCGAAAGCGGCGTCCCAACGTTGCGGGCGTTCGAGAATGGTCGGAGCGGCGGGCATTTTTAGTTTGGAATTGTGTTAAGCATCCAAAACCAAATCATTCTTCGGGCGGCAAACGCAGGTGAAACAACTACCGGCTTCGGGCGTGGCGTCGGGCTTCTTCAAATAATCCACATCGCCGGATTTGATGGCGACGACGCATGAACCGCAACTACCCGCGCAGCAACCGGAATCAATCTTCACGCCCTGTGCCTTGGCGAACTCCAAAATATTTTCCGCTGACGGTTCCCAGCGCACGGTTTTGTTCGAGCGTGCGAACGTCACATTTATTTTTGCGAGATGAACGGTTTCGCTCGGCGAGGGCGCGGCCGTTTTTTTCTTCACCGTCGCGGGACCGAACGCCTCGAAGTGGACGACGCTATCTGGCACGCCCCACGCTTCGAGGCCGTCGGTCAAACTTTTCATGAACGCGCCGCTGCCGCACAGATAATATTCAAAGTTGTTCGACGGCAGAATTTCCTTCAAAAGCTCAATACCCACGCGGCCTTCGTGCTGATAATCTTTTCCCTTCACATCGCTTTCGCCCGGCTTGCTGTAAGCGATGTGCAGATGGATGTTTTCATTTTCCGCCGCCAGTTTTTCCAGTTCCGCCTTGTGGATGTGCTCGCGCACATTACGGACGCCGAAGAAAAAATACACTTCGCGTTTGGAACCGCTTGCAGCAATCGCATTTGCCATGCTCAACATTGGCGTGATGCCGACGCCACCCGCGAGTAGCACGACGGGATTCGTCTTGGTCATGTCCAAAAAGAAATGGCCGGTCGGCGCTTTGACGTTGAGGATGTCGCCTTCCTTCACCACGTCGGTGAAAAAACTGGAGCCCGCTCCATGCGGCAACTCAGGTTTATCTGCCGGCGCTTTTTCTTTTTTGATCGTGACGCGGTAATATTCTTTTTGATGCGGACTGTCAGAAAGCGAGTAGCAGCGGATGAGCGGTTTGTCGCGTCCGGGCACATCGAGTTGGAATGTAAGATACTGGCCGGGCTTGAATTGAGGCAGCGGACGACCATCGTGCGGCTTCAAATAAAACGCGTTCACGTCCTCACACTCGGAAATTTTTTTGACGACAGAAAATTTTCGCAACCCATTCCAACCGGTCTGCGCCTGTTCAGCCTCACGACAACGAAGTTTGGTTTCGGCAAGTTGGACGCGCAGTTTTTCGAGCGCGACTCGCTGTTGCCGGTTCTCAGCTAAAATGCGGCGAAGCGAACGGAAAATCTCTAAAGCCAGCCACGCAAGCAGTCCGGCCAGCAGCGCAACTCCGGCGACGAAGCTCAAACTGCCTCCGCTGGCGTTGCGCAGGGATTCAATTAAGGTTGCATTCACGCGCCCACTCCATTAACCAATTTACTGCTGTGAGTAAAACAATTTATAACCGCGCCACCAGCCTAGCCTTTGGAATTTTTTTTGCGGCCAGCGCGGTGCAGGGCGGCGAGACGCCGGCGAAATTTCTTGGCGCGAATTCCTGCGCCAGTTCCAGTTGTCACGGCGGCGGCGGCCAGAATCAAAACCAGCTTCTCGTCTGGTCGCTGAAGGATTTTCATTCACAACGTCCCACTGCGACGCTCACGACTGCGCGCTCTAAGCAAATTGCCGACGCGCTGCAAATCAAAGACCCGTCTGCCGATTCCCGCTGCACGGCTTGTCATGCGCCGTTGCACGAAGCTCCCGAAAATCTGCGCGGCGAAAATTTCAAAGTGAGCGAAGGCGTTTCGTGTGAAAGCTGCCACGGCGCGGCAGAAAATTGGCTGCGCGCACACACGCGCAAAGATTACACACGTGCCGACCGCACGGCGGTGGGAATGCGCGACCTGCAAAATCTTTACGTCCGAGCGAATACCTGCGTCGCCTGCCATCAAAATGTGGATGCGGAAATTCTTAAAGCCGGCCATCCGGAATTAATTTTTGAACTCGACGGGCAAAGTGTGACCGAGCCGAAGCATTGGAGCGCGGAGAAAAACGGCAATGGCGCGAAGGCGTGGCTCGTCGGTCAAGCCGTCGCGTTGCGCGAGATGAGTTGGCAACTTGCCCAAGAAAATTCGCCGACGGAAAGTGAAATCAACCGCTGGGCGGGTTCGGTTTGGGCGGCAAAAGTTGCAGCGCGGGGCATCAGCGGTCTGGTAAATGATCGAGCTTTGCCCATAGCACCGAAGGAAGCTGTCCAAGCCGCCGGAGTTATCCAAGGTGAACTCGATAGATCTGCCCAACGCTATGCGGCAATGAGTTGGTCGGATGATATCACGCGCAAAATGTTGCTGGCAGCCGCCAATACCAGCGCGGCGTTCCGCGATACTGCCGTCTCACAAAATCTCCAAGCCCGCCGCGCTGAACGCTTGGTGCTTGCGCTCGACCGCCTCGTCGCCGCTTTGCCAGAAATGAAAAATAATGAGTCGGTGCAATCGTCATTGAATCAATTGTTCAAGCTCGCGCAATCCATTCCCGACTTTGACCCAAAAGAATTTGCCGCCGCGCTGGATAAGTTTTCAGCTGCGCTGACTACGCACTGATTTTCAGCGTTTGTCCAATTGGACATTCTTACCGTTTTTCCTACCGCTCACCGCGCGGCGAGCTTACGCTGTCTGCGCATGGCAATTCTCGGCAAACGCAATTCGCTCGCGATTATCCGCGCGTCGCAACCCGGCCTCTACCTCGACGGCGGTGAACTTGGCGAAATTCTTTTGCCCGGCCGTTACATCCCCGCCGGTCTTGCGCCCAAGCAAAAGCTCGACGTGTTTGTCTATCGCGATTCCGAAGATCGCCTCGTCGCCACGACGGAAAAACCGCACGCGATGGTCGGCGAATTCGGCTACATGAAAGTCATCAACGTGAATCCGCAGATCGGCGCGTTTCTCGATTGGGGTCTTGCGAAAGATTTGCTCGTGCCTTTCCGCGAACAAGAAATTCCGTTGCGCGTCGGCGATTGGGCGATTGTCTACGTCGCGCTCGACGCGCAGACGAATCGCATTCTCGCCAGCACGCGGCTCAATCGTCATCTCAACCGCGACACGCCCGCATATCGCGATGGCCAGCCGGTCAGTATTCTCGTCACCGCCAAAACGCCACTCGGCTACAACGCCATCGTGGACAACGCGCATTTCGGTTTGCTCTACAAAAGTCAGCTCGCCTACGCGCTCAAAATTGGCGCGCGGATGAAAGGTTTTGTTCGCACCGTGCGCCCAAATGGGAAAATTGATTTAAGCCTTGATGCCGTGGGTTACAAACGCGTCGCGCCGCTGACAGATTTGATTGTGACCGCGCTCAAGATGAGCGGCGGCAAACTCGCATTTGACGACAACAGTTCGCCGGTGGAGGTTCGCCAGAATTTTAACGTGAGTAAAAAGGCGTTCAAACAGGCGCTGGGAAAATTATACAAGACGCGCCGCATTGCGTTCACGAAACCGGGTATCGAACTGCTGGAAAATGAAACGTGGACGCCGGGCGCACGATTAAAACCAAAACCATGAAAGACCAGATCATCCGGTTGCTGGAAGAGAAAGATTATGTGCCGTTGAGCGCGGAAAATTTGCAGCGCCACCTGCGCGTGACGCCAGAGCAGGAACCGGAATTTCAACGCACGCTCCGCAAACTGGAGCGTGATGGTGAAATCGTTCAGATTAAAGGCGCGCGTTACGCGCTGGCGAGCGATGCGGATTTGATTCCCGGTCGCATTCGCATGAACCGATCCGGTCGCGGTTTTCTGCAACCGGATGATCCGAACATCAAAGAAATTTCCATCGCCGAAAGCGCCACCGGCACGGCATTGCACGAAGACCGCGTGCTGGTGCGCCGCGATGTGCGCCGGAAAAATTTTCGCGACGGCGATCAGGAAAACGGCACGGTTGTGCGTATTCTCGAACGTAAGCGCACTCAAATCGTCGGCACACTGGCGCAAAGCAAACAGTTTCTTTACGTCATTCCCGACGACCCGCGTATCCCGCATGACGTTTATGTGACAACGCCCCGCGATGTGGGTCGGCCCGCGCGCGTGGGCGACAAAGTCGTGGTCGAGCTGCGCGAATGGGAATCGCGTCACAGCAATCCCGAAGGCGAAATCATCGAAGTGCTCGGCGCGCCGGACGAAGAAGGCGTGGATATGTTGTCCGTGTTGCGCCAATACAATTTGCCGTTGCACTTTCCAAAAAATGTTTTGGCCGAAGCGCACGCCGTCGGCTCTGTCGTTCACGAAAAAGATTTGGCCGGTCGCCTGGATTGTCGCGCGCACAACGTCATCACGATTGATCCCGATGACGCGAAGGATTTTGACGACGCCATCTGTCTCGAAAAAATTTCGGCGGAGCAATGGCGGTTGTGGGTGCATATCGCGGACGTATCGCATTACGTCAAGCCTGGCACCGCGCTCGACGAAGAAGCGCGCAAGCGCGGCAACTCAACTTACCTCGTGGACCGCGTTATTCCGATGCTGCCGGAAGCATTGAGCAATGAGCTGTGCTCGCTCAAGCCGAACGTGGATCGCCTGACGAAGTGCGTGGAATTTCTCGTGTCAGCTGATGGCCGCGTGCTGAGCACGAAATTTCACGCCGCCGTGATCCATTCGCAACGGCGCTTTACCTACGCACAGGTGCTGGAAATTCTGCAACGCGCGCCGGCGGGCGAACCGATTGAACAGATGCTGCATTCAGCGCATCAACTCGCGCAGAAAATCCGCAAGCATCGTTTCAAAAACGGTTCTTTGGATTTGGATTTTCCCGAAACCAAAATCCGTTTGGATGAAAACGGAAAAATTTTGCGCATCGAGAAAAACGAGAACGACGTTTCGCACCAGCTCATTGAGGAATACATGCTGCTCGCCAACGAAGCCGTGGCGACGCGCCTGATGAATCTGCGCACGCCGGCGATTTACCGCGTCCACGAGGAGCCGGACGCGCGGCGCTTACAGGAATATCGGCAGGAAGTCATGGCGCACAACGTCCAGTGCGGCAACTTGGGCCAACCGGCGGAAGTTCAGAAGTTGCTCGCGAAACTGGGCACTTTGCCTATTGGCCCGGCGCTCAAGATCGGTTTTCTGAAATCGCTGATGCGCGCGTGTTACTCGGTTGAGCCGCTCGGCCATTACGGACTCGCAAAGAAAAAATACACGCACTTCACCTCGCCCATCCGCCGTTACGCTGATCTCGTCGTGCATCGTGCGCTGTTCGACACAATTCCTGCGAAGGCATCCGCGTTGAAAGAAATTGCCGAGCATATTTCCGTGACCGAAAGAAATTCCGCCGACGCCGAACGCGACAGCAAGGACGTGAAATTGTTTGCGTTCTTGAAAGCTCAGTTGGAATCTGGCGAGCCGATAAAATATCCCGCGCTCGTGACGGACGTTCGCAACTTCGGATTTTTCGTGGACGTTTCCGGCCTTGCGATGAGCGGCCTCGTGCCGTTGTCCACGATTGAAGATGATTTTTACGTCTTCGATGATCGGCGGCGGAATCTCGTTGGCCGCCGCACGCGTCGCGTGATCAAACTCGGCGACAAATTGACGGTGCAAGTCGCGAAGGTGGATGCGTTCAAGAAGCAGGTGGATTTTTGTCTGGCCGAGGAAGAACGCAAGCCAGCGCCGTTGCGACCACAGCCAACGCGGCCCGCGCCTGCGCGTCCTCAACAATTTTCGCAGCACAAAAAGTCCGCGCCGTTTGGACAGGAAAATAAACGTCCGTCATTCACGCCCGCCAACAAATCGCACTGGAAAAAATCGGGGCAAAAGGATTCACGTCCGCCATCCGCACACCGGCCGGATTCACGCCCGCAAGATTCACGTTCGAATCCATCGCAACGGGAAGATTCACGTTCACAGGAATCTAAGCCGATGTTTCGCACGTCCGGTTCGCAATTGCCGACGTCACAGCGACCACTGATGAAATCCAGCAGCACCGGCACATTTTCCAAGCGCCGCCGTTGAAAGGTTTTGAAAGTTAAACTAGTTCCGGCTCCACAATTTCTTTTGGCGGCGCGCTCAGCGGTGAACCATCGGCAGCCTCGGGATACTCGAAGATTTTTCCTTCGAAATTGCGGATGACCACCCGGTCGGCGTTGTGGCTCAAAACGTATTCGGGATTGATCGGCACTTTGCCGCCGCCGCCGGGCGCGTCAATGACGTATTGCGGCACGGCATAACCGGTCGTGTGGCCGCGCAACTTTTCCATGATCTCCAAACCCTTGCGCACACTCACGCGCAGATGCGCGGAACCGGAAATCAAATCGCACTGGTAGATGTAATACGGCTTCACCCGGCACATCAAAAGTTTCTGGACGTGCGCTTTCATCACGTCCGCGTCGTCGTTGACGTGCTTGAGCAACACGCTTTGATTGCCGAGCGGAATGCCGGCGTCGGCAAGGCGACCCATCGCGTCGCGCACTTCGGTCGTGAGTTCGCGCGGATGATTCGAGTGAATGCTCATGAAGAGCGGATGAAATTTTTTCAGCATCGCGCAGAGTTCGGGCGTGATGCGTTGTGGCAGAAACGTCGGGATACGCGAACCGATGCGGAGAAATTCGACGTGCGGAATCGCACGCAGGCGGCTTAATAAACTTTCCAGTTTGTCGTCGCTCAACAGCAGCGGGTCGCCGCCGCTCAATAACACGTCGCGAATTTCTGGATGCGCGGCGATGTAAGCAATTTGTTTATCGAATTCAGGATGAAAATCGTAGCCGGTCGCGTTGCTCACGAGTCGAGAGCGCGTGCAGTAACGGCAATACGCCGCACAACGATCAGTCACCAAAAATAAAACGCGGTCAGGATAACGATGGACAAGTCCGGGCACGGGCGAGTGCGAATCTTCGCCGACGGGATCACTCATTTCCCATGGCGCGGTGTGGGATTCTTCGATGCGCGGAATGACCTGCTGACGAATCGGGCAATGTTCATCCGCCGGATCAATGAGATTTAAAAAGTAAGGTGTGATGCCGAGCGCGAGCTTGGTGTTCGCCAATTTTGCGCCGGCCAATTCTTCCGGCGTGAGCGTCGGTAAAAGTTTCTGCAACTGTTCCACCGTCGTGATGCGGTGTTTCAACTGCCAGCGCCAGTCGTTCCAATCCTTTTCCGAAACGTCGTGCCAATAGCCACGTCCGGCGGAAGTGAATTTCTTCAGCGCTTGCATCGAGTTGCCCGAAGGCGGTTCTCCGCGTCCCGTGGATGAATTTTCAGCCTGCATTTTTCAGTATGGGGACTATAAGTTTGAATCACGTTCTGTCAAGTTGCCCACTCACGGCGCGAGGCGATCCACGTTCAGCGGCAATTCGCTGGCTTTCAGCCTGACTTCCACATCACGTCGTTGTGCGTCCAGCGCATCCAGTTTTTTAATTGTGGCGCTGGCGCTGGCGGGACGGTGAAAAAAACCTTTCTTTTTACCGCCAAGAAAATCAGTGAAGGCTTGATGGTAACCAGCGGCGACCGGCGCGAGTGGCGGCGTGAGCCGAAGTTGAATGAGTTCCAAATCGCGCAACTTGGTGCGGAAAATTTCTGCCTGCCGCTCCGGTGGAAAATTTTTCAGGGCGGACTGCAAAGTGATTTCCGCATACGTCGGCAGCGAGTTGGAGGCGTAACGAACATCCACCGGCACGGCGAGTGCGGCGTCCAGTTTTTCGCGGCTAACGGCGGAGGTCCATTGCGGGCCGGGCGCACGCGCGGCAAAGGCAACAACGCGGAGCGCCCACCATTTTTCCACGTCGAGTGGGCGTTGGAAATTTGCATGGAACGCGGCAAAAAAAGCAGCTTGCCAATTTTCATGCGCGGGCAATTGCGTGAGCAGCGAGCGCAGATTAGCTGCGCCGTTTTTCAACGTGAGTAGATCGTGGACGAACAATTGCGCGCTGGCGAGATACACACCACCGTCGTCACCGTTTAACTGCGCGTCAGTCGGCCAACTCAATTGCTCAAACGTGAGCGCCGGAAAATTTTGCAGCACGCGCCGAGCATCGGCGAGCGGATCAACACCGCGCCGCTGATTGTTCTGGCGTGTCAGTGCGATGTCATTTTCTCTCTTCGTGGGCGCGGACAAAAAGGTTGGCGTTTCCGCAGCTAGTATTACTTGCCGCGCCAGCCCGTCCGCTAGCCATTCGGGGGCGACGAATGAGCGTCCGCCTAACGGCGCGTTGCGGTTGGCAATCTCCAGCAGCAGCACCGCACTAAAGGCGCGCGCGCAGCGGTTACGCGCGATAAGGTCGGGCAATTCCAGGCGGTAATTCCAAGTGTGAATGAACGGTTGCGCGGCGATGACTACTTCCTCATCCGCCGCGCGCGCAGGGTGCAGCACGAGAAAAATTTTCCCGCTCCACGGGGCGTTGGCGGCTATCCCGATTTGCGACCAGAGCGCAACCTTGAATCGTTCGGCGGAAACGGCGAGCAGCGACGGTTCCAGTCGCAACAAATCTGTGTTCGTGCCGGCGGTGGCGTGGCGAAAATATGGGTTGGCGGGCGGCGTGAAGGAAATGACGAACTGTCCGGAAACACTGCTCGTGGCAGCGGGCTTAACAAATGAAGATTGCCCGCGGGCGGCGGCGAGAAACGTCAGCAGGCCGACAACCAGCGCGCAACGTGTGCGCGAACGGTTCATTTTTTTTCCGGTTTGGCGGCGGGCTTAGGCTCGGCTTTGGTTTCGGACTTGGCGGCGGAATCTTTTTTTGCCGCTGACTTGTAGCCTTCGCTGCGATAGTCGGTGATGTAAAAACCACCACCTTTGAAAAGTAACCCGGCACCAGCGCCAATCTGTTTGGTTACTTTGCCGCGGCCCCATTTTTTCTGCGCGCAAAGTTCCT
>Ga0208507_1000999_pt1 | contig 16587 bp, 13 predicted proteins | sample CryBogCBH12Aug01_FD_184626 | JGI IMG/M metagenome (GOLD analysis project Ga0208507, IMG submission 184626) | Freshwater microbial communities from Crystal Bog, Wisconsin, USA - CBH12Aug09.1 (SPAdes) (version 2) | ecosystem: Environmental > Aquatic > Freshwater > Lake | place: Crystal Bog... | reverse complement strand
GAAACTGATGCTGTTCTCGCGCGACAAAACGGCTTCCTCGGCTTTTACCTTGGTGACACCGTAGGTCGAAATCGGGCGCAACGGCGTTTCCTCGGTGCAGAATTTTCCTTTTTCGCCGACGCCGTATCCGCTGTTGGTCACCGGCATGATGACCCACTGCTGCCGGCCGGCGAGGCGGCAGATCATTTCCACCGCCTGCTGATTGGTGGACGTGGTGGCCAGAGCATCCGTGTTGCACAGCGGCACGCCGACGAGCGCGGCGAGCGGGATGATGAGGTCGGCCTTCGCGAGGAGCGGCTTCAGGACCGATTCTTCGCGGCAATCGCCGCGCACGACGGAAAAATTTTCGGACTGACAACAGTCCATCAGCGAATTCTGGTGGAAGTAAAAATTATCCAGAACGGTTACCTTATGCCCCAGAGAAAGCAAAGTCGGGGTTAGCACCGACCCTAAATAGCCGGCTCCGCCGGTGATAAGAATTTGCATAATGTGTTTTGTTTAAGCGCATATTTTACCGGTGCCGGCGACAAATTCAACCTCCAAAAGAAAGGAGCAACAAAGAACAATCCGGACATCCGGTGGTAGATGGGAGTTGGCGGATGGTCGCGCGAAGGGGAAACTGGTTGCGGGTTGCGGGTTGATTTTTTGCCACAGATTAAACACGGATTATTCAAAGCCCGGCGGGGTGACATATCCCGATGATGTCGCTCCTACGGAGCTTGATTCATTTGCATAGTCGTTTCTATAAATATGCCAGTACTACGAACTTTGCCTGCCTTCATCCCAAGAGGGACAACTGGAAATCAGCCAGTAGGAAGGTTCATCGGCCAGACGATAGCCGACCTGAAGGGACGGTGGCAATCGTCCATTCAGAACGAATAAACATCACGGATAAATTACCAGCCACTTCGTAGCTGGCTAATTTCCACCGTCGCTCCGCGACAGTTCAAGCGCAGCCATGTAGTCGCGCGAAGGACGCGAAGGCGGCAAAGGGAAAAGCTTTTTCCTTCGGTTATTCTTCGCGAACTTCGCGCGATCTTTTCAAAATTGGCAGGTAACCCGAACGCATCCGCTGGCAACCGGTCGTCGCGAGGGTATCCACAAGCGTGGGAACGTCGTCAAGCGATACGGACGGCAGGCAGCGTCCTGATCTTGATCTGGTTCTGAGCGCTGAGGCTTGACCCGGAGCGCATTGTCCGGCAGAAAAGGGCCTGAAAAATGAAACAAGCTTTGATTCCCCAGCGCATCGTCATTATCGGCGGCGGCATTGTCGGCCTGGCGACCGCGTATAAACTTGGGCGGCAGTATCCGGCAACTCAAATCACGCTTCTGGAAAAAGAGCCGGCGGTCGGCCAGCACCAAACCGGGAATAATAGCGGGGTTTTGCACGCCGGGCTTTACTACAAGCCCGGTTCCACAAAAGCCCGGCTGGCCGTCAACGGCATCAAGCAAATGACGGCCTTCTGCCGCGAACACAACATTCCCCATGAAATTTGCGGCAAGCTGGTGGTGGCGGCAGATGAAAATGAATTACCCCGCCTGCACGCGCTTCACGAACGCGGCCAACAGAACGGGCTCCGAGATTTGCGCCTGCTCAACCGCGAACAGATGCGCGCAATGGAACCGCACGTCGGCGGAATTGCCGCCTTGCACGTGCCCGAGGAAGGCATCGTGGATTACCCGAAAGTTTGCGAGGTATTACAGAGGAAAATCACCGAGGCCGGCGCAAAGGTGGTGGTTCAAGCCAAAGTGAACCGCTTGGAATTCAGACCGGAAAGCTGGGTCGCGCATTCCACGGCTGGAAGTTTTGAAGCTGATTTCCTGATTAATTGCGCCGGCTTACACAGCGACCGCGTCGGTGCGCTAGCAGGCGAAAAACGCACTGTGAGAATTGTTCCATTTCGCGGCGAATACTACAAAATCAAAGCCAGCAAGCAGCACCTGGTGCGCAACCTGATCTATCCGGTGCCGGACCCGCAATTCCCATTTTTGGGCGTTCATTTCACAAGGCTGATTCATGGCGGCATCGAAGCCGGGCCGAATGCGGTGCTGGCATTTTCACGGGAAGGTTATCGCAAAACCGACATCAACCTGTTTGATCTTTTTGACTCGCTCGGATTCCCCGGCCTGTGGAGGTTTTTAGGCCAGCACAAGCAGATGAGCTGGGCGGAATTGCGGCGCTCGTTCAGCCGGCGCCGGTTCTGCGAATCGCTGCAAAAACTGGTGCCCGACATCCGCCCGGAAGATTTGGAAACCGGCGGCGCGGGAGTGCGCGCCCAAGCCATGTCGCCCGACGGCTCGCTGGTGCAGGATTTTTTCTTTCAGCGCGGGCAGCGGGCATTGCACGTTTTAAATGCACCAAGTCCGGCGGCCACAGCCGCCCTTGCGATTGGAGACAACATACTGCGCGAAGTTGAAACCATGTTTTAGAGCGTGTCTGAAAATTACGAAGGGCACTGTTTTGAAAACCAAAGACTCGAGGGCGAGCCAGGATAGAAGCGTAAAATGGCGATGGACTTATGGCGATCGGATAATAAAACCAAGTGATCCGAGGTGGGGAAACCTCCAAGCGGCGGGTCTTTTGGCCGTGGGCGGCGTTGGCTCGGTCGTCACAGCCCGCTGCGGGGATGCTCCGACCTCGCCGCCTGGCCCACAACCAAAATCTCTCACCGCAGTCCCCCTCGGAATTTTCAGACAAGCTATTAGAGTCGCGCGAAGGACGCGAAGGCGGCAAAGGAAAAAATATTGGATTTCTTTCTGACTGCTAGCTTATATCATCGCGATTCGCAGCAACAAATCAAGCGACTCATTGAATCGCAGCCTTCAATTCCGCTCCGGTCATTTCCATGACAAGCTGCTCAAAAGTAATTTCCGGCTGCCATTTCAGCAGTCGTCCGGCTTTGGCCGCATTGCCAACGAGTTGATGCGGTTCGACCGGGCGGAAGAGCTGCGCCTCCTGCCGCACATATTGACGCCAGTCCAGATCCGCAGTTTGAAAAGCAAGCTGCACCACGTCCTGAACGCTGTGCAGCCGGCCGGTGGCAAAAACAAAATCCTCCGGCGCGTCATGCTGCAAAGCCAGCCACATCCCGCGCACATAATCCCGCGCATGACCCCAATCGCGCTGCGCCACGGTATTACCAAGAACCAATTCCCGCTGCCGCCCCAGCTTGATGGCGGCGGCGGCGCGGCAGATTTTCCGGGTCACAAAATTCTCGCCGCGCCGGGGAGATTCATGGTTGTAAAATATGCCGTTGACGGCAAACAAGCCGAACGTCCGGCGATAAATGCGCGCCATCTGGGTGCCAAAAGCCTTGGCGCAGCCATAAGGCGTGACCGGGGCGACGGGCGTGGTTTCATCCTGCGGCGACCGTTCCGGACTGCCGAAAATTTCGCTCGAACTGGCGTGAAAAAATCGGGGCGCGTGGTTTAGCTTCCGGACCATTTCCAGAACCCGCAAGGTGCCGAGGCCGGTCAGGCGGCAGGTCTCCTCGACTTTTTCAAAGCTCTGGCCGACATGGCTCTGGCCCGCGAGATGATAAACTTCATCCGGCGCCGCCTGTTCCAGCGGAATGCGGATGGAATCCGCGTCGTCCAAATCGGCAGCGGACAAAAACAGCCGCTTCCGGATGATTTGCGGGTCGGCGACCAGCGACTTCAAGTTGGCCAAGACACCATGAGCAGAACGGTGAAAAACGCCGTGAACCTCGTAGTTTTTTGCCAGCAATAGCTCCGCCAGATAGGAGCCGTCCTGACCGTCGATGCCGGTGATGAAGGCTCGTTTCATTGGTCGACCAGAAATTATTTTTTGCCGGCGGCGAGCAATTTCACATCCGCCTCCACCATCAACTGGACAAGGTCGGCAAATTTGGTTTTTGGCGACCAGCCCATTTTCTTATAGGCCTTGCTGGCGTTGCCGATGAGCACGTCCACCTCGGCGGGACGATAGTATTTTGGATCTACCTCCACATAATCCTGCCAGTTCAATCCGACTTGCTGGAAGGCGAGTTCCAAGAATTCTCGGACACTGTGGGTCTCGCCGGTGGCCACAACATAATCATCCGGCTCCGGTTGCTGGAGCATCAGCCACATGGCTTCGACGTATTCCTTGGCATAGCCCCAATCGCGCCGGGCCTCGATGTTGCCCATGAAGAGCTTGCTCTGAAGACCGGCATGAATACGGGCAATGGCCCGAGTGATCTTGCGCGTCACAAAATTTTCCCCGCGCCGGGGGGATTCGTGGTTGAACAAAATGCCATTGCTGGCGTGCAAGCCGTAAGACTCGCGCTGGTTGACCGTGATCCAATAGGCATAAACCTTCGCACAGGCGTAGGGACTGCGCGGATGAAACGGCGTCATTTCCGTCTGCGGCGTCTCACGCACCTTGCCAAACATCTCGCTGGAAGAAGCCTGATAAAACCGCGGCCGATGGCCACTTTCGTGAATTGCTTCAAGCAACCGCGCCACGCCTGTGGCGGTGATGTCAGCCGTATAACCAGGAATGTCAAAGCTGATACGCACGTCGCTTTGCGCGGCCAGATTATAGACTTCATCTGGCTTGATTTTATCCAGCAACCGGACAAGTGAGCCGGCATCTGCCAAATCTCCGTGGTGCAATGAAATCTGCTCGGGTTTGAAATGATTGCCGGCATAAACGCTTTCAAGATAGCCTAAATAAGGAGCCGCCGTCCGGCGAACAATGCCGTGAACTTCGTAGCCTTTTGACAAAAGCAGTTCGGCCAGATATGAGCCGTCCTGTCCGGTGATGCCGGTGATGAGAGCTTTTTTCGCCATAAAATGTCCGGCAAAGTATTTCGCAATTTTCCTGCGACAGCAAGACTTGTCATCATAGCCAACAACGGTTCCGGGAAATGAACGCTGGATTCCCCCGACCTCGCATCATAAACTGATCGCGAACAAACCTAGTTAACCATGTTCGCTGAAACTTTTCAAAAAAAGACCGTCTGGCTCTCCGGACACACGGGCTTCAAAGGCGCGTGGCTGGCACAATGGCTGCTCAAATTGGGCGCAAAGGTTCACGGACTCGCGTTGGAGCCGGCCACCAAACCCGCGCTGTTCAGTCAACTCGGACTCGCCAACCACCTTCACCATCAGATTGCGGATGTGCGGGACGCAAGTGCGGTGGCAAAATCCATCCGAGCGGCACAGCCTGATTTTGTTTTTCATCTCGCGGCGCAACCGCTGGTCAGAACGTCCTATGAACAGCCGGTGGAAACTTACGCGACCAACGTCATGGGCACGATCCATGTGCTGGAAGCGCTGCGCGGTTTGAAAAAACCGTGCGCCGCCGTCCTCGTCACCACCGACAAATGCTATGAAAACCGCGAATGGCTTTACGGCTATCGCGAAGAAGACCCGCTGGGCGGCCATGATCCCTATAGTTCCAGCAAAGCCGCCGCTGAAATCGCAATTGCCGCGTGGCGGCGCTCTTTTTTTCAGAATCATCCGGTTAAAATCGCCAGCGCCAGGGCGGGCAATGTCATCGGCGGCGGCGACTGGGCCAAAGACCGCATCGTTCCTGACTGCATCCGCGCCCTGCAAAAAAAACAAACCATCACCGTCCGCAATCCGAATTCCACGCGCCCGTGGCAGCATGTTCTGGATCCGTTGAGCGGTTATCTCTGGCTCGCGGCCAAACTCACCGAATCCGCAACCAACACCGCTCAAAGAGCTTCCGCTTTCAACTTCGGCCCAGCGCATGAGTCTTCCCGCACGGTCGGGGAACTGGCTGACGAAGTGCTGAAGCATTGGCCGGGACGCTGGGAAAACAAATCCGTTGCCGGGGCGGTCCATGAGGCCAGATTGCTCCAGTTGGCGACAGACAAGGCGCACGCCCTGCTGGGATGGTCACCCGCCTGGAATTTCTCAAACGCCATCAAACACACCATCGAGTGGTATCGGCAGGAGCAGGAAAATCCCGGCCAAACGGCGGTCAATAAAATGACTTCAGCCCAAATCTCCAATTATTGCGCCGCTGCCCGCAAACTGAAAATAACATGGGCGCTGGATTGATTTTGCCGCCATGCGAACCACTGCTGACATTAAAGCTGAAATTCTGCGACTTACCCGCGAATATGCACGCTTGGCCCACCGCAGCCAGCGTCCGGGTTTTGAACCAGAGGGCGGCGCGCCATTTCTTCCAGGCCAAACGACGGTGCCCTACGCCGGACGCGTGTTTGACGAGAACGAAGTAGAAGCGGCGGTGAATGCCACTCTGGATTTCTGGCTCACCTTGGGCCCGGAAGGCGACGCACTGGAAAACGAACTCGCCGCCTTTCTCAAAATCAAAAAAAACATCCTCGTCAATTCCGGTTCGTCGGCGAACCTGCTGGCCGTGGCCGCGCTCACCAGCCCCAAACTGGGCGAGCGCCGCCTGCGCCCGGGCGACGAAATCATCACAGTGGCGTCAGGTTTTCCGACCACCGTCGCGCCCATCATCCAAAACCATTGCGTGCCAGTGTTCATTGACAATGATCCGCTCACGCTCAACGCCCGGGTCGAACAGCTTGAAAGCGCATTCATCCCCGGCAAAACCAAGGCCGTGATGATGGCGCACACGCTCGGCAATCCTTTTGATCTGTCCGCCGTCACCGAGTTTTGCCGCCAGCACCAACTTTGGCTCATTGAAGACAACTGCGACGCACTGGGTTGCACTTATGACGGAAAATTGACGGGCACGTTCGGCGATTTGTCCACCCTATCATTTTATCCGCCACATCACATCACGATGGGCGAAGGCGGTGCGGTCAATGTTGTCCACGACATGAAACTCAAGGTGCTGGTGGAGAGCTTTCGCGACTGGGGGCGCGATTGCTGGTGTGCCAGCGGCAAGGACAACACCTGCAACAAACGTTACGGCTGGACGTTCACCGGACTCCCCGAAGGCTACGACCACAAATATATTTACTCACATCTCGGCTATAACTTGAAGCCGCTGGACACGCAGGCGGCCATCGGCCGGCAACAACTCAAAAAACTTCCGGCCTTTGTAAAAGCGCGGAAGGACAATTGGCAACACCTACGCGCAGGACTTGACCCCTTGGGCGAATATTTTGAGTTCATGCTGCCCACCCATGCGAAAAGCTGGTCGCCGGCAGGATTCTACTGGGATGCAACTGGTCATCAAACAGAATGTTCGTGGTTTGGATTCATGATGCTGGTCAGACCGACCGCACCCTTCTCGTGCAGCGAGTTTGCCCGCGCGCTGGAGACAAAAAAAATCGGCTGCCGGATGCTGTTCGGCGGCAATCTGGTCCGGCAACCGGCGTTTGTCCAGTTGCGCAAAGATAATCCCGCGGCGTTTCGCGTGGCCGGCGATTTGAAAGGCGCCGACCGCATCATGAACGAGGCGATTTTCATCGGCGTTTTTCCCGGACTCACCCCCGCCATGTTGGACTACATGGTGGAGGCCATAACCGCCTTTGTCTGGAGCCGGACTTGAAGAATTGTCCGGCGTAAATATCCGGAAAAGGTGGAATTTATTTTAGAAAAAAACCAAGCCAAGGGCAACAGACGGTCACGATTTGCAGGTCTCCGGTTGAATTCCATCCAGCTGTTTTTGAAATTCATTCCGCCAGTCCACACCTGGCGCTGCGAGACCGGTGACCATGTGGTTAGCGAGGCAGGGATGCGGCGACCACAGCTTGTATTTCCGGCCAAATAAAATCTGCCGCCAGCACCAATACCACGCCAGCGCCATGCTACCCGCCCAAAACCACCGGCGCGTCAGCGACCACTGAATAAACTTCACGGGGTTGAAAATGCGTTTCTTGGTCAGCGCCGCCCACATCGCCAAATCGGGAATGGTTTTGCCTTTATGAATCCGCACCAACCGGCGAATCATATCCTGACATTCAATCAGCGCCGCGCGCCGCGCCATGAAGGTGTGAGTGGCACTGAGACACGAATTCCAGACGCGGCCGCCAACCTGCCGCGTTTCGAAATCCATCCGGTGCAAATCAATCTCGTAGAAATCCGAGCTTTCGTAAGGCGCGATGAAATCAGCATCAGGATTTTGCCGAATGAAATCCACCGCCGCCAACAACTGGCCGGGCAGGTAAAAATAATCGTCCTCGGCAAAATGGACGATTTCCGCATCGGTCTGCGCGACGAGGATTTCAAGCTGTTTGTAAACGGTGTTACCGGGGCCGACACCGGTCAACTTGACAATTTCCAAATCTTCCGTCGGCCAGATGCGACGGAACAGAGCCTCGTATTCGGGCGGACACGTGTTGAGGATGGCCCACATTTTGACACGCAATCCGCCGAGGGAATTTTTGTAGGATTGCAGGCAAAATTCAGTCAGCTTCAACTTATCATCAGGAAAAACGGGCGGCGGATTGCCGTTGGTTGAAATCTTTGGATAAACCCGATAGGCCACCACCACGTCATAACTGAATTGTTTCATAAGCTGATGAGAAATTATCGCCCCGGATCGGGTCGTGCTGTCAAATGCTCGCGATACCAAGCGATGGTTTCCAGCAAACCCTGCTCCACTGTGAACTGCGGTTGCCAGTCCAAAACCCGCCGTATTTTGGCCGTGCTCAAGTATTGCGCGCAGATTTCGCCGGAGGCGGTATTTTGCACGTCAGGTTCGAGGTGCTGGCAGTTCATCAATTGCTGGATCAGCTTCACCATTTCAATGGTCATCAGCGGATGCTCAAGGCTGAAATTAAAGGCCTGTCCCTGCACAGACTTATCCGCGAGACACTCGGCGGTTCGCAGGTAACAACGAGTTGCGTCCTTGACGTAAATGTAATCGCGCAAGGATTGGCCGTCGCTGCGAATGACCGGCCGTTGATGTTCCAGACAACAGCGAATGATGTAGGGCACGATGCGACTCCAGTTGGAATCACCACCGCCGAACACATTGCCGCACCGGAGAATGGCCACCGGCAGGCCGTAGGTATGGTGATACGCTTGAGCAATCAAATCAACGCAGCTTCGTGAAACCTCATACGGATGCTTGCCCTGTAATGGCATTTCTTCAATGTAAGGCAGTTTCTCCTGCTGGCCGTAAGCCTGATAGCTGGAGGCAATGACGATGCGCTTCACCAAATCGGAATGCACACGACACGCTTCGAGCAGATTGTAAGTGCCCCGGATGTTCGTTTCAAAGGTCGCCAGTGGATTGCGGTTAGCAACGCTTACGATAGGCTGTGCGGCCAGGTGAAAAACCGTGTCCACCTCGTGCTCCTTCAGCGCCTTTTCGAGACAAGTAAAATCCTCAACATTGCCCTGCACTAGAGAAACTTGATGGTGGTCACCGGAGCGATAAAAGCCAGCCTCCGGGTCTGGTTTGCGCACAAGCGCAATCACACGCGCGCCGACAGCAATCAAGTCCTTGACCAGCCAAAAACCGACCATCCCGGTGGCACCGGTAACAAAAACCCGGCGGTCATGCCAAAAATCATTAGGCGCGGGCTTCACTTCCAAATTTTCCAGGGAGCATTTCCGGTTTTCCATGCGTGGTTGAGCACATCAAACTCATATGGTGTATCCATGTGATGCCAATATCCCTCATGTTTGTATATTTTGAGCTCACTGTCTGCCGCCATTCGTTGCATCGGCTCACGTTCGAGGATCAGATTTTCCTGATCGTTCAAATAACGGTCAAAAACCGACGCATTGAACACAAAAAAACCGCCATTCAAATAACCGCCGCTAAACTCCGGTTTTTCGTTAAATTTGATGACATTGTCGCCCTTGATGTCCAACTCGCCAAAACGTCCCGGCGGATGGGCTCCAGTCAGTGTGGCTATTTTACCATGTGCCTGGTGAAATTTGACCAATGCAGGGATGTCGATATTAGCCACGCCATCACCATAAGTGGCACAAAACATTCCGTCGCCTTCAAGATATTTCCTCGCCCGCCACAATCGCGCGCCAGTCATAGCGTCCTCACCGGTGTCCACGCATGTAACACGCCATGGCTCGGCAGTTTGACTATGAAATGTCACACGATCTGAACCATGCCGGCTCATGTCCACCGTAATATCATTAGTCAAAGCTGCAAAATTAAGAAAAAAATTACGGATATAATCCCCTTTGTATCCCAACAGCAACACGAAATCATTGAAACCATAACTGCTGTATATTTTCATGATGTGCCAGAGAATCGGGCGGTTCCCGATCGGGGCCATCGGTTTGGGGATGACATCGCTTACTTCGCGAAAACGCGTTCCGCGACCGCCGCATAAAATTGCCACTTTCATTTTGGACAGGATAACGAATACTCCGCAGTTAGTTCAACAGCTTAAAATTTGGCCCCGCCGGCGGTCCCGTTTTGAAGGGCCAAAAAAATTTCCCGCATCCGGACGGCGGCTTTTTCCCAGGTGAATTCCCGCGCACGCCGCTGATTTTTTTCTGAAATCAACCGGTGCGCTTCCGGCGCCAGCGACAGCATCCGCTGCATCCGAGCAGCAATGTCCGCAATGTCATGGGGATCAACCAGCCACTCGCCATCCGGCATGATTTCCGGTAGGGAGCTGGTGTTGGCGGCGATCACCGGACAGCCGCAGGCCATCGCCTCCACGACCGGAAGACCGAAACCTTCGTAAAATGACGGGTACAGCGTGAACTCGGCGTTTTGATAAAGGCTCACCAACTGGCTGTCATCCGCATATCCAAACAGCCTGACTTTGTCCCGGATGCCGAGTTCGCCGGCCAGCGCCAGAAGTTCCTGACGCTGCGGCTCGCCCATGAGCCCGACCACAACGTATTGGACATCACTATGGCGGGCAAACAGGGCGAACGCCTTGAGCGCCCCCAGCACATTTTTGCGTTTGGGATGAGTGGTGATGGAGAGAAAATACTTTTCCGCAACCACACGCGGCGGTCTGGTTTCCGCCGTCGCAAAGAATTGTTCCGCCACCCCCAGATGCACGACTTCAATCTTTGCCGCGGGAACCTGATAAAACCGGATGATGTCGCGTTTGGTGTTGTGCGAGTCGGCCACAATCACATCTGCTATCCTTAATGAATGGGAAACCTGCCAGCTATAATAAACCCGATGCAGCCAGCCATAATGCTCCGGCAGCACCCGGAAAGACAGATCGTGGATGGTCACGGCATACTTGACCCCTTTTTGCCGACGAAACGGGAGAATGTGCGACGGGCCATGAAAAATATCAGGGGCAAACTTCCGGGTCAGCTTGTATGTCTGAAGCGTATCAAACCAGGCCGCGCCTGCCAGACCGGCACCGGCCGGAGCCGTCCAGGTTTCGCCGATGGTGCGCGACTGGTCGGGCTGGAAAAAAACATACCGGTTCGCCGGATCCATTTTCAAGCACGCCCGATACAAATAGGCGATGTAATTGGGCACCCCGGTTCCCTTCTCCAAATACATTCGAGAGTTGACGGCAATTTTCAAAATTAAAATGTTTTCAGAATGTTGACAGTCACCGGCATTTGTATTCCCACCAACTCTGTTTGTTCGCAGGAGTGCGGTGAAAATACTTGGGTCGTTGCGCGTGTCAAGACTCATTGGACGGAGGTAGCTTTTCTTGACACTTTGGCAATCACGGTCAAAATTCCGCCTCACGCTGTCAGCTTCTCCCAGTTGAAACACCAGTGGCATCAGCGAAAATAAAAGATTTATGAAAATGAAAGTTTCCAAAGCCAATTCGGAATCCCAGCCCCATGGAATGCTGATCGTTGGCCTGCTCGCAATTATCCTTGGCCTGTTTTTCTGGCGAAGTTTTCTGCCTGATTTTGTCCATTTTTCCAATGACGGCCCACTGGGACAGCAAATGGGAGCATGGGGACAACTCCCTGAGGCATTTACCGGCACATGGAACGCCTCCAGCGTCATTGGCGCAAGTAATGGGTCTTACCCGCTCGGCGTGGATGCATTGTTGAAATGGCTTTTAGGCCCCGTTGGATTTGCAAAATTTCTCGCCCCCATCGCCCTCTTCATTCTTGGTCTGGGCGCGTGGACTTTCTTTAGGCAGCTCAAGCTCACACCGCTGGCGACCGTGCTGGGCACGCTGGCAACGATGCTCAATTCAACTTTTTTTGCCACCGCCTGCTGGGGCGTGGCTTCGCAACAAATCGCCCTGGGCATGGATTTTTTTGCCTTGGCGCTCACCATTTCCAACACCAAAGAAACCGCCTGGCACATCCGCTGGACAAGGCTGGCATTAGCCGGCTTGTGCGTGGGATTAAACGTCATCGAAGCGGCCGATATTGGCGCGCTTTACAGCATTCTGGTCGCCGCTTTTGTCTTCTATAAATCGTGGACGGAAGAAGATGGCGGCCATTTTAAACGGATGATTCGCAGCACCAGCCGCGTGGCGGTCATTGCTGTTTTCTCGGGGTTCATCGCGTTTCAAACCATCGTTTCACTTCTTGGCACTTCCATTCAGGGGGTGGCCGGGGTGGAGCAAGACACTGAAACCAAGTCCCAACATTGGAATTGGGCCACGCAATGGAGCCTGCCCAAAAAAGAAACCTTGGGACTGATAGTGCCGGGGCTGTTCGGCTACAAGATGGACACCCCAAAAGACATGATGCCGGCTCTGCAAGATACCTATCGCGGCGGTATTTATTGGGGCGGCATCGGGCGCGACCCGCGGTTAGACCAGTTTTTCGATGCCGGCGGACAGGGCACACCGCCATCCGGTTTCATGCGGTTCACCGGCGGCACGAATTATTGCGGCATCCTGGTGCTGCTCATCGCCGCGTGGGGATTGGCGCAATCGTTCCGGCGGCAAAACCCGCCCTTCCCAGAGGCGCAAAAAAAACTCATCTGGTTCTGGGCATTGGTAGCGGCGATCTGCCTGCCGCTGGCTTGGGGACGATTTGCGCCCGGCTCACATTCCAGCAATGACTTTCTGTTCTATGCGTTTCTCTACAAGCTGCCTTATTTCTCGACCATCCGTAACCCGGTGAAATTCCTCATTTTCTTTTCGTGGGCCGTGGTCATCTTGTTTGCTTATGGCGTTCACGCCCTGAACCGCCGCAGCCCCGACAACGCCACGCCAAAGTCCACCGGCTACACCGACCAAATCAAGAGCTGGTGGTCCAGGGCGGGGGCGTTCGACCGCAGATGGACGCAGATTTGCATCGGCCTACTGGGCGCGAGCTTTCTCGGCTGGCTAATTTACTCGGCGCAAAAGCCGAACCTCATCCAGCATCTTCAGAAAACAGGTTATCCGGACGAGGCTATGGCACAGCAAATCGCCACGTTCAGCATCAGTCAGACAGGCTGGTTTGTGCTGCTGTTTGCCGGCGCCGGCGTGCTGGTGACGCTGACCATCGCGGGCTGTTTCACCGGCCCGCGCGCAAAAACCGGCGCATTTCTGCTGGGAGGATTTTTACTTTTCGATCTAGGCCGGGCGGATTTGCCCTACGTCGTCCATTGGGATTACAAGCAGAAATACGAAGTCGGATCGCTCGATCCCATTTTGAATTTGCTCGCACAAAAACCCTACGAACACCGCGTCGCCGGCCTGCCCTTCCACGCGCCGCAAGGCTTGGAACTCTTGGATGAACTTTATCGGATTGAATGGATGCAGCACCAATTTCCTTATTACAACATCCAATGCGTCGATCCCTGGCAGATGCCTCGCGTGGCGGCCGACTTGAAGGCTTATCTGGAAACGCTCACGCCGCGCTCCAACGAAACCGTCCGCCTGTATGTCCGGCACTGGCAGCTCACCAACACGCGTTATCTGCTAGGGGTGTCCGGCTATCTTGAATCCCTGAACCAGCAACTGGATCCGGTGCAAAAACGCTTCCGCATCGCCCAGCGCTTTGGCATCGCGCTCAAGCCGGGGGTGACCGAGTTCCACCAGCGGCTGGAAGAGCTGACCGCCTATCCGAATGACAACGGCGATTATGCGCTCTTTGAATTCACCGGCACCCTGCCCCGCGCGAAACTGTATTCCAACTGGCAGGTCAACACCAACGACGGAGTCAACCTGAATACCCTCGCCGATCCAAACTTTGATCCGGCCAGGACCGTGCTGGTTTCCACGCCGCAAAAAACCCTGCCGCCGACCGCCACCAACGAAAATTCCGGCTCGGTGGAAATCAAAAACTATTCGCCGAAAAAAATCGTTCTCGCCGCCAATGCCGCCGCGCCATCCGTATTGCTGCTCAATGACAAATACGACCCCGACTGGCGCGTCACCGTGGATGGCCGACCGGCGGAACTGCTGCGCTGCAATTTCATCATGCGCGGCGTCCAGCTCGCACCCGGCGCGCACGAGGTGGAATTTGATTTCAGCCTGCCGAGCAAGCCGCTTTACGTCACCATCAGCGCCATTGGATTGGGAGTTTTGCTCTGCGGATTCCTGCTGGTTTCACGCGGCAAACCGGATGACCAGACCGAACCCTGATCGAAGATTTGCCGTCAGAAAATTACAAGCCGGTGGGGTGGTCCAAAAATCTCCACGGCAAACCAAACTTTTTCGCCAGCTCCGCCGCCAGCGCCTTCACGCCGAAGGTTTCCGTAGCGTAGTGGCCGCCATAAAAAACATTCACGCCCAGTTCCTCGGCCAGCGCGTAAGTCCAGTGCGGTCCTTCGCCGGTGATGAACGTGTCCACGCCTTCCGCCGCCGCCTGCTTTAATTCCGCGCCTGCGCCGCCGGTAACAACACCGATGCGCCCGCAAATCTCCCGACCACCGGGAATCAGCCTTGGCTTCACGCCGGTGGCGCGCTCCATTTTTTTGGCGAGTTCCGTCCGCGAGATTTTCTGCCGCGCCTGCCAGCCGATGTTCTGTCCATGACTGAAGAAAAACGGCTTCAATTTTTTAAAGCCAAGCGCGGCGGCAAGCTGCGAGTTGTTGCCCAGCCGGGGATGCGCGTCGAGCGGCAAATGCGAGCTGTAAACGGCGAGATTGTTTTCGATGAGCAACCGCAGCAGTTCGAATTTTTTGCCGGTCCACGGATGCGACGGCGACCAGAACAAGCCGTGATGGACAACGAGCAGGTCCGCTTTCGCGGCGATGGCGAGCTTCACGGTGACGAGGCTGGCGTCCACGGCGGCGGCGAGACGCGTGACGACGCCGGAATTTTCCACCTGCAATCCATTCACGGCGCCGGCGTAATCACCGACGGCAGCAGTGCGGAGAATTTTATCGCAGTGCGCGACGATGGCTTGGAGCCGGACTTTCGACATGGCGCGATGAAAGCAAATCACGGGCAAACCGCAAGGCCGGAAAGTGTTTGGGACAGACAATGCCAGCGGTTCAGTGTTGTGCGGTCACCGGCGGCTGATGAAAAAACGTCGTTTCCCCGCTGTGGGCCGGTCCATCGGCGCGCATCATGGCCTGGCACAAGATGTGGTTTATATTGAAAGGCTGCCCATGCAACTGGTAGCCGGCCTTCAGCTTGCGATTCACCTTGTCCGCGAAGTGATGGAACCCAGTATGAAAATCATCTTCATTGCTGACCACGACAATAAAATCAGCCGACGCGTGTCCGGTGTGAGTCATAGGATTATGATCAAAAGATAACATGGCCGGGCCGTCTGCCAAATAAAAATCTAGCAGTTGCCCCCTCCGCTCAGGTGCGGCAATATGCCCCTTCATGCCACGCGCCACGGGCAAACTGGATTCACTGCGCTTTAGCCGCCTCGAAATCGAGCGGCTGACGGCGGCGCTGTTGTTATCCCTGCTGGTGCACTTTGCCGTGTGGGGCGGCTACGAGGCCGGCCTGAAATTCGGCTGGTGGCAAAAACTCCACCTGCCTGTCTGGCTGCATCCGGCGGCAAAAAAAACGCAGCCGCAGCAACTATTGTTGCCGCAGCAGATGGAGGAACCAACGACGTTTGTGGATGTTTCCCACGCCGACGCCGATGCGCCGAAATCGGCAAAATATTATTCCGATAAAAATTCCCACGCCGCCAATCCCGACGCCGACACCACCTCGAACCAGCCGAAGTTGAAAGGCCGGCAAAAGAATGTGCCCAAAACCGAGGACGTGCCGCAGTTGCCCAAGTTGCAACCCACGCCGCCGGCACCAGCCACACCCCAAACCAAACCGGCAACGGAAGCACACCCATCTTCGCCGGAGAACCTCGGTGACAAACCCGCCAAGCCGGTGGACAACACGACGCCCGGTCCGCAAACCGAACCGAAACCAAAACGCCCGCGCACTTTCAAGGAAGCCCTGGCGCAACAGCAACTGCTGCCCGGCCAGCAAATGCAGCAGGACGGCGGCGTGAAACGGCAGGCGCATTGGGCGGCACTGGATGCCAAGGCTACGGCGTTTGGCGATTACGACCGGAAGATCATCGAGGCGGTGACGCAGCGCTGGTATGATCTGCTCGACAGCCGGCATTTTGCGCAGGACCGCACCGGCAAGGTCATTTTGCGTTTCAAATTAAAATACGACGGCACCGTTGAAGAAATGCAAACGCTCGAAAACACCGTCGGCGAAATGCTCGGCTACGTCTGCACGGAATCCATCGAGCAAGCCGCGCCCTTCGAGAAATGGCCGATGGACATGCGCCGGATGATCGGCGCGAATTTTCGGGATATCACTTTCACTTTTTATTATTATTGAAACGGCTCCGGCCAAATTTTTATGGAAAATGTTGTTTATACTTTGCTTGGAT
>Ga0208507_1000997_pt1 | contig 16609 bp, 12 predicted proteins | sample CryBogCBH12Aug01_FD_184626 | JGI IMG/M metagenome (GOLD analysis project Ga0208507, IMG submission 184626) | Freshwater microbial communities from Crystal Bog, Wisconsin, USA - CBH12Aug09.1 (SPAdes) (version 2) | ecosystem: Environmental > Aquatic > Freshwater > Lake | place: Crystal Bog... | reverse complement strand
AATCGGCCAGATCATAATACATCTGGTAAGGCGGGCCGGCACCGTCATCAGAGCAAGCGACCACGTAGTAATCAGTGGCGGTTGCTGATATGCCTAATGAACCGAATTGGTCGTGGGCGGTTGCATAACCGGCAGCCGCCAGTAACGATGCCGCCAAAATAATTTGTTTTTTTGTGTTATTAGTCATGGTTATCCTCACATTATTAAATTGATCTGTCACCTTAGTTTAGGTGGCCCGATACGACGGCTAAACCAAGCACCTTGCTGTTAACAGAAAAAGTGCCCATAGGCCAATAAAACCATTTATTGGTTTTGCAAAGGAGTGATAGTGGCAGCCTTAGGTGTGGCTGCACCGGTTTTAGTTTGGCAGGTGTAATTGAAACTATAAGTGATGGCGCCGGTGTTATATTTGTCCACGGTCAACAGATAATTGCCCGAACCTTGGGTGACATTCACCGCAGTGCCATATAACTTATCAGTGGCTGTCAGGTCATCGGTGCTAAGGGCCGCCCAGCCTTTAGTCACTTGTCCGCTTACGACCGGCGTTGCCGTGGTGGCTTTAGCGGTGGTGTTCATGACACTAAAATTTAGCTGGTTGGTGGTCGGGTCAGGGCAAGTGATCAGATAAAAATCCGTAGCACTGGACACATTGCCTAAAGCGCCTGTGTAAACAGCCGCAAAAGCAGCGGGGGCGATTGCCAGCATTGAAACGGCCAGCAGGGTTGGAATTGTTTTGGTTATGTTCATAAATATCCTCACGTCATTATGTCTGATAAATGTTGCCATTCCCTTCGGCTTCGCTCAGGGAACGCACTGTGTAACAGCCGTTTTTAAATAAAATTATCCACTCCAATAGGTTAAGTGCGCTTTGGTGTTATTCTTTTTGGAAAGCAGCCAACTTCACCGCCGCATAATTACGCACCTCGTCGCTGGGGTCTGACAGCAATTGTTGTAGCAAGGCCATATTAGTGCGGTCGGTCACATCGACCACCATCATGCGCACCGTAGGGTCTTCGTCTTGCAGGGCATCCTGCAATTGCTTAACCGCCCCTTCGCCCTCCCTTTTCACCCAGCTGTTTAGGGCTTGCGCCCTCACTTCGGCTTTAGGGTCTTGCAACGCCGCCTGCAAGGTAGCGTTGATGGCCAGATTGCCCTCTTCCCCGTGCCGGCCCAACCCTGCCAGTGCCTGTAGGCGCTCGCTAGTGTCGGATGACCGGGCCATTGCCAGCAGCTTGCCGACATCCCCCGCTTTTAAGGTCATCAGGTCTTGAATGGACGGCGGCTTGCTGTTTTCTGCCAGCGGCATAGAAGCCGAAGCACATTGGCGGTTAGCCGTACCGTAATCGCTGCCCATTATCCAAATTTCTTCAGCTTTGCCGATCTGGCCTTGGTTGCTCTCAGCTTTTGCATAGCGCACGATCATTGCGGCCTGATGATTAAACATACAATCTAATATGGCCTTTAATGTCGACCCTGCACAAGTGGCCGTCACACTGTCGTGTGGCAAAACAGAACGGTGTATCGGTACGCCGGTTGTCGCAGTGATTTTGTCCAGTACCTCATTGATAGGGGCTTGGTTTGCCTGCAATTGATATTCTGCCCCTGGGCTTGCAGAACCGATAAAAATCAAATCCAAAGCACCTCCCGCATGGGTGTTTCTAGCACATACCATACCAAATATAAGGCCACAAAAAAACACTAGCATCCCACTAAGGCATCTCACCACTGTCTATACCGCCAATAAACAACGCATTGCTTGACCCATAACAAAAAACCTTGCCTTGTGGATTGGCAACAGCCATCCGCAAGGCAAGGCAACGCTTATTTAAGCCAATTGTACCAGTGACTTTAAATAGACCGGATCATAATTACAGTGTATTAGTTGTTAGGCCAAAACCCTGCAGGCACTTCCGATTTGGTGATACCCAGATAAGCATCGATATCAGCATCGTTTGGCGCGATTGCCACGGCATAACCGGCACCACAAGAAGGGTCGAGAGGATGGTTGACCAAATCGCGGTTGATGGTCATGGTAGGCCAGTAGAAACTACCTGCCGCCGCCGCAGTCGCGTTATAAGGCATGGCATAGACATCATTAAATTTGGTGGTCATGTGGCCAATCCAAATATCGGCATTAGTGCCGGTGCCAATACCGGTTTTACCTTTTTGGCACCATTCAGCTGCCGCAAAACGCACTTTAAGCGCAGTGGCACAGTTTATCGCGCCTGGAGCATCACGGACAAACTGTACATTGGCCATTCTGAAAGGCTCCAAGCCTACTGCATGAGTGCCAGGGAAAAACGGCGTGTTGTTGGGATTACCCCAAGCATGCACGCCACGCTGGTTGCCCAAGCTATCCATAACAACCTTCTCGAAAGGGAACATGCCTGGGAATATTGGGGAAGGTGACAAGTTGGTAAATGCGCCGCCAACAGTGCCTTGGATGACTGTGGTCAAATCAATTTGCGCGCCATCAGAGCCATCAGCATTAACGATATTGACAACAGGATTAGCACCGTTAGGGAACACTGTGCTGCTGGCCAAAACATTAAGGTTCGCTGGGGTCAATGGACTGCCTTCCCCGTTGGCATTGGTGGCGCAACCGTGGGTGACGGTCATGGCATTGTAAACGTTGCCACTACCTTCTAAAAGGGTGTTAACCTCGACACCCGTATGGGCAAACGCGCCTTGGCTTAATACGCAAGTGGCAACAGCCAGTGTGGATAATAGGGCTTTTTTCATTCTTAGTCCTCCTGAGGACGATCAATTGGTTTTATGTAAGTAGTATATGACCGGGCCTGATTCCTATCAGCCCTCTATCCTTAAGTCATGCGATCTATAAAGCATGTTCCATGCCAACAATTATTTCCCCAACAATGTTGTTGATCTTTTTTTAAACAACAATAAGCATCTGTTATTGTTGACATTAGCTGATTGGATGTAAATTTTGCCACTGCTATGTGTGGCAGGGTGAAGCGTCAATGAATTGCTTCCGCTATGGGGGAGCATTTCACCAATAGGTGATATGCCTTAAAACCTGTCCACATCAGCTGTCTTGGAAACCTTATTAATTAATGTGTTAGAAATAACTGTGTGATATCACCTAATGACTGTGTGATATGACACAGTTTGAGGGGGGGGCAGAATGAAGCGTGGCGGGCAACAGTAAAGGGCAATCGGGCAGAGCCAATTTTTCATAGGGTGGGTGCTATCAATTTAAGAATGTGTTTCGTCCAATAAAACACTGGAATGCAATCGCGCCACTTATCCGTTCCCGCTTTTCTGATATAATTCAGAAAGGGTAAAGCCGTTAGTTGGGTAAGCAGCCGTATAATTGCCGAACGGCTAAAATCCTTGACAAAACAAGATGAAAGCCATACTGAAACGCAGCGGGGCAGTTTTTTTGACCGGCCTGCAGGAATTGTGGCAATAATGATCATCAATAATAAAGATTACCGGAGATCAGAATAGTTACGTTGTTAGCTGCTTGTTGGGACAGCGTTAACGTCAAATAATTTACTGAAGCCATACAATCCAGTCCTTAGCCTGCTATTATGCGATGTACCATGCCATTTTTTACAACGCCCAATGAACAAGCTCTGTATTGTTAAACGCCAGCAGCAACTTTGATTTTATGGCCGCCGCAATGCAACTGAATCATTTCACCCGTCTCGGTATTGACATCGTTGAGCTATCTGGACGTATGGTTAATACCCATTCTGCTGAACTGCGCCCTAAAATCATCGCTTGCATTAATGGCGGCACTGGTCGACTGATCGTCGATATGCGCGGTGTGACCTTTGTCGATGCTTCGGGTTTATCCGTGCTGGTGTCAGCCATGAAGGCGGTGGATGCCATAAATGGCCGTTTTGCATTATCCGGCCTTCAGCCCCCTGTTTTGTCATTATTGGAACTGACGCGCTTACATCATATCTTCGAAGTATTTTTTACACTTGAAGCCGCAACCGAAAGCTTGAACCTGCCCTGATGAAACTGCGCCGCAACTTCTACAGTCTTTGCCTGTTAGTGTTGGCCTGTTGCCTGCTGGCAGGCTGCGGCGCTTGGTTTACTGTGCCTAACCCGACGCTGGGGGCAAAGGTTGACTTCAGTTTCCCCAAACGCGCTTCGTTTTATTCCACCTCTACAGAGGCTATGGTCGAGTTTGAAAAGCAAACCAACAACGGTCGCGACTACAAACTGGGGGATGGCGATGCAATTTTGGTGCAAGTGGATGGTTTCCCTGAACTGACCGCCAGTCATGTCATTGGCCCTGACGGCTGCATTACGCTGCCAGTCGCTGGCCCTATTGTCGTTCATGGCCTTACCCGTGAGGAAACAGCTGAGTTGATCACCCAAACATTGCAAACCTACTATCTGCATGTCCACACGACGGTAAAAGTGGAGAGTTACAACTCCAACTATGTCACGGTGGTTGGCCGGGTGGAGAATGCCGGGCGCATAAAGTTCACTAGCCCCCCCACTCTATTGGAAATTATCGCCCAGTCGGGTGCTATGCCGGTCATACAAAAGGAACAGGTGCTTACCCGCTGCTCGATTATCCGTGGCAACAAAATACTTTGGGTCGACTTGGCCCGTCTGCTGACCGGCGACACTAACCTTAATATACGCTTGCAACGCGATGACGTGATCTCCATACCGGACTCCACCGACACCTCATTCTATGTGTTGGGCGAAGTGGGCAAGCCAGGCGTCTACCGGCAAACCCCGCAAATGTCCTTGCTGGTCGCCTTGGCCCAAGCCGGCGGCCCGACTCTCGCAGCCAACCTTTACAACATCCGCATCATCCGTCCTAGCAAAGGTGTCAACCTCCAGGTCAGCTTGGACGACTTGTTGTCACCCAAACCCAATACCAATGTTGCCATTTTGGAAGGCGATGTCATTTATGTGCCCCGCCATACCCCAGCAAAAATTGGTTACATCATGCAACAGGTCAATCCTTTCACCTATTTCCTGATACTCAAGAATCTTACGGGGCTATAAATCGATGGATGAACAGGGCTTTGGCAGTGCAGAGGACACCAGCAACGTTGCCGCGGGCACTTTCATGCCAATGGTCAGCTGGCGCCAGCATTACAAAATTAGTGCGGCGTTGATGCTGGCCATCTTGTGCATTGGCTTGCCCATCGCTTGGAAAAAAGGTGGCAAACTGAGCTACGCGGTGACCGCATCGATCTATGTGTCACCGCGTTTTGTCAACATCCTGCAAGACAGTAAAGATGAAGAACTCAATTCTTATTTTATGTTTGTGCAACAACAGGCCCGTACCATTGGCCGTTACGATATTGTCAGGGATGCCCTGAAAGCCTTGGGCGACCGCCGGTCGGTTTGGCAGGCCCCCGGTGAAACCGACCGCCAAGCCATTGAACGGCTTCAAGCCTCCTTGGTCATCAAGCCCGTCAGGGACACCTACCTGATCACCGTGGACTTGGAAGGTGGTGCCGCCGACGGGCTGCACGAGGTGCTTAACTCGGTCATTGTCACCTATCTTGAACGCGCCCACCGGGATGATGTTTTTTTTGCCCGCGAGCAACGCATGGGTATTTTGCTAAAACGCAGTGAAGAACTAAAAAAGGAAATCAAAGAAAGCTTGGCGCATCAGATGGAATTGACCAAGGAGCTAGGTATCACCGCCTTCGCCGATAATGGCGGTGGCACTTACGACCAGATGCTGGCTGATATCCGCACAGCGTTGGCAGCCGCGCAGCGGCGGCGGGTCAACGCCGAACTTATGTTCGCCATCTACGATGTCGAACACAACAAATCCGCCCAAGCGGCCCTCAAGGCCGCCACTGATGAAATCGTGGATAAAGACTTTAACCTGATGGGGCTAAAAGCGGGTCTGCGGGCGCGGCATGAAAAGCTGATGGCGCAATTCGTCGAACTGAAAGAAGCCCATCCGCAGTACCAACAAATCAAACGCGAACTGGCTGAACTGGAAGAGCAAACTGAAACCGCCGTCACCAATCTGTCGAACCGGGTCAGCTCTATCCTGGTCGAACAGCGGCGCAGCGAACTGAACATTGCCCAACAATTGGAAGACCGTTTGAAGCAGGAACTGGACGATGCCCTAAAAAAAGCCAGTTGGTTTTCCAGCCACTACAATACAGGCGTGCAATTAGGCAACAACATCCGCCGCCTACAAAAACAGCTGGATGCCGTGGAAAACCGCATCAGTTTTATGGAAGTGGAATCACAAGCACCAGGCTTCTTGCGCTTTGAGACAGCAGCCAGGCCGCCGCTGTATCCTACTGGCGGTGGCCGCAAAAAAATGGTCATGATGGTAGGGGTGGTGGCCTTGCTGGCGGGGCTGCTGATACCTATCCTGATAGACATGTTTGACAAGCGCATCCGTACCGCCGGTCAAGTGCATAAGCTGGTCGGCTATAAGCCGCTGGCTGCACTGTTTGACCCGGGTGGACAATTGGCGGCACGGCGGGTATTGGCTGACCTGATGCGCCGACTGGCATTGTCGTTGTACCGTGAATGCCGTCAGAGGCCTTCATCATTGCTCATGCTGACGTCGGTCAAGCCGCAGGCAGGGGTCACGTCCTTGTCATTCGAACTGGCCCAGGAGTTTGAGGCACTGGGATTGCGTACTATTGTCGTAGAAGTCAACCCAGTCAAGCCCGACCCTCGCTATTTGGGCAATGCTGGCAGCAAAAGCCTGCTCGAGCTGATTGAACAGGATATCGGGCTATCCGCTTGTATCAGCCCAGCGGAAGGCGCATTGCCAGACCGGCTTGCGGTAGGTCTGCCAACCTCGGGCCATTTGTATGCTTACCCGCGCCTAATAGCTGTGCTGGACAATATCCGCGCTTCCTATCCCGTGGTTATTCTCGATACGCCACCGGTGTTGCTGTCTGCCGACACTGAATACCTGGCGGGTATTGCCGATATGACCCTGCTGCTGGTCGGTGCCTTACAGGTCAATCCCGGCGAACTGAAACGGGCAGTAAAAATTCTGGAACGTGTCCGACCCAAGCTGATCAGTTTCATCGTCACCCGTTTGGTCATTTATCGCGGGGGCGGCTATTACGCTTCAATGATCGACGAATACGACAAAGCAGAACAAGTGGCCACGCAAATTATTGCCGGTCAATTGCATAAGCAGCCACCCAAACCATAACCCACCTGCCGCCATTGGTTTTAAGCAACGGCAAGCTAACCAGATAAAGGGGCGGCGGAACCCACCACACAGATTGAGTGCAAACCAACACTACAGGAAGCGCTATGCTGAAACGATACCTATTAATGTTACTGGCCCCTCTCGCCACCATGACCAATGCCATGGGCGCTTATTCGCGGCTTTGGGCCCATGCCCGACTTAAACATGCCTTGCCTCATTTGCACCCTAGTGTAGTGGTTTTATCCACACCTGAAATTCACGGCAACGCCAATATCGAACTGGGCAAAAACGCCTACCTCTATCGGGAACTTTATCTGGAAACACAGGATAAGGGCTTTATACGTATCGGTGACGGGGTGGTTATCTCGCGCGGTGTACATCTGGTGGCGTTTGCCGGTATTGATATTGGTGACGGTGTCATGATCGGGGAATACACCAGCATCCGCGATGCCAATCATCGGGTCGTTGCCGGACTATCAGCACGCGATACCGGACACCATGCCAAGGCTATCCACATTGGCCGTAACGTTTGGATAGGCCGTGGCGTGGCTATTTTGTCGGGTGTCAGCATTGGTGAAGGGGCTATTATTGGCGCCAATGCCGTGGTCACCCATGATGTTGCGGCAAATACCGTAGTGGCTGGCGTTCCCGCCCGACCAATCAGGACATTGTAAACGGCCATGCTGTCCTTTATTGCCTTGTTGCCGGGTATTATCGCTTACAGGATAGTATCAAAACGTGGTATCCAATTCGCATTCCTCCGCGTTTATATGCCGGTGTTTCTGCTGATGCCCGAGTATTACCATTGCGTTTTCCCAGGGGCGCCAGACCCTTCTTTTAGCCAAAGTGCCTGCGTGGTGTTGATTGTCAGCTTTGTCCGCAGTGGTTGGCCAGGTTACCGTTTTAGCTTCAATGACTTGTGGGTCTATGGCTATGCCTTGTGTTGTTCTGTTTCCGAATACCGGGCCACCAATTATGCCGATGCACAAAATTTAATGTTTGGCATGGTAGTCGGGGGGATTTTTCCCTATATTTTTGCTAAAAGCCTGATCGAGCCGTTTGGCAATCGCTTTGAGTTTGCCAAGATATGTGTCTTGTCAATGTGCATTGTCGCCATTATCAATATATGGGAAACCCGCTTTGGCTTCAATGTTTGGCGTTTTACTATCGACCGCTTTTTCCCGGGCCAAGGGCAAGCGTGGGTCACCACGTTCCGCTTTGGTTTGGCGCGTGCCGCGGGACCCTATGCCCATGCCCTGCTGGCAGGGGTGATGATGATCATCTGTTTCCGCCTCCAGCGCTGGCTGCACTGGTCAGATGCCTGGCCGCGAAAAATCAAAGGCATGAAATGGCTACCCTATACACCGGCATTTTGGTTATCCCTGATTGCCGCTGGCGGTTTGTTTTTGACCCTTGCCAAAGGTTCTTGGCTGGCCTCGTTTGTCGGGGCAACCATCACCGCTATGGGACGCTTCAAAAACCGCAAACAATTCGGTATGGCCATTCTGTTCTCGTTAGTTGCCATTGGTGTGCCAGCAGCGGGAAAATTCATCAGCTACGCCTCGGTGGGCCGAAGTGCGGCAGCGGATGCCAATCAGGAAACGGCCGCCTACCGTTACGAATTGATAGCAAACTATATGGATATTGCTAACGAAAAGCCTATGCTGGGTTGGGGGCTTTCAGCGTGGCCCAAAATACCAGGAACGGAATCGATTGACAATCACTACCTGCTACTGTATCTGATGCATGGTCGATTGACCATATTGTGTTTCTTTATGTTGTTGTTCGGTACGCTAATTCGGCTTATCCGCTATGCCTTCAGCCAGCCGCCGGCGCAAGGCCCACTGGGCAGTTCGCTGGCATTCACCTTGGCCGGCATTTATGTGGCCTATGTCATAGCCATTGCGACCGTTTACATGGGTTTTCAAACCTTTACCATGTTTATGATGTTATGTGGCTGGTCAGAAAGCTATATGCAACGGCGCACCCGCGAATGGCAACCGCCGGATGATGATGGCAGTGCCCCCCCCCCATCGATAGCAGACCATTCAAGTTCCAAAAGGTATTATGATGCGGTGCGCCTGAAAGACAGTTTGCCAAACCAGCCACGGACGGCTGCCCGTTCCTCTTTGCTGCAAAAAGCACTGTACACAATAAGCAATGTCAAAAGGCCATAAGCCGCAGCCAATGGCAACAACAACACCAGTGATTGCCACCTATCCAACCCTGCCAGCGGACAATAAATCGAGGTGGCACGTTCTATCAATACGCCAATCAGGTAAGGCAGCATCCCCACCAATAACACCTTTTTAAAATACTCGAATTGACCGACCCCCATCAACCAGTTGCCGTAAATGATAACCACAATGCTACTGGCAATACGTGCCGACATAGCCACTTGCACCAGCATCAACAAGCTTTGCTGGTTATGCCAAAACACCCAGGCCAAACCCGCGACCAATAGCACGGTCTGCGGGATTACAAAGGTGTATAAACTACGCCCTGGGCGGGCAATGGCTTGAAAGTATCCAGTGACAGGGCTGGTCAAGGTTTGCACATGGGAGCCAATGGCGGTGTAAACCAAAATAAGTGCCGCAGCATGGAAGTCAATGCCCTTGCCAATCCATGAAGTGATCAACACCTCGGCGAACGGCACCATAAAGCCCATGGCCAAAGCATTAAGCAAACTCAGATAGCGTGCAGTGCGCAGATACATGTCCGCCACTTCCTGTTGATGCCCTAGACTGTGCAAATGGGTAATAGCCGATAAGAAACTATTGGCGGCGGCATTGAATAATTGGGAGGCCATCAATGGAAATTTCTGCCCAATATCGAGCAAGCCGACCGCCCCCACGCCCTTGGTGACATAACCCGCCATAGCCCGTTCGCTGGTCGACAACAAGGTGCTGGCAATGCCGATCAGTTGCAACACGCCACCATAGCGTACAAATAGCCGCCATTGCTCATTGCCTAGTCCGAACAAATAAATTTTAAAGCCTGGCAAGATACGCTTGAACCACACTAACAAAACCAGCAAGGCAAACACCGAACGCAGCACAAACGCCAACATCAGCCCCGGCAACCCCATCCCCTGCAAAAGAAATACGACGATAAGCACCGTTTCCAACAGATAACTGAGCGTCCAGATAGTGGTTTGTTCGGCGTTGCGTTGGATACCCTGAAGCACATAGGCGTAGGGGAACATCAAATCGAGCAGCATGGCGCCAACCACACCCAAGATCAGAATAACTGCTGTGTCTTGATGGTCGACATCGATATGAAACCAGCGGAAAACCCATGGCATGGCAAGCCAGAGACCGCCTAACACCACACTGCTGAAGCCGACTGTCAACCAGATACCGGCACCGAGCAAGCGACCAATCTTATCCAATTGCCCTCTGGCAAAATATTCAGCTGAATAGCGGATATAGACACCGGCAATCCCAAAAGTACCCATGCTGATATAACTGACCAACAGGAAACAAGTTGACCAAATGCCGTATTCTTGTATCGAAATATGGTGCAGGATAAACGGCGGCAAACCCAATCGGGTTATCATGTACAAGCCTTTGCCACCAATTTGTGATAACGCATTGCGCAGCAAACGGCGGTGGGCATTACGGGAATCTTCAGTCATGCGGGATATTTCCTGATACTTTGGCGGATTGGCGGCGGCTACCCAAGCGCCTTATGAGATGCTTGACTGCCCGCAAGACATCGAAGGCCAGCGCTAAGGGCAAACCCGTCAAAGCAGGCTGGCCCAAACCAATGCGGTGACCCCATACTACAATAGGGCTGGCAGGTTGCAACCAATCGACTGTCTCATCAAGCTGCTGCTGGTAGCGACGGGCCTGCGCCATATAGGGTGACAGATGGATATACAAAGCTTGTAGCCAATGCTTTAAGCCGCTGCCAGAGCGGAACTTAGCCCTTTCAGTCCAAGGTTTCCAGCCTTGGCAATGCACAAACGCCGGCAAGCCGTGGCGGATAGCCAGCCACCGTTCATGCAAGGTAAAAGCGGAAAAACCAAAGTATTGAATGATGCCGCTACCTCGACGGAGGATATGCAAGGGAATGGCTGCAAATTCAGCGGAACTGACCAAGGCAGCCAACACATCTTGGTCACCAGTAAGATGCGCTGGCCGTTGTGTCCACGATTGCTGCTGCGCTTGGCGGTAAAGCGGATGCTCCAGTAGTTCGCACCAGCGCTGTAATAACAGCCGATGCTGTTGGGTGACCCGTAACACGGCACTGTTCAGGGTAAACGGCAAACGTCTGCCCACTGCCAGCCCCCAAGCTTCAGTACGCATACCGTTATCGGTGTAGGCACCATACAGCGCTTCTTCACAAACCACCAGTGCGCCAGCGGGTACGCCTTGCGCCAAAAGCCGGAAGTCGGCTGTCACCAACACATCAGAATCCAGCCACCAAACTTCATCATGACCTTCATCCAACATAGCCAATAACAAATACGGTTTGATGTTCCACGAATGGCCTGCATTGACCGAACTACGTAACTGGATTTGTGGCTTGCCCTGCAACCAACCGGCAAACGCATCATCCATGGGCGGGTAACTCAGGTCAATCTGCACATCCGGACAATGTGCCAATAAACTGGTGATGAGTAATTTGACGGCAACACGTTCACTGGGGCGATCCTCGGCAATACAAATGAGCATAGCGGCTATATCCTTCTTGGATGGCTAGATAATTTGATGGTCATCATGTATATTAACATAATAAATCCTTCGGTAAATTCGCTTGATGGACAAGAAAGCCGCTATTTTCCACCCCACATTGTAGGTTTTGCCATGCGCTTCATGGATTATTTCGCCCGCTGCCAAATTATCAACCTGCCTTACCGCAAAGACAGGGCGGCCATGATGGCCAAGGAACTGCAACAAGCGGACATGCCAATAGACGGCAAACACGTCATGTTGTTTCCGGGCATCCGTCCGACTGCTGCCGAGCCTTTCCCCAGCATTGGCGCACATGGTTGTTTCATGAGCCACTTAGGGGTGCTGCGTCAAGCCTATGCCGATGGTTTGGCTAATATAGTGGTTATGGAGGATGATCTGGCACTGCCGACAAACTTTACTGAAGTGGCGGAAGGTTTGGTCGCCGAATTGGCCGATACTGACTGGGATTTTGTCTATTTTGGGCATATCCTTGAACTTGACAGAAATGACGGCAAGCCTCGCTTGCAAGCTTATCAGGGCAAAATCATGACGGCTTACTTCTTCGCGGTCAATGGCAAAGTGTTGGGGCGTTTGCTGGCTTTTTTAGATGAGCTGTTGCAGCGTCCACCCGGACATCCCGATGGCAGCCCGATGCATGTTGATGGCGCTTATTCGACCTTCCGCCTACAAAACCCCGATGTGGTCACACTGGTTGCCAATCCCTGCCTAGGCTGGCAACGTAGCTCCAGAAGCGATATTTATCCGAACCAGTGGTTTGACCGCTGGCCTGTCGCGCGCGAATTGGCGGGCTTGGCCCGGCGCATCAAAACGCTGCTGCGTGACCGCTGACCGGTCGGCCTACTCTAGCGAACCACCGATCACGCCTTGGTTGTCCACCCAAATATGGGGCAGTCCCAGTTCATCTAGCCATTGCCCCCCGTCCTGCTCCTTGAGCATCCCGATAGTCGAGGCGCTGCCCGCCACCAAACAAAAATTGGCCACCACGCTGACCGCTGCCATATATTTGACCGGCCAACCTGTTTTGGGGTTGATGATATGGCTATAGCGTTGCCCATCTATAACAATACAACGCGCATAGTCACCACTACTGGCCATGCCGCCGTGATACAAATTCAAGTTTTTTAACACCCCCCCGTGTATACGGGGGTGCTGGATACCCACAATCCATGGGCGACCATCAGGCATCGGGCCAATCACGCGGATATCGCCGCCTAAATTCACCAAGCCGTGATGAACACCCGCTTCCTGACAAATGACGGCGGCGCGGTCAGCGGCATATTCCTTGACTACACCGCCAAAATCTATTTCCATGCCCGCCATCGGAAAATGCAATGTTGGTGGAGACCAGTCCAATTTGTGCCAGCCAACCGTTTGCAACAGCCCATCAATTAATGCCGAATCAGGCAATTCGCTGCGCTCAAACCGCCAAGCCCGCCGCAACACTCCGGAAGTGATGTCAAACAAGCCATCGCTTTGTTGGTGACAGGTTGCGGCATAATCCAACAACCCCGTGGTTTCTTCATCCATCAGCATCGTGCCGCCACGGGCTGCCACCCGATTAATATCGGACAACAGGCTATCGTCACGGTAACGGGAATATTTTTGCTCCAAGCGCAGCACATCGGCTTGGACACTATCGGCGACTTGTTTGCCTTGTTTTTCGTTAGGCACATAAATTTGCAGCTCACAGGGTGAACCCATGGCTTTAAAATGGCATTTGAATAATTTTAGCGCCTTGGGCCGGCGTTGCGGTTGCTTCGACATGGGGGCGGTTAAGCCAACGCGCCACAGTGGCTGGCAGATAAGGGAAACAAAGCTAAAACTTATAGCCCCAACTGGCTGACAAGGCCCCTGTCCTATCCAGTTGATAGCCGTTGAAATCCGTGCTGACCGGCTGTAGCCATTCGAAACCGAAAGCATGGCCAGCCAAACTACCATAAGGTACTGAAGCGGTGAAACCAAAACCCACATCGGCAAAACTACCACCATAATTGCCGGGCATATCCTCAGGCATCCACATATTTTGTACGTTGCCTTGGTTTTGGAAATGGTTGCCGGAAATAGTGCCTTGATTAGTATAAACGCCGCGCACTGTGGAGCTTAACCAATGGGTGAACTGGTAGCCGCCCCAAGCAGTGGTCTGGACAATGTCGCCCAGACGGTAGTCGCTGCTATTGGCATATTGCAAACGGTGGGTGCCGCTCAACTGCCCACCCCAAAACCAATTGTCCATTTTACCCGTATAAGTCAGGCTGGGTTTGTAGTCCCATGTGCCGCTGCCTAGCTGCATGCCGTAGGAATAGACAACATCGGTGGTACCCGGGAATTCGGTCATGACATTGATCGACCCCGTTGGGATACTGATTCCTTGTGTCAATATGATTTTTTGGTCGTTGTCGTCCCATAATTTGAACATGGCGTAGGCGCCGGTATCACCAAAACCACCATTAGTCTGATAAGTGCGCCAGCCCGATACGTCCATACCCCCGCCAATGGCGTTCATATCCATAGCAACGGGCATCACCATATTCATATCCATCGACATGAACTGCGGCATCAGCATCAGGGTCATCCAGTCGGTGGGTGCGTACATCAAATCCAGCATGTGCATATTCATGCTCATGGCGGTGGAAGCCATGTAACATTGGCTAACCGGCTGGCAAGCGGTGCCAGTTGGCGATACCAGTTGATCGGTGCTGACCGGCTGGCTGCCGTTCAGATAACTGCCGCCTTGGGTGTTACGCATATAACGGTAACCAAGCATAAAGTCGCCCGCTTTGTCCAACATGTGCGATAACATCACCCCTGCCGGGGCGGCGCCGTGATGATGACGGTGACGGGCATGGGCATCAACAGGCGGCTTGGCACCATCACCCAACAGACTGCCGAGCCAGTCGGTCATGCCATAGCTGTTGTAACTGCCGCCCGCACTGGCTAAAACGCTCAAATTGGCCCTTAGGGTGGCATTGGCGACAAAATAATGGTAGTCGGCATAATCGGGCGTACCCGCACCCAATGCCAAGCCGCCCTTGTGGGTATAATATTCATAGCCCAGCTCCATGCTCAGCCCCTTGACCAGTTGCTTACCCAATGTGACACCGCCACTAATGGCCCCGTAGGCGGACAAACGCTGGTCACTGGAAAAATATTGGCTGGCCAAGGAAGAAAAGTCATTCCAATTGGACATATCGGGGAGCATCGATGTCAACACATAAGGCGTATAGAAAGAAGCTGCCGATTGCGCGTAATAACGCGCATAAGGGGTCAGCGTCCAATGCCCCGGCAAGGCTTGCCGCCATTCCCCGTCAAAAGTATGGGCATTGATGCCCCAGTCATCGTGGAAAAAATTGTAATTGATTTTTGCGGCTGCATTTAACGGTTCGACATAATAGCGGTAACCCAGATCAAAGGTCAGTTGGTTTCTAAGGTGTGGCCTTTGTTCTTTGAGCACGGCGGACGCAACCGAGTATTGCACGCCCGGAAAGGCGTTGACCGGCAACACATAGCCGTTAGGGCCATAGCCATCGGTGCGCCAATTGGGATCCAGTTGCATCGCCATCACATCTTTGTAAGGATTGCTTAAATAGCCACTGCTGCGCGTGTAACCCACGCCAGCACTAAGCACGCTATTTTTGTTCAACACTTGGCTAAGTGCCAGCGTGATTGCACCATCCTGCCGGTTACCCTTGATAACCTCTTGATTGATGACTGAGCCATCAATCATGGTCATGGTGGGCAGCTGAGTGACTGAGACGGTGGGATCCAAAACCGTACCACCGTAAATGCTTTCGCCGGTGTTCAGGGTGGCGTAGGTGTCGCTATTGGTATAACCCAAGCCGACATTAAGCGTGGTGCGCTTTTGGTTGAAGTCCATACGTCCGGCCAGATTGCCAAAGCGTGACAGATAATCGTGTTCAATGGACACGCCGCCGCCCACATCAAGTGAGGCATTATCCCAATCGTAACCGACTTTAGCATCTACCTGATTGCGCATTTCCGGCGAAGCATAGCCCATTACATGCTGGATACGGCTTTGGCCCAAGGTCAAAGGCAAGCCCGGTGTGCCGGTATTGCCGTAATCGGACAACGACACGGAAGATGCCTGATAGAGCGGGCTGCCGTGGGCATCGAAAAACTGACCGACACCGGCACCATTGGCTTGGTAACTCGCGCCGGTGACGGATTGCGGATTCGCCACCATAAAATTACCCGCTGGTGCGGTGAACCAAGGGGTGGCCCCGGACCATACGTCTTGGGTGTAATTAAAAGCGAAGCGCACCCTATCGCTCAGACGAAACCGGGTATAGCCATGTTCGCTGTCTACGGTGATGGGTTTTAAGTTGTTTTGGAATTTATAAGGGCCGGTGGAGTTTACCGTGTAGTTGTTATCAACAGCGGGGGCAATATCCCATAAATTACGCTTGGCCTCTTCATAATGGCTGTATTGGTAGCCCGCATCATCATCGTCGGCACTTTCAACGGCATTGTCATCAAAACTTTCAATCGGCGTTTGGCTGGCGTTATTAAGGTTGGCCTGGCCATTGGCAGTGCTGCTGGCACCGGTTGGGTTTGGGTTAAGCAGGTCACTGCCCGCTTGGACCGTGGCAACCATGCCGGGCAAAGCCATTGCCGACAAGCATAACGCCTGAAAAGCGCTACCTTTTATAGTGGTTTTATGGATGGGGGGCTTAATTGCAGCCACAACCGCCTCCGTTTGCCCCTGAGCTGGCGGCACCGGCTGCTTCCCTACTGGCGTAATTGT
>Ga0208507_1000994_pt1 | contig 16620 bp, 11 predicted proteins | sample CryBogCBH12Aug01_FD_184626 | JGI IMG/M metagenome (GOLD analysis project Ga0208507, IMG submission 184626) | Freshwater microbial communities from Crystal Bog, Wisconsin, USA - CBH12Aug09.1 (SPAdes) (version 2) | ecosystem: Environmental > Aquatic > Freshwater > Lake | place: Crystal Bog... | reverse complement strand
ATAATCAAAGAGCGCCTGCTTGCCGGCCGCCGACATCGGCGGCTGCTTGTCGGTGCCTTCCGTGCACAGATCGCCGGTGGTGTAGAAGAACACCGCGTCAAACTGCGCCAGATACTCCGGGCTGAACTTCGAGCCGTCCTTGGAGAAGGTGAACTCCCAGCCATGCTGCTGGCCGAGGTCCAGCAGCACCTTTTCGGCGAAACTGGGCTGGCCGTTCTTCCACGAGATGACGGCATGCTCGTAGCCGCTGGATTTGGTGAAGAACAGGATCTTCTTGGGCGCCGCCGAGGCCGTGAACGCCGCCACGAGGAGCAGCAGGGTGAGAGTGGATGCGAGTGAAAACAGCTTGGTTGATTTCATGTGATGAGGATTTGACGCAGTATGCCCCAGCCCGGTTACAAAACAATGAAAAATGAGGCGCAATGCTCGAGCGAAAGCCTTGACCCCAGCCCGTCAGCAATAATCTCATAACGATGAAGAGAACCCATTGTTCCTGCTTCGTCAGCTTAATCATGGCTAAAACTTAATGGTCAACGACTTTGCTGACCGCTTCAACATATTCAATTACCTCGATCGGTAATACAATTTTCCACTCTCCACTGCCGCAATACTGAAAATCACGCGCCGTATAAACCCTGCTCATCGCCGCGACGGCGTCTTCAACGGACTTGGGAACATTGACCGAAAGTCCCTTGGATTTCGCCTCGGCGAGAGCGTCGCAAATACGATGTCCGATTGTGAACTTAACGTGGTCCATAGTTGCCCCATGTGCCAGAAGGTAGGCTTTGAGGAGATTTTCGAGCGATTGGAACAATAGAAAATAAGTTGGCCACATAGGAATGCCTTTAAAACCCTCGTGAGCAAACTTTGCAGCTTCAAGGAATTCTCGCGCCAGCTTTGAAAAATTGTGCGGAGAATCGTTACCTAAAATACACCCAAACGGGACAATTCCGGAACTCATTTTCACATTCATAATTCAAAACTTTATTTCAAGGGCGCGAAATATTAACTACTAACGCTTAAAAAATGAGCAAATTACGACTCGCGACGTGAATCCGGCAGCAGTAGAGCCTAAGCCAAAGCCAGTTGGCTCTGAAGAATATTAAATTTATTCTTCATTCTTTCTGCTTTTCCTTGCTTTGTTGGCGTGCGCTCACTTCAGCAACGATTGCAGCAATTTTGGGAGCGAGTTCAGCTTCCTTCTCGGCCAAATATGCTTCCTTCCCGATCTGACAAAGCTTGAAGGCCTCCTCGGCTTCCTTACTCTCAAATGTGGTGGAACGGGCATAGCCACCCATCTTTTTTAGCCCTGCCCGATACAGTGCTCCGTCAATCGTCATATACAGACAATAGATGACGCCATATTCGAGTGGCAGCGATGCCAGCCACCACGGCCAGTGTATAACGCCGAGAAATTTTAGTGAGACTAAAAGCATTCCCAGCCAGCCAATCCATCCGCCAAGCGTGAACCTGAGTAAAGCAATAATAAACCTGATGGGTAGCTCAATAAAAAAATAAGAATCTTCATAGCGTTTTTATCAACGTGGAATACTGGACCACAGCCGATTGCGACGTGAACCGCGACAGCGAAACAACCAGCGCCAACGGCGGTTGGTTACAGCGGCATGTTGGTTAGGCTCACACTTGTCTTCTTGCATAAAATCTCAAAATCCACGGAATAGGCACAGGCAATAAACAACCAACAAAAAGAAAAGTGAATGCTACATTTGCGTCTTTAGTGTCGGCGCAAAGCATGATTGTCGACAACACGCATCCGACAGCAAATAATGCGTAACAATAAACATAAAGCACCTGCTTCGGATGTGGCGATGTCTTCTCATAAACTGCATAACTCTCGGCTGAACCAAAGCCAATGGGAAAGCTACGCTCCGCTGGCCCCTGAAAACGAACACGAAAACTGCGTAATGGAAAAAGTGGAAAGTAAAGCAAGGACACCCACTCGGTCGTCAAGTATGTGCCATCACTACGGAAATCTCGCTTTCCGTAGAACGTGGTGCCGATTCCGTTGAACGTGTATGCCATACGCGTCTGTGCGCCTAAAGTAAAAAGCTAAGCCACCGACAACCTACGACGTAAATCGCGATATTGGAACTGACAGATCCAACGTCGGTTGGCTCCTCCGATTTATTCGGCGGCATGGTCATAGCTCATGCGAATAGCCGGAAATCAGCCATCGAAGTATCTGGATGTGGTTCAATTCTATCAGCAAGAGATGGCTCATAAATCTGGCGACACTTTATTTTCGGATCTCGCTGATTGTCCATCTCAATGTCAATCGAAACTAAATCCTTACGGATATGAACACAAAATTTCCCAAATCCAGCAACTCTTAAACCACCTGCCGTCAGCGGCAAATCAAACTGGACTTTTTTCCCGCCTAAAGCAGCTTTTGACCACTTGGATTTGTAATAAACGCGCTTCATATAATAATGTTCTAATGCAGCCTAACATCTAGATCGGACAAATTGGTTTGTTTGGTTTGTAGCCTATATGGTTCATAAGTTTATGAAAGCTGACGGGCGAGTTTTTATCAAGAATAATCAGGCTTGAGGCACGAGGCTTTGGGCTGTGGGCAAAACACCTCGCGCCTCGCGCCCCGCCCGCGTTTTACGGCACGGGACCGAGGGAGACGACATTGCTGAACGGCGTGAGCGTGTTGTTGTTGCTGTCCGAGCCGCACACCTTGATCTGCCACCATTGCGCGCCGGGCGGCATCAGACCGATGTCATTCACCGGAAAATTCGCCGGGGCATACGCCGCCGTGTTGCTCCAGTCCGTATTGAGGTCCGAACGCACCCACACCTGCCAGAGCGCCGGAGGCGCGGCAGAAAGTAGCCCACGGCGTCAGCCGTGGGTTAACCGTCCGGGATAAATTAAAGCCCCGGATGGGGCGACAGAAAACCGGCGACCAAACCCTCTTTCGCCCCTGCCGGGGCTGAATGATTCCGCCAACCCAAACCCACGGCTGAAGCCGTGGGCTACTATCGTTCGCTGCTCCGCAGCTCCCCGACTCCATGGCGACTTGCCGTTTAGTTTCCCCGGCACCCTTCACTGCCATTTGCCATGGCGGAGCACTTCATCCACCTTGTCGACGATTGTCTGCACCTGGTCCGACGTGGGCGGATTGTTCGCCGTCAGGTTCAGCAAATCCACCGCCAGCAGCGAACCCGCCGTGACCGTTCAGGGGCAGATGCCTTATTTTCTGCGACTTACGCAGCTGCACGGTCCCGCACAATCCTACGGCAGCACGCGTTTTCCCATTGCCAGACTGCGCGCTACCATTGGTAGACTGCAGTCTACCATTGCCAGACTGTAGTCTACTATTGCCAGACTCAACGCTGCTATTGCCAGACTCGGCGCTACCATTGCCAGACTCGACGCTACCAATGCCAGACTCCACGCTACCATTGCTAGGCTCGACGCCACCATTGGCAGACTCAACGCTACCATTGGCAGGCTCGACGCCACCAATGCCAGACTGCAGTCTACCATTGCCAGACTGTAGTCTATCATTGCCAGACTACAGTCTATCATTGGCGGACTGCACGCTACGGAACATTTATCGCAACCCATGGAAGAAAAACCCGAAGCTGGCGAACTCAATTCCGCCCCTCCCTTTCTTATCTTATGACACCCGCCTCCCAAATGTTGAACCATCCCTGCCCCGGCGCGGAACTCCGGTTTAGGGCAAGGTGATGGTGGCGGTGCGGTTCTCCTTGGTGAAGGTGACCACGGCCTGGGTGCTGGCCGTTCCCCGGCTGGCGGTGACGCGGTATTGGCCGTAAAAGCCGCGCAGGGTGCAATCGCCCGCGCCGGAACTTTTCCCCTGCGCCCTGGTCCACCAGTCGCGGAAGACAAGATCGAGATACGCCTGGCCGCTGGGTTTGATGCTCCAATCCTTCCGCCAGAGCGCGGCCGCCGGTTTCCAATGGTCGCCCTCCCAGAATCCCCATTGCTCGATGCCCGTGACGGCGGAATGGCTGAAGACCACGGTCAGAAAGTCGCGCAGGTAATCGGCCTGCACGGCTTCGTCGGCGATGTCGAGGTCGAATTCGGTGACCTGCAGGCCCAGGCCGAGCGACCCAAAGCGGTCGAGGATGGCCAGGAGTTTCCCGGGCGCGGTGAGCTGGCTGCCGAAGTGCCCCTGAAATCCGATGCCGTCGATGGGCGCGCCGGAGGCGAGGATGGTTTTGGCCAGATTGAAATAGGCGTCCTGATGTTCCACCCAGCCGCCGCCGTGCGAGAGGATGCCGTAATCGTTGATGATGAGCCGCGCCTTGGGGTCGTTGCGGCGGGCGATGCGGAAATAGTCGAACATCTCGTTGGTGCCGACCTGGTCGATGAGCCAGTGCTGTTCGTAAAGTTCGTTGATGACATTCCAGGTGTCCACCCGGCCGGCATAGGTGCGGGTGGCCAGATCAACCTGCGTCCGCACGGCCTGCTGCAATGTCCGTTTCGCCTCTTCGGGGTTGGTTTTGCAGCCGACAAGGTAATTGGTGATGACCGGCGGCGGAATATACTGGGTGCCGGGCCAGACGAGATGCGAGCCGTGCCACGGGGCGAAGTGGTTTTGTTCCAGCCAATCCACGGTGGAATGGCGGCGGGCCTGATAGGCGACATCGGGCCGCCACCAGCAGATCCACGTCATGCGGCCCACGGTGGCGTAGTTGAACAGTTTCCCGAACTCGAGCTTCATGCGGTCCGCGTCGGGGCCGGTCTTGCCGAAGGAGGTTTCGTCGGCCACGCAGCCGAACGGAAACGCGTGACGCAGCATGGCGAGGTTGACGTCCGCATCGCTCACGGGTTTTCCCGCCGGGTCCACCACGCGGATGGTGAAATCGCCTTTGCGGTTTTTCTCGATGCGATCGGCGGCCGCCTGGCGCCAGGGGGCGTTCGGCTCGCGGCCTTCATAGCTGATGGCCGTCGTCGGCAGCTTGGCCAGCGGCGTTTCGGGCGGGAAGCGATAGATGGCGGCCTGGGCCAGATCAATCTTCATCGGATGCATGCCGATCCAAAAGCCGAGCTTCAGGTCGTTCTCGGCGGCGGGCGCATTGGCTTCAAAGGAAACAAAATAACGTTTCCATTCCTTGCCGGCGTTGAAAGCGTAACGGACGTAATACTTGGGAGTTTTCGGCCCCTGCAACAAGAGTTCCGCGGGGACTTCGCCGTTTTCGCTCTGCGTGCCGCCGTTGCGGGCGACCCAGGTGATGACAATCTTGTCGCCCTTCTGGAAAGCGCCTTGGGAATGCATGATGACCTGCATGCCGTAGGGCACGGTCCGGGTGCGCGTGGCGTCGGCATGGGTGACGCGCGGATATCGGCTGTCGTCCGTGGCGATGACGGAAAGAACCAGCCCGTCGTGATCCGGCCCGGAGCGATCCGCCTTCACGAGGGGGTTGATGGCGCTGAGGAGTCTGCCCTGGGCGAGGATGGCCGGCAGTTCGTCCGCCGCCCCGCCAATGGCCGGACTGTTTTGCGTCGTCAGCGCGAAGACGAAACCGGCGCACCAGGCGAAGAATATTTTTCTCTTCATATCAGCGGAGATGTTCCATTTGATTTCTCACCCATGACCGGCATGAGCGGTTTGGTGATTATCTTTCTGCACCACATTCGCGTTGGTTCACTTGGGGGTCACTTCGAAGATCGCCGCCATGTAGGGGCGCGGGAATTTGATGTCCACGGTCTTGGCCGAGCTTTTCAACTTGATGCCCAGGTCCGTGGGATAAAGCAGAGTCACGCGGCCGCCAAACGTGTTGGGCAGCGAGACTTTTTCCCCGCCCGCCAGCCGCCAGACCGCCACAAAGGCGTGCCCGGCATCGCTCAAGCCGACGCACACGGGCGAATTGGTGTCCGCCATCGAAGGCGGCATGCCCAGCGGATAGAACGGCGTCATGTGCGGGATATATTGGCGGATGTGTTCCTTGTAAAGGCGCAGGCCGGTGTAAACCTGCCGGCGGCTTTCGTCTTTCAGGCTGGCGATCTCGCCGCTCTGGTGGATGCGGGCGAGCATGGCGTTGACCAGGTTGAAGCTCGCGGCATCGGCACCGTCCTCCGCCCGGGGATAACACCATACGGCGAATTGTTCCGGCAGCACCGCCGCCAGTCCGCCGGCCACGATGGAGGGATATTTCCGGTAATCCGTCTGGTCGCTGGAGGATTGCAGCTGATGGTGCGAGAGCATCCCGTAATCCATGCGCCCGCCGCCGCTGCCGCAATTTTCGATGACCAGTGCCGGGAAACGCTGATGCACCGCGTCAATCCACGCGAGATAAGCCCGCTGATGTTCGAGCATTCCCTGGCCGAAACTGTCGGCCCCGGTCTCGGTGCCCAGCAGGGCGTCCACGTTGTAATCCATCTTGATGTAGCCCACGCGATAATCGCGCACCAGCCGGTTGACCACCTCGTCGGCATGGGCGCGCACGTCGGGGTTGCGGTAATCCAGCAGGAACCGGCCGTTGTCGATGACGCGTTTGCCATGCCGCATGAAGAACCAGGAATCCGGCTTGTCCTTCAACGGCGAGTTGATGCCGGCGACTTCGATCTCCAGCCACAAGCCGGGAATCATGCCCTTGGCGCGGATGTAATCCAGCAGGCCCGTCAGGCCGTTGGTGCCAAAGCGCGTCTGGGAAGGCTGCCACATGCCCACGGTCGCCCACCAGGTTTCCTTGAGTTCGGCATACCAGCCGGCATCAATCACATAATATTCGCAGCCCGCCGCCGCCGCCGCGTCAACGACCGGCAGCTCCTTCTCGGTGGTCGGATTGGCGTTGAGGCAATTCATGTAGTCGTTGAAAATCACGGAGCACTTGGCGTTGTCCGGATGCGGCATGAGGCAGGCTTGGCGCCGGTAAGCCGTCATCGCCGCCACCGCTTCGTTGAAGCCGCCCTTGACGCAACCCACGGCCACCGGCACGGAATCGTAGCTCTGGCCAGGCTGCAGATTTTTCCAGGCGGAATTAAAAAGTTCATCCGGGCCGCCCAGATAGAGATAGCTCGTGCGGTTGCCGGTCTCGGAAATCTCCCAGTGCCACGAGCCGTTGTGCTCGATCTGCCAGCACCACGTGACGCCCAGGTCGCGGTTCTCGGCCATGCCGATGGGCAGGTGCGACATCGCGGACCAGCTGCCGATGTTGTTGAAGGCGATTGAGGTGAGGCTGAAATGGCCGTTGTCCAAAAATCCCCAGCGCGACGGCGGCGCCGACTGCCATTGCGCCTCGCTGGTCCAACTGTTGTTGGCATAGCTCACCCGCAGCTTCTGTTCAAGCGGGCTCGGTCCGAAGTTGGCGAAGTTATAGACCATCGCGGAGCTGACATGTTCGATGCCCACCGGCGATTGGCCCTCGTTCACCAGCCGCGACCAGCGGCGCATGACGGGTATATCCTGAAAGAATTCGTAGTGCGATTCCACGCGCAGCCCCGGCGCCTGCTGCAACAGCACTTCATGCCGGCCTGACTTCGATTCCAAAGTCTGCTGGCCGAGGTAAACCAACTCCGCGCCGGGATTGCCGCCGGTGAGTTTTTGGGCATGGTGCGCCGCCCAGTTCATGCCGGTGACCTGCAATTCCACCTCCACGCCGGACGACGACTTGCCCTTGGGCAACTGATTCGTCATCCCCGCCGGCAACAGCGACACTTCGCGCAATTTCCTGCCTTCAAGTTTGTGGCGCACTTCCAAACCACCGCCGCTCAACTGCGGCGCCACCACCGGCTCACCGGCTTGCAGCGACGCCAGCGATGCCAGCAGCAGGGTGATAAACGTAAAGGAGGTGAACTGGTTCGTTTTCATATTATTATTGGCAATGGAGTCATGGATGATACTTAAGCGGCGGCAGCATAGGAAACTGAATTGCTGCGAGTCTTGGCCGCTGGCTCATTTCTTCTTTAATCTGGCTTTCTTCAAGGCCGCGATGGGGTCGGCGTCCTTTGCCAGACCATCGACTGAGGCACGCAACCAAAGCCGCTTCTTATCAAAGGCAAACGCATCGGCGGACAAATAGGAGCCGGTGCCGACGCAGCGGAACGTCACAATAATCTCCGGTTTTCCATCGCCATCAATATCCGCCAGTTCCACCTTCTCAATGGAACCATCCCGTTCGCGGATGACACCGGCGACAAAGAATGTCGTGTCATCTCCCGGCTGGGCGTTCGCGGAGGAATACAGGCGCACACTATAACTGCCGATAGAGCGCGCCTCAAAATCCCCCCCGGCAACCACGGCGGTCAAATCCGAAGAGAGCTTGATCTTCTGGAGAAACCGGTCAACTCCCGCCTCGGCGTGGAGAACTGCCGAAACAAACACGGCGGCAAAAAGAGCAATGATGCTTTTCATGGATTGGTTTTAATTGTCACTGTTTGATTTGGTAAAAGCCGGCCGCCTTGGCTGGACTGATAATATTGGTCACCCGAAAGCCGCCGCCGGCATTAAAGGTGTTGGTATAGACCGGCGTCCACTGGGCCACCGGCAAGGCCAGGTTGGTCGTGAACAGTATCCGATAAACCCCGTTGGCCGCCCCGTTGCTGGCGTTGAAAAATAGATTCGTCCCCGACTTCAATGCTGCGGTGATAATCGGCGGCGGGGGATTCGTCACCGTCACCGTGATCAATGAACTGGCCGCCCCGCCGTTTCCGTTGGTGATGGTGTAGCCCACATAAACCTTTCCCGCCGCGCCCGCCACCGGTGTCACCAGCACATTTGTCCCGCCGATGATGCCCGCGATAGCATTCGTGGGGCTCACCGCCAGCAATGTCAGCGCATAACCGTTCGGCTCGCTGTCATTGCTCAACGCGGCCACGGTCACCGGCACATTCCAGGCCGTGCTGGCCGTGTCGGGATTGGCAACGGGCGGCACCGGGCCGCCGCTGATTTTGAGTATCTTCACTTCGCCCTGCAGGCTGACGGTCACGTTCGATACGCCTGTCCACGTTTGCTGGACCACGGCTGACACGGTTGGACTGTAGGATTGAACATTATAAACACCGTGCGGCAGGGTTACCGTCACATTGGTGGAGGTAAGAACGATGTCGGTCCGCGTGGCCGTATTCCAAACCGACACTTCCTGCCAAAGCGCCAGATAAAAACTGCCGTCGCGCTTTTGAAACAGCACGCTCTTGACCGGGGCGCCGCTCAAACTGTAATTGAGATTGCTGATGACAAACCCGGCTCCGGGATCCTGCATGATGGCAATCAGGTTCGTCAACGCAGTGTAGGCCGGCTTTTCGCTCAAGTCATATCGGATCAAGCCAAAATGCGCTTCGGCGTTGTTCATGGCTCCACCGTCCGTTTGACTCTCAACGAACTCATACCAATAGGTGCGAACCATCCCGCGGGAGAATGAATCGAGATACAGCCGGGGCAGATAGAGGGCCGTGGCGGCTTCCGTGGCGGGGTTATTACCGTCGTAAGGACCGTTGGTCGCATTATGATAGCCGGTTTCAGTGACATAGATCGGCTTAGTGCCGGTGTTGATGGCACACGCGGCAATTTCGTTCGTGGTCTGGGCGACGGAAGGCAGATAGCCGCCGGGATATGGATGGCAGTTGCCGTAATCACTCCAGGCGCTGATGTCGCCGACGGCCGTGCGGTCAGCGGCATGATTGATGAGAAAGGATGGAGCCAGCACCGGATACGCTGACATCATGGAACTGCCTTTCACGGTGGCGTAAAGGCTTGCCTGAAAATTCGTCAAATCCGCCACCCAGTTGGTGTCAGTGGCCGCAACACTGTCATATTCGTTCGGCCCCTCGAAATAATCCACGGTTTTTAATAGATTATTAACGAAAAGAAAATTCGTATAGGCGGACATCGAAGGCGCCCAGCCCGGGGTGAAGATATATCCCGTCTTGATGCCGTTGGTGGCCAAATCCAGCCACATCGGCGGGGCAGTCGGACGATCAATGGCCAGCATATCACGAACATGGCGGAGCTTGGACGCCAACAGCTTTGCCTTCACCGTGCTGTAACTGTTCAGATAGGGCGTGTTCTGAAACCACATATGGACATTCACGCCGATGGAGTCAACCAACTGATCGGCCGGAGCTGCAACCATTCCGGTTACTGGAGCGGTCACTGTCACGGTGATGAGCGAACTGGCCGAGCCGCCGTTGCCATTCGTCATGGTGTAACCGACGGTCACAGTCCCATTGGTCCCCAGCGTCGGAGTTATCAGCACATTCGTGCCATTGACGATGTCCGCCGTCCCGTTGGTGGGGCTTACGCTCACCACGGTCAACGGCAGCCCGTTCGGCTCATAATCATTGGACACCGGATTCACCGTCACCGACGCATTCCACAGGGTCGTCGCATAATCAGGATAGGCAATAATATTGGTGGCCGGGCTCAAAGTGTTGGTCACGGGGACAATGCTTGCGACTTGTGCCTGCGTCAGCGCCGCATTATAAACGCGCGCCTCCTGAAACATCGTGTTGCCGCCGCTGTTGCCAGACGAGTTCAACAATCGGCCTAGCGCAAAACCTTTGAAGTCCTGTAGCGGGAAAGTATTGCCGGGATACGAAGCGGTGCCCACCGCCGTCCCGTTCAGGTAGAAGGTTGCTGATTGAGTGCTGGCATTGGTGAAAACCATGGCGACGGCGGCAAACTGGTTCAGGGGATGCAAGCTGGTGCCGCTTTGGGAACCAACAATAGTGTTTTTGAAAGATACGCCCCAGTAACCAGCGCTGACCACCACATTTTCCAACAGGCCCATCGTCATGTCGCCCGCCGCTGCCGTCGTGTTGCTGGCGTTCACCAATCCCAAAAGGTAGGAGTAATTATCCGGTGTGTTGGTGACTTCCATGTTCACCCAGACCGTCACGCCGTTTTTCAGTGCCGGATACGTTGTGCTGTTGAGGTTGGTGGCGATGAGTTCCATGCCAGGCCCCAGCACGACTGAACCATTATTCGTGTTGAAGACCATGGTTTGCCCCGTCCCCGTACCATTGGTTTTGAGAACCAAGCCGTTGACGCTGTCGTTCAGGCTGCCTGTGTAGAAACTCCAGCGCGCCAGCAGGCCGTTGGTATAATCAGCCTTGGCAGCAGGAACCACGAATGCCAGGAAGGTTGCGAGCAGAATCCCGTACGATGTACAAATTGGCGTAATGAACTTCATGGTGAGCATTCACGAGGAACTTCTTGGAATGGATTTAGAGGAAACTTCATACGCCTAACGCGGCAAACTGAACCGCGCCGCCGATACTGTCAACCGCGAATGCGCCGAACCGGGGCGTGATCGGCTGGGCTTCAAGACTTCAGGCTCATTCTTTTGCCCGCTCCGCCAGCCATTGGGCAACCGTGTCATAATACTTCTCTGGAAATGCATGACCAACGCCCGGCATCTCATAATAAGTGACCTTGACCCCCGCTTCTTTGGCGGGTTTCGCAAAGACCTCGGACCAATCCTTATGGCGCTGGCCACCGAACAAAAGCAGCAGCTCCTTGCCTTTAATCAAATCAAACCTCGTCAGCTTGACCCCGCCTTCGACAAATATAAACGCATGAAAATAATCAGCGGCTTCCTCCCCGTTCTCATTGATCAATCCCGCCGGAACATGCGCCCCGTTTGAAAATCCACCGATAATGCGGCGCGCTTTGTTGATATTGGGAACCGTCTGCTCCAGCTTGGCCAGCATTTGTTTGTAGAGCGGCCACATGAATTTCACATCTTCGTTGTTTATGCCCAATTCGGGAGGCGTCAGGTCCTTGCGAAAATACGGCAGGTTGACGCAGATATAATCTTTTTCTCCCGTGAGCTTTCTAGCCACAACGGGGTCCGCCGCCCACGATCCGCCGCCACCCCCGAGAAAGATCAGCACCGGAAACGGCTTGTCCGGCGTATAATTGGTGGGCAGAAAAACGCTCATGGTCGGCTGGCTTGGTTTGTGGCTGATCTGCTGCCAAAGTGTCGGCGGCATGTCCGGGAAACGCAGGGCGAAGGATTGACCGGGTTCCAACTTGACCGGTTTGTCGGCTCCCCAACTGAGGGAAGCCATGGCGGCCATTAAAATTAACCCGAAATATTTCAAAATTGATTTCATTGTTAGGAATGCAGTCATTTTAGATTTCATTAATGTCATTTCATCATTTCTGGCCGGTGATTAGTTTGGGAGGAGTGCTGTTAAGACCACCGGCGACATCTTTTGGAAAGGCAGGATCATCCATCATCATCTGCACTTTTTCAAAGTAGTCTTTGCGAATGCCCCAAAAGATGTAGTTCAAACATAACCCGCTCCGTCCAAAATCGTAGATCTCCTTGACCGTAGCCGCGCCCGGAGGACCTCGGAATGCTGCTTTTTGACTGTAATCATTTTGTTGCACTGCCGCCCCCAGCGGCACAATGCCGGACAAGGATGCATATAAGCGGTAAACTCCTTTCCGGGGATTGTTCAATAACGGATCGTAAGGATAGATATCCGGCCCGCCAAAGCCGATGCCATGCGCCCTTGCGTAGTCAGCCAGCGGTTGAACCGATTCCAGCGGCATGTTGACATATTGGATGGTGACCGTGTGCGGAAAGGCGTCTTTCATCGCCTGCATGCCAGCCTCTACACTGCGGGTGTAAGCTTCCACGGTGTAATGAACTTCGCTTTGTTTGGCCACCTCCCCGGTGATCGCCGTCTCGGGAATGACCACCGCCTCCAGATATGGCTCCAGATCAAACTCCCGGCCCAGCTTTTGGTAAAGGAGATTCAGCCGTTGATTAACCCGCTCATCCCAGATCATGGGATTAAACGACCCCCATCTTGTCTTGTAAACACCTTTGACATAGTCAGGACAGCAGTTCTGACCGGCTCCAAACGCCTTGGTTTGGACCTGAATGACAAGTCGTTTTCCATGCTTTCCCAAAAAGGCCAGATCCGACCGGATGGTGGAAAAGTCGTAGCGATCTTTCTCCGGTTCCAGTGTGCGCCAGTTATAACATTTTTCGACGCCTTGGAAATGTTTGTAAAGCTGACTCTCATCGAGCGCGCTGGACTGGACAAAGGCATAATGGCCCGGATGCCACTTCACCCCCTCCACCGCAGGGGTTCCGGCAAACCCGGAATGGACAGGCACAACGAAGATCGCGGCAAGCAGAACAGTCGTATAAATCCAAACGATTGCCCTGCCAAAATCATTATTCCATTTTATATTCATTCCCATCATGGCCTAACGTGGCAAGCTGAACCGCGCCGCCTAGACTGTCAACCGCGAATGTGCGGTACCCTATGTTTGATCGCGTTGGCTCCTGCAACTTAAGCGGCATCACTGGTAACAACCTGCCCTGCCTCGGAACCAGCCGGTCAAAATCGCTTCCATCCCTTGGGAACTTTGTCCTCGGCGCTGTCTTCCGTGCGAAAGGTAGGCAGCGACCACTTGGCATGTTGCTCCTTGCTGGTCGAACCATAGCCGGCTTCATTCCAGACATAGAAGCTGCTGATGTGGTCGGCCGAATCGTAAAGCAGCGAGGTGAAGGTTTCATGGCCCCTTTCGACTGGCTTGATGGTGAGCTTCCATTCCCACATTGTGCGCTCGGTAACCGTGACTTTGAAATGCGTATTGGTTCCTGCTGGAAGGTGGAGTTGCTTCCCCCGCTCAATCGTGATGATGTATTCGCAATGGCGATCCCATTTCCAGGGCACCGTGTTTGGCTTCTCGATGCCATACTCAATCAACTGCAAATCCTCCTTCCAATTCACCTCCTTGTAATCCTTGGAGCCGCCGCCGCGGTTCACCAAGCCGCCCCAGTTCGCCTTTTCCGCCCCCGAGTTCACCTGGGGACCGCCATGCGCCCAGGTTTTGTTGGGAAAGTTCACCTGCACCGCGAAGAAATTCAGGCCTTTGGGGGCGGCTTGTTCCACGATGAGGTGGGCGCTGACGCTCACGATTTTGGAATCTTTGGGGATGCCATCAAAGCGAAGGTGCGTGTGCGGATCCGGCTCGTCACCGCCAATGCCGATATCAGGAACTGCGGTGGCAGCTGCAGCCGCACAATACGAAACGGCGAATAAAGCGAAGACCAATATAATATTTCGGCGCATAACAAAGATGAATAAAATTAGAGTTTGCGTGACACTTAGCGCAGAAAGCTGAACCGCGCCGTCGATACAGTCAACCGCGAATGTGCGAAACCGAGTATGTGATTGTCGTTGCGGCCAACGAACATCCGATGGAAGCGATGGCGGCGCGGTTGGCTCCGTAACCCAAGAGCATGTGTCGGGAGTATTCACTTCTCGCCTTGACTCTGTCGTTGTGATTATCTGTAACATCCTTATGAATCATTCGTTTCTCCACCTCCTCGCCAGAAACGTTTTGGTTTTATTGTTCCTTACGCTTGTCAGCCCCTTGAAAGCCGCACCTCAACCCGGCGATGTTGACTGGCCCGTAGCTTGGGTCTCATATCAAAAAGGCGAATCGATGGAGAAGGATTTTGCGGACTTGAAAGCCCATGGCGTGAGTGTGGTCAGCGTCCATCCCGGTAATGCAACCGAAGCCGCCCAAATGCTGACTTTAGCCCGAAGGGCCAAAATGCGCTTTGAGATAGAGGTGCCCGAGATCACTGAAAAGGCGGGCCTGGTGCGCGATGCCGGCTTGGAACCGGTCTATGCCCAGATGCTCGGCGGCGTCTACCGGGGCAAAGCCACGGACCGGCATCTGTTTCAGTTTGAAGCGACCGCCCAATCGATCCTGATAGAGCCGCCCGTCTTCGACCGGGGATTACCCTACACCAGTGGCAGCGGCGGCACTGGCGAGATGAAGAAAAGCGAGCCGATTGGCCACTATTTCCCGGGCATGACCGATCCGATACGAGCCGAGATTGTTGTCCCGGTAAGACAATTTGACGGCCAGCAACACCTGAAGATTCTACCTGCCACCATCAGTCTGGCTCCCACAAATGCCAAACCTGAAATCGACAGTGTGACGATGCAGATGCCCCAAGTCCGCGAAATTAAAAACCGGAAGCTCTACCGGCTGAGCTTCGACCTGAGCGGGCTGAAGGATGCCCGCCTGGACCAGGTTGGCGTGGCTGTATACTGGGCCTATCATGGCAGCCGCCAATACTGGATGTTCGGCAATGGCGACGTCAGTGCCTGCGCCGCGAGCACCCGCCAAGCCTTGACCAGGCAGGTTCAAAAGACCCTGGCACTCTGGCGCGAGGCCAACGGCGGCCAGTTCCCTTCCGACGTGGTTTTTGCAGCTCGCTACGGCGACGAGTGTTTCTATATCACCGGCCACCTGAATGGACCGGCGGTCAACTATCCGATTTGGGATTACAGCGAACCGGCGATTGAGCGCTATCGCAAACAGGCGCCAGCGCTCGAATATCCGCGAACCTGGGGGTTCCCTGAAATCTATGGGCCGCAGGCCTATGCCTGCTGGCTATATTCGCTGCATGAGAGTTGCGCGGAACTGGCGGGCGTTGTTCATTCAGAATTGGCGGCGGGCGCCCCGGGTCTCTTGTTATTTCGCAATACTACCCGTGCCGGAGTCTTTGACTTGGTTAACGATCACGACGGCAGTGGCCCGGAACTGCTGACCCGTCAGCTTGATCTGGTGCATCTTGATCCCTACCCGGTGAGTGCCGCCGGCTTTAACGAGACAACGATCCCGCGCGACATGAGCTACTACGCCGGTCTGGCGCGACGCTACCAGAAACCGTTGGTGCCTTGGATGCAAGCCCACACCTACGGCGGACCCAGCGGGCTGCAACACCCCAATCCCGATCAGATCGATCATATGGCCGCACAACAATACCGGCAGGGAGTCGACGCCGTGGTCTGGCTCGGTTACGGTAAGGGTCACACTTTCCCATCGGTCAATCCCAAGAGCTGGGAGCGGGCTGGCGCGTTTCACCATCTATTGCAGACCCAACGGCCGCCCAAACCCAAACCCACGCTGGCGGTGTTACGCGGCTATGAAGCTTGGGCTCAAAGCAGTCTCTGGAATGGCAAAATCCGCAACCCCGCCGACTGGCTGCTGCAACAATGGCTGGAAGTCTGGGCGGTTCAACACGATCAGCCCTATGATGTCTTTGAACTGCCTCCCTCAATGACTGAAGCTGATCGCACCGCATTGGAGAACTCTCTCAAAGCCTACGCCCATGTGGTTTCGACAATGCCACGTGAGGGAGCGTGGGTGATTGGCCAAGGCACTACCGGCAAAGCCATCGACCCGGCCAGTGCCAAGGATGTGAGAAAGCGGTTCGAGGAGGAAATCCAGCAACGTGGTTGGTGGCCGGCGGGCAAATAATATCTACCCGGCCGGGGGCCAGCCGGTCAATACCGCTTCCATCCCGTGGGAACTTTGTCCTCGGTGCTGCCTTCGGCGCTATAGATTGGCAGCGACCAATTGCGGAGCATTATTTCCAATCATCCGTGCGAAACGGCGAGGCTGGCAGGCCCGCACCGTTTTCCAGGCTCCACACAGGATTCGCCGCCCAAGCGTAGCGCACGGCTTGCGGTTCCTTTACCTCAGGACTGCTAACGATGACTTGGTCGCCATCCAAGCGCGCTTTGGCCCAGACAAACTTCTTGTCCGCGCCCGCGATGGCAAAGCCTTTCAACTCGCCGCCGCGTGCCTTGAGTCCGCCATCGGTGTGGATGAATGTAAGCGCAATTTCGCTGCCA
>Ga0208507_1000991_pt1 | contig 16670 bp, 21 predicted proteins | sample CryBogCBH12Aug01_FD_184626 | JGI IMG/M metagenome (GOLD analysis project Ga0208507, IMG submission 184626) | Freshwater microbial communities from Crystal Bog, Wisconsin, USA - CBH12Aug09.1 (SPAdes) (version 2) | ecosystem: Environmental > Aquatic > Freshwater > Lake | place: Crystal Bog... | reverse complement strand
TTAAACAACAAATTTATTAATTACTTTAGAAAACATATTTTGTATATAGTATATATTATAATTTTATAATTTTTCTAAAATAAAAGTAATATAATATTTTTGTTGTTTATTGGATAAATACTTTCTCCCCAATTGATTAATCTTTTTTCCAACGAGAGACAATTTTTTAAAGTTTTTTAGAATTTGTATTTTATATATAGTATATATTTAATTCTATATTTTTTCTACTTTATAAAAAACTTTAAATTTTCATCTCTTAAAGGAAGAAACCAATAATTAATTGGATGAATTGCAAAGTTATATAAATTCCATTTTTTTCATAAATATTCGTGTATATATACTCATCTTTTCTTTTAAAATCTCTTTTTTCTCTTTTTCTCGTCTTGGGTTTCTTTTATGATTCTTATTTTTCCCTCCTGATTTTTACCCTTTTTTTATTTTTTCTTTGTAATCATTATAAGGATGAAACCAGATTTCTTTTATAAATTAGGTCTCGGTATATTTGCTGTGTGGCAAATTTATTATACTTATTGGAATTTAAAAATACATAAAATGATATAATAAAATCTTCTTATTATAATATAATGCTTGATAGTGATTGTAAAGAAACTATAGAAGATTTATTAAAACAAAAGAAATATTTAGATGATGATATTATAGAATTATTACAAAGTATAAATGATAATACTAAATTAACAGATAACCAAATTCATATATTGGGATGTCATCACGATTTTTATAATGATTTAGCGGAGAATATAGAATATTTAATTCAAAATTTACAAGAATAACTTTTATTTTTATTTTGGAATTATTAAAAATAATATTTTATTATAATAGATATTATGGCTGGTAAAAAAGGCACTACTACTACTCCCAAACGAAAATATACTCGACAAATTGGACCGTCTCGGCGTAATGCTTGGATTGCACATGTACAAGCATACAGAGCACAACACAACGTCCCATATAAAATTGCTTTACAAGAAGCCTCAAAAACATATCGTTAAATGATATGTTATTCAAAAAAATAAATGAAATATTTATTATCTTTTATACGATTTACCAGTCTTAATTAAATCTCTGGCATTTTGTTGAATTTCTGTTAATTTTTCAGCAGTCTTATTAGCTCGTGCTACTGCTAATGATAATAATTCTTGTCTCGCTTTACGTGCTTTAATTGCATTTGTTAATGTATTAATTGATTTCTGCTTTGTTTCAACAAGATTTTTTAATTGTTTTTGTCTGGCTCTGTATTGTCTCATATATTCCGCTTGTTCTTTTTTATATTCCGCTTCTCCAATTGTTTTTTTTAAATTGTCGCGGTGTTTTTGTTCTGTCTCGGCATTAATTTTATTATATTCAATTGCGCCGATGGTTTGTTTCTTTTTTGCTTGTGATTTCTTCACATACTCAAGGTTCTTGGCTTTATCGGTTGTCGGCATCTCCTATATTAATAACTTATTATATTAATAACTTATCAAATCCTTATATACATTTAATAACCTACATAATCATTTTTTTTAATGATTACTATAAAAATTAATTATTTAATAATTTATTGTAGCGTCTCTGTTCATCAAGTGAATTAGCCATATATTTCGCCAACTCTTTCATTTGTTTAATTGATGGATTTGTTTTTAATAAATTAGATATATGCGACATTCTCAAAAATCTTATTGAAATTGGAACATCATAAATTTTATTAAATACATCACTTACTAATCGTGAGAAATTAGGTTGTGATATAATCTCGTCTCGGTTTCGTTGCAAATGAAATAAATAGTCCTCTGCCATTAAATCATTACTAACAATATATTCATTAATTAATGCGTCTAATTCATAATCATCAATTGTGAAATCCTGTTGTCCATATGTTTTATAAGTTTTATAATTATTAAATATTATTCGTTTGGGATTGGTAGAAACTATTAAATAATTATCCGTGGAATCATTTAATTTATTTTTATCTGTTTCAGTTGTTAATTTTGTAAATCTCCATTCCTCACGACGAGCAGGAAATAATGTATATAATCCATAAATTAATCTATTTCTAATATTAGTTAATTTATGAAGATTACTTAAAATAATTGTTTTATTCAAATCAATAATTTTATTCTCATCTCCTTCTTCTAGTTTGTTTTCTTCGCGTTTTTCCTGAATTACTTTATTTAAATGAATATTTAGTTTTGTTAATGTCTGATATACTGATTTATTCAAAGTTTTCAAATGTGCAGTAATAACAACCAATATATTGATATACGATTTTAATGTGTTGTCCTTTTTATAATATTCCCTTAATGCTGTAATTGTAGGTTCGATATCATTATTTATATATGGCATTTCAATTAAAATGAGATTTTCATCAATATTGGGATTATCATTAAATAATTTTTTTAATTCTGCTTTCAGTCCTGATGATAATGATTTATTCATAAAAAAATTATGAATTACATTTGATTTTTTCATATACTCATCGATTGTTGAATATTCTAATGGTTCGGTGCGTTTTTTATAATGTGGTTCTATATCTGCTGTTTTTTGTGTTTTACCTCTACGAGTGCGTTTATCAATTTTTATCGGTTCTTGTGCGATTTGTTGAATATTTATGGGTGTTGGTTGTGGTTGTTTTTTTGGTTGTTTTTGTTTAATCTCATTCAATTTAGTCTGCTGACCATCATAATAATTTTTATTGTATTCTGCTATTTTACTTTTATTTGATGCTCTATATTTTGTCTGAGATTCAATATGCTTAATCCGTCGTTGTTCCATTCGTTCTAAGAATTTAATCTCGTCTGCTGTTAGTATTCCTGCCATATCTATTTTATATAAATATATTATTTATAATCCCCTTATAATCATTTTTTTATATTTATTTATAATTTAAATAATATTGGTTTAAATTCTCGATGATGTTGTGGTTTTTGTTCATGGGCATTTATTAAATCATATGGGCGTCGATGATTTCGAATAGTTCCACCTTGAACATGTTTATGTACTGCAGTTCCTCTGCCGCTGTATAGCGACATTACATGTAATTTATTATGTATTGAATTATTTGGTTCAACTAAACCTTTACCTTTAATTCTAAACACTTTATTAAGTTTTGTTGAAAATGCTAATTTGCGTGAATTGTGTAACGGCATTATATCTATTTATATATAATATTTTTTAATTATGATGATGGAAATTTAATTAATAGTGTAATTAATATATTTGGGTCTAATGCATTTAATGTATTTAAATTTTGGTCTGTAAATGTTATAGTAAATGAACTAAATGAACCACTATTTAATTTAATCCATTTTTCTATTTGTGGGGTATAATTTATATTAGTTCCAAATGATGTTCCAGAAGGAATTGGGAAACTATCAAGAATATCAGGCACACTTGATACCGGATTATTTATAATCGAACATCTCATAATAAGTGAATTGACTTGACTTCCTTGAGGGGTAAAAGTAGAATTATTACTTTGGTTAGTTGTTGAACCTGCAGCCGGTATATTGACAGTTGAAGAAGTTGAACCAAATCCAAGAAATGTTCCAATAGTTGGAGTTGTCAATAATTGTGGAAATGTAAAATATGGAGTTCTAGAAACAGTTGGGAAACCATAACCACCGAATATAGTAGATGTAGTAAAACCAGTTGGAATTGATAAACCAGCAGGAAGCGATGTTGGAACTGCATATGCTAATATTTGATTTCCATATTGAAATGCATTTACATTTACAGATATATAATATACATTTTGACCGGTTGAAGTATTGTATAAATAAAAACCATTCGTAATCATAAATTGTTGCAAATAATAATTAAATGAAGATTGGGTATAAAATCCATCAGGAATAGTTATATTATATGTTGCATATGTTGTGCTACCTGTTGGAAAATTAAATGTTATTTGATTATTACCATATGTAGCAGTTATATTATACCAAGAATATGGAATTTGAACACTTGTCACTACCATTTGTGCATCATCTGGTATATTGAAATTACCTCGTTTAAAATTATATTGAAATGTATTATTATTAGCACCAACTAAATTGCTACTGTTTAATACTAATGAAAATGACATATTTTTTATTTTTATCTATTATTATAATGGATATTTTTTATTATATTTATTATAATAGAAAAGATGTCAATATATAACCCTCCAAATACTTTTTTTAATGGTATCAATTTTAATAATGATTTTTATGCTATACCTAATGGACCTAGTGGTTCTAATGTTTCTTTATCTTATGCTAATTCACATTACTTATTTTCATATTCTGGTGCTAATGCTACATCATCTGCTACTTTTACTTATTTTAGTGGTGGTGTTGGTATTGGTACAAATGTAAATGGTGGTAATGGTTATTTAACTGTTCTAAATTTGAATTGTATAAATTCAATAACAGGAAATAATATATATGCTGCAAGTAATTTTTATGAAAATAATACACTATTATCTACCAAATATCAAAGTAATTTATTAGCTTCTAAAATTGATTATATTAGAAGTTATCCGCCAGTAACTCTTGGTAGTAGTAATTATACAGTTTCTTCGCAACCTTATGGGAATGGACTTTATATTACATCAGCATCATCTTATTTACCTTTTTATTTTTCATATACTGCTTTTAATTATCCATCTATTTCTATAACATATTTTCAAATTGCTAATAGTACATATACTGGAACTTCTGGAGCATATGCTGGAACTATTTTTACTGCTGTTTATAATCCATCTGTACCAAGTAATTTTTATGGTGAATGGCTACAAATTCAATTTCCAACTGGTTTAACTATTAAAAATTATTCAATAACTGGTTTTACATCATCTACAACTAATAAAAATCCATCAGGATGGTATTTAGTAGGTTCATTTGATGGTGTTAATTGGTATTTTGTAGATACTAGAACTGGTATTACTTCTTGGAATTCTTCTACTGCGTCAGTTTTTAATTATACACCTAATGGAGATGGTATAACACCATATCAATATTATAGAGTTATTATAACTGCTTCAAATGGTTTAACAACTGTTGGAATACAAAATTTAATATTTTATTCTACTGATGGTACTAGTCTTACTGCTGCTATTTCAACAAATGGTGTTGGTATTGGAACAACTAATATGACATATCCAATTGGCATTTATAATACTTATCAAACACAATTTATGGGAAATGTTGGAATAGGTACATATCCAGATATCAATTATACAGTAGATATTGCAACTGTTAATGGTGTTAGAATAAAAAGCACAAATTCAACATTTGGATATTTAGCATATTTAGCTGCAAATGGTACAACTACTCTTGGAAGTATGAGATTTTATAATGGTTCTGGTATTAGTTGTGGCTGGGTTGGTCTCGGTTCGCTTAATGCGAATTATATAGATTTAGCTTCACAATCTCCATATTTAGGATATTCATTAAATGGCAGTTTATTAGTAGGTCAAACTGTTGGAATTTCTACATCCACTTTAAATACTGGAGCTTATTTAGATGTTGGCGGAACTTCCACATCAACTTTTTATACTTTTTTAAATGGTTTGAGAATTTCAGGGGTAGATGCTAATACATTATATCAAACTAATGCAGCTTCTAATATAAATTTAACAACTGCAGGAACAGGTCAATATATCGTTTTTAATATAGGTAATGGAACACCAATAGCTCAAGTTAATAGTGCAGGATTTCAACTAAATACTAATAAAGGAATTGGAATTAATGTAAATCCTTCCCAATCAAATGCACTTTCTATATTTGCTTCAACTAATTCACCAGGTATAATTATTAATGGTACTAGTCCTCGAATAAGTATGAATAGTGATAATGTAAATATTGCTTATGCTTCAGTAGCAGGTAATTATTCTGCAAATGCTGCTATAAATGATTGTATTTTAAGGAATGCAGGAGGACAAATAATTTTACAAACTGGCACTAATTATGCAAGTCAAATTATTAATGGTAGTAGAACAAGTTTCGTTAATCAAGCATCAGGAGTAGTTACTTCTTATATTGATGGTTCATCAGGTTTATTGACTGCAAATATCGCTAGTGTAGCAAATTATATTGGTGTTTCTGGTGGTACTCCTGGAATGTTTGGACCATTAACAGCAGCATCAGGAACTCTAGTTTCTAATAATGTAACTGTAGCCCCTTATGGTTATTTATATTGGGGAGGTGGTAATGGTTCTACTGTGGTTGCTGAATCTGTTGCAGCTAATACTCAATATAGTATTAAATGTGATTATGCTATAATTGCGGCTGGTTTAATTTCAAATTCTGACAAGAGAATTAAACGAGACATTATAAATATTGATAATAGCTTAGAAATAATTGAAAAAATAGAACCAAAGAATTATAATTTAATTGAAACCGCCCAGAATAAGTATGGATTTATAGCACAAGATGTTAAAAAAATAGCGCCAAGTGTTGTTAATGTGTCACATGAATATATACCTAATATTTTTGATTATGCAAATAATAAAAATAAAATTATTACATTTGATAATAAAAATAATATTCGGTTAAAAAATGGAGACCAAATTAAAATAAATTATAAAAATTGTAAAATTATAAATGTCATTAATAATAATAAATTTGAAATCGATATTGAATTAGAAGATGAGAAAGTATTTATAATTGGAACTATGGTTCATGATTTTTTGAATATTGATTATAATATGATTACAACAATAAATACAGCGGCAATTAAAGAATTGTATAAAATTATTCAAAAACAACAAGAACAAATAAATAATTTATTATCTTTTATTAAATAATAATGACAGAAATTATTAATTGGTATGATAAAATTGGAGCAAATAATAATAATAAAAAATTACCAAAAAAATGGAAAGACCACCATATACATCATAATTCTATGATATTATGTATTGGACCAACTGGGGCTGGTAAAAGTAATAGTTTAATGGATTATATCGCCAGAAGTAATGGCGAATTTTATAAAATAATTATCAATTCATTCAATACAACTGACGAACCATTATATAATCATTTAAGAGAAAAAAGCGATAAAATTGAATTTTACGATGATATTGATAGCATGCCTGATTTATCAGAGTTTGAAGAGTTCAAAGAAAAACCCAAATTACTGGTGGTAGATGACTTCATAAATTTGACAAAAAAGGAACAAAAAAAAATATTCAATTATTTAATTAGTGGTCGTAAATATGGTTTTACGGTTTGGCTTATGGCACAAGAGTACACATCAATTCCAAAAATAATTACAAGAAATATAAATTATTTTTTACTATATAAAATTAATGATAATGTTTCAGTTGATAGAATTATAAGAAATCATAATATTGATAATATTCAACCTGAAGTATATAAAAAAGCATATCAATTATGCACACGAGATCCACTTTCATTCATGATTATTGATTTAAAAAGTAGAGAGAAAAAAGACCATCACCGCCATGGATTTTTAAATTTCTTGAAACTAAAACCAGATGACAGCGATGATGAAAATTATTAATTATACAATAAATTATATAATATTTTATCGTTTTCTTTTGTATCATTTGAAAATAATTTAATAAACTTTAAGAATGCATCCAATTTATTTTTTTTTTCCTTATTCATATACATAATGAATGCTAAGCAATAATAACCACATGCAGTTGAATCATAATCTTGAATTTGTTTTATATTATAAATATATGGTTTAATTTTATTATGTATTTCAAGTGGTGCTAATTCACCATATGCATCAAAATAATATGACCTATCAGGCGTATAATAAAAAGAAAGCCAGTGGGTCCCTCCATTATTAGTTTTTTCACTTGCGAGATTTACAATATAAAACCCTTCTTTTAATTTTGGTAATTCATCTTTCATAAAAATTCCATTTATATTGATTTTTTGATTTTTTAATATTTTCAATATATCTAGATTTGATAATTCATTTGATTTAAGGGGCATTTATCTATATACAAAAAAACATTTAAATTTATTAAGCCCCTGCTACATAAAGTGCTCCTCCTTTTTTAGTAGTTTTTCTACGACGTCCAACAATTCTACGAGGTTTAACAATTCCTAAACCTTCTATTTTATTCTGTATATAATCAGAACCCAGACGAATACCAGCTTTTGCAAAATGTTTTCCAGCATGTTTAGCTGAATGTTTTAAATCATCTAAAAAACCTGCGCCATAATCATGATGATGACGAGGAAAATGATAAGGAGCAATGCCAACACCCATAAAATTTGCAACACCTCCAATACCTTTTAATACATCACTTGCTTCACCACTTCCAGGACCACCAATTAAACGCGAAAGAGATGCACCACCATTTAGAACATCACTGACTACACCTTTTCCGCGTGTTTTTCGTTGTCTCGGTCGTTTGTGATGTGTTGTATTGTGTTTTCTAACACCTAATCCGGCGAAATTTGCAACACCTCCAACACCACGTAATACATCTGCAGCTTCACCACTTCCAGGACCACCAATTAAATTTGCTAATGATGCTCCACCATTTAGAAGTAGACCACCAAATCCACTACCCTCAACAGGTTGTAATTGATTTAAATATGAATGTGCCATATGAGACCCTCTTTTAATTCCTTGATGACCGGCACGTGTTATTTTTTCAATTGTTCTATGTCCTGCATTCTTAACCCCATGAATTAATGGATTTACAACATGTTGTAAATGATGACGTTGAATAAAAGCTTTAGCTTTAGAAGCGATATCGCCTAAAATTCCAGAACCATGGGCTTCCGTTTGATATGGGTCAAATGTTAGAGTCATAGCTTTTCCATTTTTATGAGCGGTATGTAATCTGCGTATTTGATGACCGGTTAAATGCACAGTATGATGACTACCTAATTTAACACGGACGGAATGTCCATTTCGTAGTCGTGATAATTGATTCTCACTTAATTTATCTATGCCGATTGGATGATACATATATTCTATTTAAATACAATATTTTTATTTAAATTGTTGAATATATTTTTTTAAACTAGATAATGAAATTGCATTTAGATGATATAATTTTAATAATACATCTTTTAATTCTTTTACTAATTCAGGATTATTATTACCAGCTAATATTTCACCTTCAATAACTTTATGTTTATTTTTAAGATAATTCAAAGTTTCATTATTATCTGTGGTATATTTTTTATGTAATCCTGCTTTGAATAATAAACCATTCATTAAATGTTGTTCATTTGTATTCAAATTCTTAATTGCTGATGATACATTTTTATTATTATACATATCCATTATTATATCGACAAATAAATTACTGACTTTAGTATTATTTAAACCTTCAATTTTATGACCGTTTTTCATCAATACAGACAATATATTTTTATAATATAATTTACTTGGCATTATAACTAAATTGCCGAAATCGGTATATTGTGGTAATTCTTCATCTGGGTCTCGAACTGTTCCAGCCAAACCAAACCCAAATCTTTTTACATTTCTAGCAGTTTTAATAATTTTAATACCAGATTTAAATGGTGTTAATTTATATTTTTTCTCCAATTCATCAATTACAGGGTTTAATTTGCTATATTGCTTTGGTAATAATTGATTTTTTGAATATATATCCAATTTTAAATATTTATCAACTATATTATTTAATACATCGTCAGATAATGTATTAGTCGTTTGTCGTTCCATAACCTGTTTAAAATTACCACGTGAATTATCAGTAGTTGAATATAATAAAATTTTCTTATTATCAACGTCAGCGATTTTAAACCATATATGTTTGCCATTTTTATTATTTTCAATATAAAATGAATCACTATCAATACCATAATTAAAATCTGTTGGGTTTCCGCTTGTATCTAATAATGAAGTTATAGCAGATGGAGCGGATACAGCTGCTGCTGCTGCTGCTGGTAGTTCTTCTTCAATTTCATATTCGACTACTGGATTTTGAATTTTGTATATTATACTTTTGATTACATCCAAAATTTCATTTAATTTTAAATTGGTGTTATTTTTACCGAATGTTTCCAAAAAGTATTCTTGAATTTGTTTAAAATAAGTATTAATTATATAAATTTCATCTGGTTTATAGGATTTAACAATATTTTCAATTAATTCATCTTTATTAAATAATGTTCGTAAATTCTTTTTTAACATTACAATTTGATTTAGATTTGCTTTTTCTTCATATAATACTTTATCATTTAATTCCAATTCTAAATTTTTCATTCGTTGTAAATAATCTTCATCAGTTTCGTTTGGTTGTTTATCTTCAATAGATAAACGATTTCTATTTAATGCCAATAAACTATCACGATATTTAGATAAATTATATTTAATATCCATATTATGTTTTATTAAGATATCGTGGTTTTCTTTCATATTTGTTTCCATCGATTTAATAAAAGTTTCAGCAGTTGTTATATTTGTTTCCTCTGCTTTAAGATTATTAATTACCCTTAAAATTTCTGCTTCAATTATTGGTATTTGTGCTCTCGCTTTTTTTAATGTTCCTTTATTATGACTCGTGCTCAATATTTCTTTTTGTCTATTTAAATCAAGTTCATATTTATTCAATTCAGTTTTCAATTTATCTATATTATCCATATAAATTTTTATCGCATCATATAGTAAATCTACATCAGTTTGTGTTGCTGGTTTTCTTAAATTAGGTTCATCAACTAATGGTGGTGGATTTTTTAAATCTGCTATATCATATTTGAAGTCTGATGGGTAATATCTATTGGTTAATATATCACCTGTTATGGGATCTTTAAGTGGTTCTTGTAATGATTTTTGATATTCCAATATCATTTCTTTGGTAATTGCATTTTGTGGTGGATTTTCTAAAAACGGTAATTTTCCCAAATCAACAATATTATTTTTTAAATTTCTTGGTTTTTCTCGTCTGCCGTTTGTAGCTTTATATGAAATATCGCTCAAGTCATTAATTAATGCACTATCTATATGAGTTTGATTTATTATTTTATCCCATAATGACATTTTTAATAATTATTCTATTATATTAGGATAAATAAAAAAATATTTTCTTAAAATAGATACTCAAAATGTCGGATAATTACGATTTCGAAAAATCATCACTCCCACAGGATACAAATGAATACTCACCATATGTTGATAAACAATATAACGGTTTTATTCAGGATTTGAATTCGGGAATTTATAATAATAACGGTCTAACACTTGTTAATTTTGATTTGGGTCAAATATACAATTCCACAAAATTTACTAATACTAATGATTTATTTTTAGCTGTTCCCATCGTTATGACTGCTGCATTCACTAGTAATACTACTGGTGGTCTTGTTCCCCCTGTTACTGGAAATGTTAATTTACTTTCTATGAAAACTAATTTTATTAATTTAATCCATCAAGCTGACCTTCAAATTAATGGTAAAACTATAGAAAGCACACAACCATATATCAATATCCAGAAGAATTTTCAAATGCTTTCCGAAATGTCGGTTAATGATTTAATGACTGTTGGTCCTACTCTTGGTTTTGGCGAATCTATTGATAATTTCCGTTCTGTAAGTTATAATTCAAATTCTACAACTGCTAGTGGTAATGGATTTACAAATAATAAAATATTTGGTACTACTCCTACTGTAGCAACAGCCCAAGTATCCGCAAATCGTTATCAAACTACATGCCAGAAATATCTAAATGGAGCATGTATAAATGATGCTCTAACATCTAAATTAAGTCGTTATGTTGATACAACCCTTGCTGCTGGTACTGGTAATAATATTTATCCAACTATTTTAACATCTACCCAATTACAGAATGAACTGAAGCCGTTTTATACTGTTTTAAATACCAATTATATGGTCTGGTATGATTACGCAATTATAAAATTATCAACTCTGTTTGAAAGTCTCGCAAATATTGGGCTTGTTCGTAAATTTGATTGTACTCTTCGTTTATGGTTCAATACTGGGACTGTTGGTATTACTGTAGCAACTCCAAATACAGCTACTCCAGGTTATACAATATCACCATCAACTAATACTTTTACTAATACATGCCCATTAATGGTTAATTATTTAAATGACCTTAGTGCAAATGGTGGTATTCCTGCAGCTGCTACAAATATTACCGCTGGTGTATATGTGAAAGCACCACCTGCTACTAGCATTAATGGTGTGAATCTCGCATTATCTGGTGCATCTTCTTTTCTCCCAGCATGTAGAATTTATTATTCACAAATTCAATTAGAACCGACTAAAGCTATTACTTATATAGAAGAAAACAGACATAAAAAAGTTGTATATCGTAGTGTATTAACCAATCAATATAACAATATTTCTGGGACCTTCAATCAGCTTATCAATTCTGGTATAGTTCATCCAATTGGAGTTTTACTAGTTCCATTTATTTCATCTGCTACTACTAATGGTTTTGGTGATTTCGCCTGGAAATCTCCATTCGATTCTGCACCATCAACAGGTCATCCAATTTCACTTACTAATTTCCAAGTTTCTGTGGGTGGTGTAAATCAACTTCAAAGCACTCTAAATTATACTTTTGAGAATTTCATCGAACAAGTAAATCTGGCTGAAACTTTAACATCAAGTGATTTTGGTATTTCATGTGGTCTATTCACTCAACAATATTGGGAAACTTTCCGCTCTTATTATGTTAATATTGAACGCAGTCAATTAGCTGATAAGAATGTTGCGCGAAATATTAATATTTCATTTACCAATAATACTGCTGTTCCTATTGATATTTTAATATTTTCTGTATTCTCTGATGAATTTGTTATTGATTCAGAGACAGGCCTGGTTACAAAATGATGAGAATAAATTTATTTTTTTATAATTATATATAAATATGGTTTCGGAGCAGCAATTAGAATTATTGAAACAATACAAAGAACGTTCATTTATAAATGCTTTATTAGCAGAAGAATCATATGACCATTATAATTTTGTAAAAAATATAATTAATATTCCATTAATTATTTGTAATACAGTTATGGTTATTATCAATAGTATAATTACCAATCAAGATTTATTAAAGATTTTGAATATAATTCTTAATTCTTCAACTGGTTTAATATTAAGTTTGATAAGTAATTTTAAGATATATGAAAAAATAACGCAATACCATCAATTACAAATTAAATATAATAAATTATCTCATATCATCGATAGTAAAATTAATAATGATAAGGAAAATATCACGAGTGAATATATTACAAGTATTATAGAAAATTACGACCAAATATTAGAAGCACAGGAATACGCATTTCCTGTGCAAATTAAAAAAAAAATTAAACACCAATACGACGGGAAATTATCATTACCATCATCCTTGAGTGTTGATATCGTGGAATGTCGCACTAATTGTTGTATGAAGGTTTAAAGGTATTCATCATAAATATTATATTTGTTGTGATTTATTCGATTAGGAAAACAATAAATCAATATGTAAAAATAAATGATTATCAATAAAATAATCAATAATATCATCTCTACATTATAATTATATAATTGTTTATTAGAATATATGACGGTTCAAGCTCTGCTTTTTAAAAAAAATAATTGGGATATTGCAGGATGTAAATTTTATTTGAATATCAATAAAATTAAATATCTATCGTTTAGAACTACAGCCCATTATTATCGATTTCGACTTAAGGAACCGAATTATAAAAAATATTATTATCGTATTCAAAGAAATTATAATTATAATAATTCTATTGATTATATAGAACAAATACCCATATAATGCCGTATGTTATTACAAAACTAAAAAATAATAAATATCAGGTCAAAAATCCCATCACAGGTAAAATACATGCAAAAGCTACAACATTACAGAACGCACAAAAACAAATAAAATTAATGCAGATATTGGACCATATTAATAGGAGGTAATTAATTTTAAATTTTCTTTATTCAAATCAAATATATTATTATTCATACAAATAATTTTTTGGTCTGCATTTGGTTTAATACCATGATAAAAATAATACACATCAATAATTAAATTATTATGGATGTCATTTTTTTTATCATCTGGAATATATTTTAAATAATTTGGATTAATCATAATTATAAAAAATTTAAAAATTTGATGAGTATATACCCATGAATTATTATAAAATCATAAATTTATTAAATTATGGTAGTATAATTAATAAAAAAATAATTAAGTTAAGACGAGAAAACCATAATTTTCATTCATTTTTTCTAATAATTCTTTTTTAGATAATCGAGTATAATTATTAATTCTATATGTTCCATTCTCATCTAATGATTTACTACATATGTTCTGTAGTTGTCTGATATTAAATTTTGATAAATCAATTTTAGGTTTTTCTGTTTCAGGTGTATCTTCTTCAAGTTTCTTTAATTTCTGTAATTCAATATTCTTATTATGTTTTGCACTTTTCATATGTTTCGCGAAATCATCTTCATTAACAGCTGTAAATTGACATTTGCAAATGTGACAGTATTCAGTATATTTCAATTTCATTTCTTCTTTTTTCTGCAATTCTTTATCATAACAATCAATACAACCATAACTTTTATACGAGGTTCTTTTTCCGTCATCATATTTAGTATAGTTGATTAAAAACTTATTATTATCATCATCTAAATAATGGATTGGATAAACTTTATATTCTTTACAAAATTTGCAAGTTTCAATTTTTGCATTTGGTATATGTTTATACTCGTCCAATAATTCCTGTTTGCGTTGTCTAATAAGTTTATTTCTTGATGCAGCTATTTCAACTTCTCGTCGTGCTTTTAATTCTGGTTCATTTGATTTGATTTTATCTCGTTTATCCAATTCTTCTAATCTTTCAATAATTTTTATTTCTTTCAATTCTCTTTCTTTTTGTGTTTCCTCTCGTTTCAATTCTTTTTCTTTTAATTCTAAATTTTCAAATACAGAACTTGGTCTATAATCACCAGTTGCTAATCTGTAATCCTCCAAATCAATTAATACCATATCACGCTCAATACCATCAACCAATCTTTTAACAAGTTTATAAACTTTAATTGGACGTGTAGTATTTGTAATATAATTAATTGTGGTATTACTTGTATTAATATTACTTGCAGTAGCATTAATATTACCAACATTAGTATTATTAGTAATGATTGGTTCAGGTGGTTTAATATATTCTTCTAAATATCTATTTTTAATGATGGATGGTAAATTATCCATTTGAGATTTAATAAAATCTTCTTCTTCTGCTGTAATATTCTTAAAACATTCAAAACATACGTATTTATTATCCATCTTGGATTGCTTCAATTTGCTATAATACATATCAATATTTACAGATTTAGATGCAGATGCACTACAGACAGAGCAATATTTATGCATACCTACTATATGATAGTTATATAATAATTAATCCTTAAATATAATCATTTTTTTCCAATAAACAACGAAAATATTAATTACTTTACAAAATGTATTTTGTATATAGTATATATTATAATTTTATAATTTTTCTAAAATAAAAGTAATATAATATTTTTGTTGTTTAAAGGAAGAAACCAATAATTAATTGGATGAATCCTAATAACTATTCATTTCATCGATTTCTTTATTAATAGTAGATTGGGTTATATTATACTTTAATAATAATTCTTGTAATTTAATATCCATATAATTAATATAATCAATACACATATAGCAATAATAACAGTTGCCATCATTAGTAGATTTAATAATTATACGATCAATTGGAATACGTTTTCCGCATTCTTCGCAAGATTTGCAAGTTATATAATCCATCTTATATAACACATAGAAAAAAAAATTAATAAATTAATGCGTTTGTAATTTACGCCGATTATATATTTCACGCATTTTCAATTTGCAATATTCCTTTTTTTTATTTTTGTATTCTTCATCCGTATTATACCGATTAACGAGATATTTTACAACTCTTTTTTTTTCAGCTGCATAAAATTCAGGGTTGGTATGTATTTTATTAGCATAAAATGAAACTAATTTAATTGGTTCTGTGTCCGCCATATATAATATATTAAGAAATTATTTTATATAACTTTTTAAAAAATAGTCAGGTTCTTTATATATAAATGGTGGAATGATAAATTTAAAACCAGAATTAATTCTATTTGTTAATAATTGTATGATATGTTTTCTTGATAAACTATTATATCCAGAAACAATATCTCTATTGACAGTACATATAGCTTTTAAACCAAGAACCGTAAAAAATGAAATTTGATTAATATGTAAAATATTCATAGTATTTAAATAATATTATATAACTTTCTTTATATAACTTTAAAAAATAATATTAATGGATTAAAAATCTTTCAAAAAAGTAATTGCAATTTCTTTTTGTTCGTATAAAAATTCGATTTTTGATAATTTGTATTTATTTAACTGTTCCATATCTTCATTAATAGTTAAATAAGCATAATTCATTATAGACGATATTGTTAATTCATAATGTATATCAATATCATAATAATCAACACTAGCATATGAATCACTTACTAACATCATATTTAAACGATTAAATCCTATCATATTAATTATATATTATATAACATTCTTTATATAACTTTATATATTGCAATAAGTTCCTTAAAATATGGCTCAATTTCATTATCATCATCACTAACAATAACACAATCACCAATAATTGTGCTTCTGTAAATATCAGT
>Ga0208507_1000990_pt1 | contig 16673 bp, 16 predicted proteins | sample CryBogCBH12Aug01_FD_184626 | JGI IMG/M metagenome (GOLD analysis project Ga0208507, IMG submission 184626) | Freshwater microbial communities from Crystal Bog, Wisconsin, USA - CBH12Aug09.1 (SPAdes) (version 2) | ecosystem: Environmental > Aquatic > Freshwater > Lake | place: Crystal Bog... | reverse complement strand
AGGTCTTGGGACCAACGCAGGATTGTCTACATCACAGGGAGGCAATAATGTTTCTAGTGTATCAGCGGGTTCTTTAGCTGGTGTAGTTGGGCTTGGTTTAGTTGGTGGTGTTATCAGTGGACAGGGATTATCTATGGGTCCACTGGGCAATGCTGTAGGACTTGGTAATGTTGGGGCTGGATTTAATAATTCTGATCCAAACGCGCAACTTGGTGTTAATACCGGAAAAAGTAGTAATAATAATTCGACATTACTGCAGCAAAATTTTAATAATTCATCTGGAACAACAGGTTTCGGAGGAATACCTCCTGCAAAACCCATTTATGATAATAATGGGAATGTTATTGGTAATATAAGAACAATCCAAATTTAAATATAAATAGCAGGTAACATCAAAATATGGAGAATAATGATGGTGACCTACCACCAGGGAAATTTTGAGCCTAAAAACCCACAAAAAATGATTGGTAAAAGCTCTCCAACATGGAGATCATCATGGGAGCTTGCGTTTATGAATCTTCTGGATAATCATCCGAATGTTTTGCAGTGGGCATCTGAACCATTAGAAATTCCGTATCGCAATCCATTAACAGGGAAACAAACAATTTATATTCCTGATTTTTTAATAATATATATTGATAAAGCTGGTGGTCGTCATGGTGAAATTGTTGAGATAAAACCATTAAAAGAGACATCTATGGAACATGCAAAAACCACCAGAGATAAAGCTGCTGTTGCGGTAAATACAGCAAAATGGAAGGCTGCTATACAATTTTGTCTTCATCAGGGTTTAACATTTAGAATATTAACTGAGGAAAGTTTATTCTCACAGCAAATGAAAACCGCACCTAAAAGAAGTGTTAGAAAAAGGAGAAAATAATTGTCAGATAAAATATGCGAAACTCTTAATCTTCCAACTATGGCGGAAGTCTTGGGAGATCAACCAGATGATAACAACACTGGCATAGATAACCTTGTAAACGCCTTGGGAAACACTTCAATGGGTGAATTACAGATGGCTGATGAAGAGGGTGTTTTAGAGCATGCCGAAGAAATGAATGAGATTTATGAAGAAGCGATGCAGGGATATCGTGATTTAATGGATCTGGCAATGAATATGGAAGCAAAAAATGCAGGAACTGTTGCTGAACCGGCAGCAACATTTTTGAAAATTGCTTTAGATGCATCAAAAAATAAAACGGATTCTAAATTTAAAAAATTACGTTTGAAATTGGATGTAGAAAAATTCAATCTGGCTAAAGAAAAAGAAAAAGGAAAATCCGAAATTATCGATGTTACTGAAGAGACATTCGAAGCTAATCGCAATGATCTGATAAAAATCTTACAATCTAAGAAAAATGCTACCCGTGATAAATAATATCAAATAAGATTTATTTAAAACAAGGATATGAAATGGTTAAAGATTTTAAAGCATATTATGAAGAATCGATCAGAAGTTATGAATATCGTTTAAAATTTGCTTCTATTGATGTCACTGAAGAAGTAATAGATCAGATAGAACGTTTACTTTTGAAATATGAAATAGTTGAAATGTCCCGTCCTAAAAAAACAATAATTCAAGAAAATCCACTTGATTTTTATGGTTTAAATAATGTAGATGTAACTATAATTGATATTGTTACACACATACCTTTTAGTCCGTTTAACATGCAGATGGAATTAAAAAGTTTATTGAATGTTCCTGAAAAATTTATAGTTATTCGTAGTGAAAATGATCCATTGGAAAAAGAGACACAGCGATTAAATGATATTACAGCAATGAATGATCAGGCAGAGAAAGATGGTTTGACAACAGCATCCCTGCTTTCTATAGATCCATCTTCGATTGAAAATGCAGCAAGCATTCCTGGAAAAAGATTATTTGGTAACGAATATAATGTTAGTTTATTAAAATTCCTAGCTGGTGTTGCTGCAAATAGAGTAGCAAACACTATAAAACCAGAATCTACACAAAATCCAGAACCACTTAAAGTTGCTGGGACAAACAATATTGGTTTTTGTGAACCAGCTGAAAATTTCAATAATGATATTATTGATGCAATAAAACCAGTTCCGTATTGGGAAAAATCTGATATGGATATCGATATGAATTTATCTAAAAAACTTGGACCATATGATAATCTTACAGATAAAATAAGTTCAAATGGGAAAATATATAAAGATGACAACGGCAAACGAATATATGTTAATAAATAATATATAATATAATTTAATAAAGGAAGAAAGATGTCAACAGTTAATGATTTAAGAACAGTCAAAGGTAAATTGGTAACAATTAACTCAAGTGACTCGCATAAAACGGTTAGTCTTACTGACAATGCTGTTATTAATTGGGATGTAAGCCAAGGATCAAATGCAATTGTGATGTTAAATCACAATTTGGCAACAAGAATGTTTGCGGTTCCATATAATTTGGTTTCAGGTCAAACTTATACATTGACATTAATTCAAGATAAAGTTGGTGGAGCAGGAATATCTTTTGCTTCTGGTGTTAATGTTTATAGTTCAATTAATATGCAACCAATATATAAAACAACAATAACATTTGTTTGTGCATCAACGCTTACCGGTTTAATATTAAATTCCTTAACAACATCTTATCAAATCGATACCAATCAACAGGTTTAAGGTGAATGAAATGAGTGATGAACAACAAATAAGACTGATGATTACAAAACAAAAAGATTCGGGCAATGGTCAATTAAATACGTCATCTACTGATTTATCATTTGATTCATTAGAATCGCTACAGAGAATGTTGTCATTAGCAGGAATAAAATCAGATTTAGAACCAACACAAGAAATTCCAGTTGTAGAAAGTTGGGATGGCAATTATCATGATGGTGATATATCATATGAATTATCTGACATTTATCCAAAGGGAAATGCAGAAATATGGTATTCTGCAGGATTGTCCTTTAGGGATATGTCAATGGGTGTAGACTGGCTTAAAGAACATGGCGAACTACCAACATTACAGACATTATCACAAAGTCACGTTTTAATTGGCAGCATTCAGGCTGATGTGAATACACTTGAGGATGTATTTTACAAAATGCAGGGAGAAAATTGGAGTCCTAACGGCGAAGCAAGATCCATGATACGAGCTTTAGATACACACACTTCCATGAGTGTTGGTGATATTGTTAAAATAGGAAATCAGCTTTTTATGGTTGATCGTTTTGGTTTTGAAGAGATCACTAATGAAGGCGATCTTCCTGGTGAGTTCACTATGGAAGGACTTGTTGAAACAATAGATAACTATGGTAATTTGGATTTAGAAATTGATCCTGATAGTCAAGCAGAAATATATTATGGCTGGTATCACAATATTGCTGGTGATATGACAATAGAAGACTATGCTGAATTACATGATATATTACCACAACAATTAATGGCAATTATAGATAAATTTCAAAACAAAAATACCATAGATGAAGAATTTGAAGACTACGAAGGGCATGAACAAGAATTATATAATCGTTGGATACAATTTAATATAGAACATCAAGATGATCCAATTGATGAAGATGATTTATTAAACATGTTTTGTGATGAAAATGGCTTAACACCTGAATATATGCAATCGATTATTATGCATGCAGATAAAGGAATACATGAAATGCAAGATTTTGAAAATACATTAAGAAGCCCAAATAAAAAACCAGGTAAAGACATGAGAAACCATGATGAATTTGGCCATGCTGCACCAGTAACCATGAAAGGTAAAAACGGTTGGGCAAGATATGGCGACAACGCATTAGCAGAAACATTAGAAGAATCAAAAATTAATAATCTTGCTACATTGCTAGAAGAAGAAAATAATGATGATTTCAAATCAACATTCACAAAAATAGCAAATCAAAATTATAATTTATCTGAAAATGAAATAATAACATTAGCAAATACATTCATTGGATTATTACAGGATAAATCATCTTCAAGATTTAATTCAGTAAAATCATTAATAAATTCAATTACTGAATCCAAAAAAATGATGAGTAGCCTAAAAAAAAAGTAGATGAAGATGCTGATGATGCATTAGATTTTGCAACAAAAGCCCATGCCAATCAAACAAGATCAAGCGGAGAACCATATATTTCTCATCCAAAAAGTGTTGCGGATTCAATAAGACAATATAAAAAATCACACAATCTTGATGCTTTAATAAGTGCTGCATTGTTACATGATACGGTGGAAGATACAGATACAACACATGAGGCATTACATGATTTGTTTGGTGGATTAGTAGCATCCTTAGTAAAAGAATTGACAAGCGATAAAGAAAAAATCGAAAAAATGGGCAAAGCAAAATACCTTGCACATAAAATGGAAACAATGAGTAGCTATGCTTTGGTTATTAAACTTGCTGATAGATTAGACAATGTTCAGGATATTAAAACAGCAAAAACACCTGAATGGCGTAAAAAATATGCTACAGAAACAAATCATATTCTCGATCATATTGAAAAAAATCGTGTATTGTCAGGAACACATAGAAAACTTATTAGTTTAATTCGTGAAAAATTGAATGAGATTAATGATTAATTATAAATAATATAAGGTTATAATTATATTAGGTGATAATCATGGCAAGTCAAATGCCCGATGTTGTTAAAAGAGCATTTCAAAAAGATAAATTCACAGTCAATAAGGTTGAAGAATTAGAAAAATGTATGGATGATCCCATATATTTCGCAAAAAAATATGTCAAAATACAGCACTCCACAAAAGGCATGATTGATTTCACTATGTTTGATTATCAGGAAGAAATGATCAACATATTCCATAAACATACCAGAAGTATCATATTGGCAGGTAGACAGTTGGGAAAATGCTTATGCTATTCTACAATATTAACACATAATAAGTCAAAAGTCAAATTTTCTAACATAATAAAACTCAATATAAAACAACGACTTGTAGCATATTTAGAAGAATTATTGTTAAAATTAGCAAAATAACAACATAATTCCTTGCCGAAATGATAAATAACTATAATGATTTATCGTTTATGAGGAATATTATGACTGCAAAATTAACTACTGAAGAATTTATAAAAAGATCAAAAGAAAAATTTAATAATACATTTACCTATGAAAAAACAATATGCATTAATTCAACAACACCATTAATAATTACTTGTAATAATATTGATTTTGAAATAACGCCACAAAGACATTTAGAATCATCCACTGGTAAAATTATAATCACAAAAAATAAATTATCGAGAAGTTGTTCTATCTGCGGGGAAATGATGATCACAGAATCAAAAACTGATTTAAGCGGTTTTATTCAGCATGGAAAAGAAAAACATCCCGGTTATTTTTTAGGAGCATTACCAGAATATAAATGGATTGAAAAGAAATATTATAATCCTATTAACCAAACTTGGTATGGATCAAGACTTTATTTGTCAAGATCATTAACTAAATTAGGAATTTCCAATGAAGAATATTATTTGAAGTATGGCGAACAATATATGCCTGAAGAATGGAATAAAAATAACAATCATTCTATATTGGGTAATGCACACAATCATAATAAGTGTATAGAATGCGGTGAAAAACTTAAATTTGATGATGGTCATTGGGAATATCCTGCATTTTGTTCAAATACAAAATGCAATATTAATTGGTATAATAGAAATACTAAAAGACATAAAATAGCAGGTGATAGTATTAAAAAAACATTATTAGAAAATAATGATGTTTTGCCAACTCAAATAGGATATTGGCTTAAACAAGGGATGAATCAAGAAGAAGCAGAAATAAAATTGAAAGAACGTCAACAGACATTTACCTTAGAAAAATGCATTGAAAAATATGGCGAAGATAAAGGAATAGAACGATTTAATAAAAGACAAATGTTATGGAAAGAAAGTCTTAAAAAATCAGGAATGTATTGCGGATACTCAATGGTTTCGGAAAAATTATTTGAAGAAGTAGAAAAAACAATACCAAATATATTTTATGGTAAAAATGAAAAAGCAATATGGATTAATGAAAAAAAAGTTATTTGGGTTGATTGTTTAGAACAGAGCAAGAAAAAAATCATTGAATTTTATGGCGATTATTGGCATGGAAATCCAAATAAATATAAACCAACCGATTTAATAAAATACATGAAAGGAATCATTACTGCAGAAGACAAATGGAAAATTGATGTTGAACGAATAAAATTATTGGAATCAAAAGGTTATAAAGTATTAATAATATGGGAATCTGAATATGTCGAAAATCCTAATTTAGTAATAGGAAAATGTATAGGATTTTTAATGTGATAAATACTGTGATGAAGAAATTTTTAATAAAAATAATACAAGGAATTTTATGGTTAATTGATTCCGATCATCGTATCAAAGAAGAAATTGATATGGATGATATGAAAAAGTTTACTGATATACAAAATGTATCATTTGAATCTGATTTTGGTCATGTATCAAAAGTGTTTAGAACTATTCCATATGAAGTATGGGAATTAAAAACAACAAATCATAGTTTATATGGAGCAGATAAACATAGGGTTATTAATGAAAATCATGAATGTATTTGGATGCAAGATTTAAAACCTGGTGATAAAATAAAAACAGATACTGGTATTGAAGAAGTTATATCATCAAAATCCTTAAATATTAGAACTCATATGTATTGTATACAAGTAGATACAGAAAAATCAGAAGATATAAACAATCATTTATATTATGGCGATGGGATTCTAAGTCACAATACCACTTGTGCGGCAGCATATATTATATGGAGAGCAATGTTTGTTCCAGATCAGACAATATTAATTGTGGCAAATAAGCAGGTTCAAGCATTAGAAATTATGGATCGTATAAGATATGCCTACGAAACATTACCTGATTGGCTTAGAGCTGGTGTCAGAGAATATAATAAAGGAACACTCACGTTTGATAATGGATCACAAATTGTATCACGTGCTACTGCAGGGGACGCAGGTCGTGGTCTTTCGATATCTTTATTATATGCCGATGAATTTGCATTCGTTAGAAAAAATATAGCTCATGAATTTTGGTCTGCCATTTTACCAACACTATCTACTGGTGGGGATTGTATTGTTACATCGACACCAAATAGTGATGAGGATCTATTTGCAGAATTATGGTTTGGTGCAGCACAAGTATTTGATGAAAACGGCGAAGAAATTCCAAATGGAATAGGAAGAAATGGTTTTAAAGCACTTAAAGTAAAATGGGATGCACATCCAGAACGTGGTGAAGATTTTGAGAAAAAATTCAGATCACAACTTGGGGACGAAACTTTTGAACGCGAATTTAATTGCCTGCTGCACAATTCTATCATAGAAATTATTGATTGTCAAGATAAAAAATCGCAGATTTCCATAGGTGATTTATTTAATAAATTAAAATTCGGTGATAAATAATATGAATGAATATATTGAAAATAATCAAGGATATAAAATACTAACAGAAAATGGTTATAAATCATTTGCTGGCATAGCATATATGGGCGATAAACCTATTTATAGAATAGTTTTTAATAATTCATGGTTAGAATGTACAATTAATCATCGTGTTATTGACTGGAAAGGCGAAGAAATATTTGTCAGTGACCTGAAACAAGGTGATAAAATACTATCATTGAAAGGCGGATATTCAGTTGTAAAAGAAATTACTGATACAGGAAAAATTGAAGCAGTTTATGATATTATTGATGTTGATGGTCATAAATTCTATGCGAATAACATATTAGTTCATAACTGCGAATTTATTATTGCTGATAATACATTAATTTCATCTGCATTTTTGAAAGATGGTTTCATAGCAAAACCAGAAATATTTAAAACAGGACATATACGCTGGTATTCTGAAATAAAACCAAATAAACAATATGCCATAACACTCGATCCTGCAATGGGAACTGGTCACGGCGATTATGCTGCTATTCAAATATTTAGTTTACCAGATATGGAACAGGTTGGTGAATGGAGAAGTCAAATTGCACAGCCACATGAGCAAGTTCGAATATTACTGCAAATATTAACATTTATATATAATTCATTAAAAAATAATTCAGAACATTTTGGTGATCCAGAAATATACTGGACAGTTGAAAACAATTCACTCGGAGAAGCTGTATTAACCATTATTGATGATACTGGTGAAGATAATTTCCCAGGATGGTTTATACATGAACCTAAAAAAAGTGGCATGGGTCGCAGAAGAAAAGGTCTTAATACAAATAAAAGAAGCAAATTATTAGCTTGTTCAAAATTAAAACATCTTATAGAAACAAGAAAAATGATAATAAATTCAAAATTTTTAATATCCGAACTTAAAACATTTGTATCCCACAGTGATTCTTTTGCTGCAAGTCAGGGAGCAAATGATGATCTTGTTTCAGCAACATTGCTTATAGTTAGAATAATAGGTATTATAACACAATCAGATGCTGATTTATATGAACAATTAAATGATGCTATAGACCTTGATGACACAGCAGATATGGAACCCATGCCTATTGTTTTTTAGTATACATGATAAATAATACAAACAACAATTGAAAGAATGACATGGCAATTTTTGAAGATTTAGCAGATGAAATTTTTAGAATACTCAAGAGTAGAAATTATAAATTAAGTTTATTCAATGAAGAAGGAACAAAAATTTATAAGCCTGAAGAAGCAAGAAAATTTTTTGCTTCACCGAGTAATTTAGTAGTATCAATAAATAAAGATGGTTTGGATAGTTCAGTATCATTATATTTAAGTAAAGATGTTGATATTAAAGATGCAGGAATTATTGATTTGATTGATACCCTAAGAAATACATCTACAAAACATGGTATTATTTTAAATGTTAGAAAATATGCAAAAGAATTGAAAAAAAGTGATTTTGCCGTTCAAGCGAAAATTAGAGAGGATGTAAAGATGGATGTTATTAATGAAGATATTCAAACTGAAATAGGACAAAAAATAGGTCGTTTCGCAAAAGATAGAAAAGCATCAAATTGGAATCAAGTAGCATCAAGCGTATCTGCAACACAAATACAATCTATACTTGGTGATTTATACAAAGATTTAGAATATATCGATTCTGGCGATTTATATGTTTCGTCTATCCAGCATGGTGAACCAAAACCATGCGATTTCTTTCATTGCGAATATAATGTTCCGCAGGTATTCATATTAGAAAATACATATGGTTTATTTCTAGTCAATACAGAAGGATATAATTATGCAAAATATGTTTGTAAATTAATTGATGATATTCAGGAAGAGAATGAATTAAGCGAATCCTTTGCAGTTGGTGCAAAAGTTAAAAAAACGATGGGCGTAAAACTATCAGGGTCTGTAATAAAACCATTTACCTGGTATAAACAGGATGATGGTGGATATAGTGAACCAAAAAAAGGAGATATTCCAGTTAAATGGTCAGACGGCACAAAAGGATATATAGCTCCAAGATTCCTCGAAATTGAAGAATCTCTAACAGAATCAAAATCACTCCCACCTTCATTTGGCGGGAAAAAAACTTCATATCAAAAAATAGGCGAATCAAAACTAATTATTCGCCATTCAGCACCTGTCAAAGAAGGTGTATTTGGATCACGTGGAAGAAATATTAGTTCGATATTTATTGAAACAAGTTTAGGAGAAAGATTTTTATATCCTCATTCACATTTATCTGGTGCTCGCGCTATGGCAAAACACATAAGCGAAGGTGGCAAACTTAAAGACAAATTGGGTAGACATATAATAGGATTAAGCGAAGAATATAAAAATCTTTCAGATATAGCTGGTTATGTTTATAAAAACAGAATTAATTTAGATGAAGGGGCATTGGTTATTCGTGAATCTTTGAGAGACCGTGCAAAAAATATTCGTTCTGAATTAGGAAGAGTAGTAGGATCATATACTAAATTTACAGAGAATTTTAACCCAACAAAAACATTGGTTGAAGGAACAAATGATGAAGTTTTAAGATTGGCAACAATTTTAAAATTATCAGAAAGCGATAGTATATACAAAGCATTAAAATTTGCTGCACCATATACAAATAAATTAAATGAAGCAGAAGTTGCACCAGCAATGGAACCAAAGAAAAATCCATTTACAGAATATGCTACGCAATGGGTTGAAAAAATAGCAAGAAATTCAGGAAAATTGGGTGATGTGGATGTTGCAGATAGAACAGTAAAAGCTAGTCGTGTAGGATCAGATGCATCTAAAGTAAAACCTGTTGGAAATGATGTAATTACCAAAGTTATTGATAATAAGAAACGATATAATACACACGAAAAAGGTCAAAATGATGAGTTATCCGAAGATATTGCGGATTTAGCTGAAGGATTTAAATTAATATCAAAAGGACAGTTGAAATCAGTTGCCCCGAAATTATCAAAAGTTGTAAAATTTAGAACACCAGAAGATGAGTATCGTATTAAATTGGCATTATGGTTAAAACCAGATCCAAATATTAAACCTATGGTATCGATGTTTATATCAACTTTAACTGATAAGTTGTCAGATGGTAAAAAATTATCAAATAACGAAAAATTCTTTGCAGACAAATTAGTTGGAGCAGTAACACTTGAAGAAGGCATTCGTGAAATGCATAATTTATCAAAATGGTTTGAACAATTTGATCCATTATCAGTTCTCAAAGAAAGCGATTTTGAAACAAATTCTGGTATAAATTTAGTATTATCACTAATGAACGACATGGACGAACATGACAAAGAAATGATTGGTGGACCTGAAGAAATCGTTAATTATTGCATTGATAATGCTCGTAAAATTTCTATGAGAGAAGGAACTCTTTGGAATGGCATAAATGATGAAGAATTCGAATATCTTTGTGGATTTGTTGAAGGGTTTAGTGACGGTATGGATGATATGATGGATGGTGATCATGAATCTGCATTAGCATCCGCTGGATTTGGAACTGACGAAGATTATGGATACAATGGTTTCGATGAATCTTTTGATGCCATCGTAAATAATATAATCAACGAAAATGAATGTGAATATGAAAATGTTGTATTTTTACAGGATCATCAGGCAGAGGAATTTTTTAATATTCTAGATGATGAAGGCGAACACGCTGCATTAGAATATTTAAAACAATGGCATTATCCTGGTGAACACGTGTGTTCAAATGAATTAGGACATGGATCAACAGATGATATCTACGAAGAAACAGATGAAGATGGTGGCGAATATATTATGACATATAATCGCAGTCTCGGATATGCTGGACTACAATATAAATCAAACATAATGGAAGGCAAAACATATCGTGCCAATGATGATGATGAAGAAAATGTTAAAACAAAAAAGAAAATGTCTAATCGACCACCGGCACCGTGGTGGTTTCCAAATGCGTCGCCCCACAAGGCAGAAAAAGCAAAAGCGAAGAAAAGACAGGGATTACCGGCTGAAGAAGATTTAAATGAATGGTCTGAAGAACCTACAACTAATTGGACTGATGAAGCATCAAAAAAATCAATTGCGATGCAAACACTTAGATTAACTGATGAACAGGTTGGTCTGATTGGATTGGGCATGTCAAAAACACAGGCAAGACAATATTTAAAAAGTATAGGTCAAACCCCAGAAGAAATTGCCAAATTGGAGGAAGATTCTACTGAAGATGCCCATAATGATGTTATGACTTTAAAATCAAAAAGACAAGAACATCAAAAAAAAACAAATAAAAAATTAGGCATTGAAGAAGATGAAGATGATCCAATCGGCGGCGATCAAGATGACAGTTTAAAAAAAGAAATAAAAATGAATAAAACTGGATCACCACAGGATCATAAACCAGATAACGAGAATGAAATTGAAGCAGATGAATATTATGGTGGATTGGATGAAGATAGTAACGATCCAGAATATAATGCGTTAGCTAATCTTAGAAGATTATCAGGAATTTAATTTACATTTTTAAATAAAACAAAAAGGCGGTATAGAAATATATCGCCTTTTATTTTGACTTACTTCAATAATAACTCATATAATTACTTTATTAGAGCAAATTATTACTTGTCATACCAAAAATAATTATTATTTTAATTTTGACATTCAAATGTAAGTTGTGGTATAAATAACTATAGTTAAATGATAATGATTATCAATTGCAATGAAAGATAGTGATTTTATTTAATTTTTATGTTAGCCCAAACCGGCAACATTACTTTTTTTTTAACATAGGCTCAATATTAGGCTCAAAGGAGATACAAATGGCTATAAATTTAAATGACATACGTGCAAAATTAATCGCAAAAGAAAACAATTCTTCCCCTACCAAATCAAAATTCGGTGGCGACAATGCAATATACCAATTCTGGAATATCCCAGAAGGGTCGCAAGCATCACTTCGATTTTTACCAGATGGTGATCAGTCAAATGATTTCTTCTGGGTCGAAAGACAAGTAATCAATCTTCCGTTTGCTGGTGTTAAAGGTGAACACACAAATGAAGTTAAGGTAACTGTTCCTTGTTTGAATATGTACGGCGAAGAATGCCCAATCATATCTGAAACACGTGCATGGTGGAATGATCCAGAACTTAAGGAAATTGCTCGTAAGTACTGGAAAAAGAAAAGTTATATATTTCAGGGTTTTGTTGTTAATTCACCATTTGAAGAACAATCAAAACCAGAAAATCCAATTCGTAGATTTGCAATAAATACATCAATTTTTGATATTATCAAAGCAAGTTTAATGAATACAGATTTTGAAGATTTACCAACAGATTATGTAAATGGTCGTGACTTCAAATTGCAAAAAACAACCAAAGCAGGATATGCTAACTACACTACATCAACTTGGTCAATGAGAACAAGAGCATTGGGTGCAGATGAAGCAACAGCAATTGAAACACATGGTTTATTTACACTAAAGGATTTCTTACCAAAGAAACCAAATGCTGAAGAAATAGAAGTGATTAAGGAATTATTCAAATCGTCTATTGATGGTGATGCTTATGATCCATCGAGATTTGGTAATTACTATCGTCCATTCGGAACTTCAAAATCATCTGATGGTTTAGATGATGTTGTAACATCAACAAAAACCACAGTTCAAATTCCACAATCAAAAGTGGTTGTTGAAAGTGATGATGACATTCCTTTTGAAACAGAAACAAAATCAAGTGCTGTTGAAGCATTAAAGGCAAGAGTTTCAGAATCTGATAGTTCAGACAAACCAAATGCATCTGATATTCTAAAAAGAATCAGAGAAAGACAAACAGGCAAATAATAGTGGTATTTGGGGAGGATAACATCCTCCCCAAAATATTAAAAATTTTATCTTTAAAGGAGAATAAAAATGGTTAGACCGATGGATTTGTCTAAATTCAGAAGAGGAATTACAAAAAGTATACCTGGTATAAGTTCTGGGTACAATGATCCGAAAGTATGGGTAGATACTGGATCATATCTATTGAATAAACTTATTTCAAATGATTTTTATAAAGGAATTCCACTAGAAGGAAAATTTTGTATGTTTGCAGGAAATTCTGGTGCAGGAAAAAGTTTGATTGTGTCTGGCAATCTAGTTAAACACTGTCAACAAAATGGTATATTTCCAGTAATAGTAGATACAGAAAATGCTATTGATAAACAGTGGCTAATCGCTCTTGGTGTAGATCCTGAAGATGGATTAGATGACGAAGGAAAACCTAATGGAAAAGAACCAAAAATAATGAAGTTCAATGTTGCAACCATTGAAGATTTGGCAAAATTTATTGGTGAATTTGTTGATGATTATCAAGATAATTACAAAGATTTACCAAAATCAGAAAAGCCACATGTTGCACTAATTATTGATAGTTTGGGTATGTTGATTACTTCACAGATGGTTGAACAGGCTGATGCTGGTACAATTCAAGGTGATATGGGGATCAAAGCCAAAAAAATCACACATACTCTTAGAACAACATTAGCAAAAATAAATGGTGAAAATATTGGTTTATGGGCGACAAATCACGTTTATACTGCTCAAGATAAGTATTCGTTGGATACTATTTCTGGAGGTCAAATGTTGGAATTCGCTTCATCGATAATAGTTCAAATGGACAAATTACTTCTTAAAGAAGATGATGAAGGAAATAAATTAAAAGGTGGTGAAGTCGCAGGTATTCGTTCATCGGTAAGTGTCCGTAAGAGTCGTTATGCTAAACCGTTTGAAAAAATGCAGATATTAATTCCATATGAAGGCGGAATGGACAAATATTCTGGTTTATTCGATTTCTTCGAAAAGAAAGGTGTTCTTGTTAAAGAAGGAAATAGATATGCTTATTCTGTAGAGGGAGAAGTTATATTTAAAGATTTCCGTAAAAATTATACACATGAAATGTTTGACAGAATTATGCAAGAATGGAAAGAGGATGATTCTAGAATTGGTGTTAATGATATCGATGAAGAACAATTTGAAGAATAAATAACCTGTTATTATAAGGAGAATATAATGGATTTAGATGCAGTTTTTATTTTGGAATTATGGGAGTCAATTCGTGACAAAATTCCATTAAAAGAAAGAGATGATGCAGCATATGGTTTTATTAAAGTAATATCCGACTGGGATGTTGATGTTTTAACTATGCGAGGGTTGCATGATGAAGATCATCATATAGATTCGGCATTAGAACTTCTTGAAGAAGAAGATGGTGGCGAAGAAGAGACAGATGACTACGATGAATAAAACAAATGGCAACAAAAGAAATGTTTCGAAAGGTGGCGTAGACTACTATCCTACGCCATCTTGGGCCATTGATGCGTTGTTGGAAAAAGAAAAATTTAATGGGACTATATATGAGCCATGTTGCGGCGAAGGTTATATGTCCAAAGCACTAATTTCACATAATTATAAAGTAATATCATCTGATATAGAAAATTATGGATATGGAACACCAAATGTAGATGCTAAACTATTGGTTGGTCCTTGTGAAAATATTATAACAAATCCACCATATAATATTGCAGAAGATTTGTTACAGCATTTTTTTACGATTTATGAAAATAAAATTGCGATGTTGTTAAGATTATCGTTTTTAGAAAGCAGAAAACGATATCCTCTATTTCAAAAACATAAACCTAAAGTTGTTTATGTGTTCCCCGAAAGATTATCATTATGTGCTGGTGGGGAAACTGTTAAAGGAGGAGGAACTATATCATATGGATGGTTCATATGGGAGAAGAATTATTCTGGTGAAACTAAATTGGATTGGTTATCGTTGGGTTTTAAAAATAAAAAATAAGAGGAAACATGTCTATTAATAAATGGTATAGAAAAATAACAGCAGATTATAATGATTATTCGCCTTTGGCCGAAGCAATAGCATTTTTTGAAGATGAGCTTATTGATGCCAAAGAAGATATACGCATACGTGGAAATTTAGAAATAGCAACAAAAGATATACCTGGACTAGTCGAACATCGTTTTAGTCAACTTCAAGAAATTGAAGCAATTCTTGAGTATATGAATATCAGATTTAGTAAGGTAAAAGGAGATAAATTTCGTCAATATATGGAAAAATATAATAGAGATTTATCATCAAGAGATGCTGATAAATTTGCAGAAGCAGATGATGAAGTTATAAAAGTATCATTATTGAGAAATGAAGTGTCTTTAATAAGAAATCAATATCTAGCTATCATGAAAGGTCTTGAACAAAAAAGTTTTAGTATAAGCAATATAGTGAAATTGCGTGCGGCTGGTCTTGATGATATCAGTCTTTAATTTCTTTTAAGGAAGATAATGAAACAGTGTAAATTAATAATTTCTAGCGAGACAAATGCAAAATTTGTCGGTTTGGATCCAGTAACAAGAAAAAAATTAGTTAAAGCAACTGAATTTTTAATTCATGCTGCAAAATATACTGTTTCTTATCAATTAGGACGATGGGATGGAAAAGTAAGTTATACTACAATTGGAGGTGGTGCTTACGTTAATCTGCTAGATAAATTGGTTCCTATTGTAATTGAAAATGGCTACGAAATAGAATTAGAAGACAATAGAAAACAGCATGAATTCATATTTTCTGAGATAGATGAAAATTATTTCGTTGATAATTTTGATAATCACGTTTGGCCAGCAAAACATAAACATGAAGGAGAATTAATTCTTCTTCGTGAACAACAAGTTGATTTAATTAATACATTTTTAAATAACACCCAATGTCTAGTTGAAGCCGCGACAGGTTTGGGTAAAACCATGATTACCGCAACATTAAGTCATGCTGTAGAACCATATGGAAGATCGATTATTATAGTTCCAAATAAAAGTTTAGTAAATCAGACAGAAGAGGATTATAAAAATATAGGATTGGATGTTGGAGTGTTTTATGGTGACAGAAAAGAATATAATAAAAAACATACAATCTGCACATGGCAATCGCTATCAATTCTTGATAAAAAGACAAAATGGCCTGAAAATTTTAATACCACCCCTGAAATGTTTTTACATGATTTTATTGAGGATGTTGTTGCTGTAATAGTTGATGAAGCACATGGAGTTACAGGTGACAGTTTAAAAAATCTCTTAACTGGACCATTTGAAAATATTCCAATACGTTGGGGTATGACAGGAACTGTACCTAAAGATGATTCTGATTATTATGCTTTGCTGGTAAGTATAGGTCCATTACTTAAAAAAATGGAT
>Ga0208507_1000987_pt1 | contig 16711 bp, 17 predicted proteins | sample CryBogCBH12Aug01_FD_184626 | JGI IMG/M metagenome (GOLD analysis project Ga0208507, IMG submission 184626) | Freshwater microbial communities from Crystal Bog, Wisconsin, USA - CBH12Aug09.1 (SPAdes) (version 2) | ecosystem: Environmental > Aquatic > Freshwater > Lake | place: Crystal Bog... | reverse complement strand
TTCGTTAGGCAGCCTAGGAACATGTCGAATCTCGAACCCCTAATTCCGCTCTTGGTTGTTGGGCTGATAGCCCTAGCCATATGGCTGAATCTCGATCGTATTCGTCACTCCTTCAAGGCCAAGGATCTATTGGCTGCACACCTCGCTCAGCAAGGATTCACCGTTCACTCGATTCACCGAGCTAAGTTGTCGGCTGGTCCTTTCCCTGCGTCCGGGGCTACGGGCGTGCCAGTGTTCCAAGTCTCTGCCCACGACAAGAACGGTCTAGAACTAACGGGTTGGGCCTGTTGTCCACAGCCTCCCAGTTCAATCGAGGTAAAGTGGGCGGAGTAACCGGCCTGCCTAACCCTCCGCTCAAGTCGGACCGCGCCTGCCGTGCCTTCCGCTCTCTCTCAGCATCTTGCTATCTCGGCTCCGCTCATCGCCTCGGTGCAGGCGGGGCCCGGTTAGCTCCCTCCGTTAGGCATTTAATCTAGGAGAGCCCAATGCTGCTGGTCCTGCCAATGCTGGTTTGTATGCAGCCAGCGGATAAATTGGGTGAGACTCTCAATTCTTTCGAACAACAACTTCAAAAGCTAGACGAAGTGATAGGTGCCTTCCCTCCGAACATCAAGACCAAGGAAGAACTTGAGACTGTCCGCGGCTCATACAACAAGCTGCTTACATCTCTGGACGAGGCAATCAAAGCGAACCCGACTGTAATTCAATTTCTCTTCCAGCGCGGTTATCTTCAGTCAATGGGGCACAACATGGATGTCCCAGGCGCTTTTGAAGCATCTGCCAGGGACCTGGCATTAGTGGTCGATCGTGACCCGAATCATGTGCCGGCTCGAATCGAACTCGGAATGTTGCTCGTGAATGCCAAGGCGGAGTTGGCACCAAAGGCAGAAGAGCTGTTTCGTCGCGCACAGGAGCTTTCTGGCAATAAACCACTCGAAGACGCGCAAAGAGGAATTTTTTTCGCCCTCTACTATCAAGGCAGAATGAAGTCGGCCCTAGCCCAAGCTGATTTACTTGTGAAGAACTGGCCAAGTGTTGAGCAGTATTCTAAGCTGCGCCAACTCACTTCAGATGTTCTTGCCCGTACAAGCAAAGCGGGACCTGAGAAATAGTCTCATGCCTAACCTTCCGCTCTACCCGGCCCCCGCCTGCATTACCTTCCGTTCTATCTCAACCACTCGCTTCCTCGGCTCCGCTCGTCGCCTCGGTGCAGGCGTGGCCGCTTAGCTTCCTCCGATAGGCCACACATACATGCGTAAGAAACTTGCGATCCTGTTCTTCACACTTTGGTTGATTGGCAGCGCCAGCGCTGCTGCACGATTGGATCCCCCTTGGCATCCATTGGTGTTTAACATGATTGAAAGCTGGGTTTCTGATGTTGAGAGCCCCGTGGTTACAGAAGTAAACCTGGATGCTGTACAACGGAACCGTAACCAGTTTGACCAAGACGAAGTAAAGCAAGAAGGCGGGTGGGTTGTTTACCGCTCGCCGGATGGAGGCTTCAAGCGTTACCGCGTGATCGAGCGCAAAGAGAATCACTTCAAGGTTGAGTATCAGGATAATGGTGGTGGGACACTGACCACAAGTTCACAAATCGGCTTTGCGCTTGAAAGGCGAGAGATTGTTGTGGACCGGAGGCCCAAGGTCATCAACATCCTCAGAGTGATTTCCTACTCTAAATGACGAGGTGGATCGGGAAGTCTCTTCACTTCACCTCTGGAAGAAGGCTTGAACACCGTGACAATTTCCTCACAGGCAATCAGTAGTTCAACCGCAAACCCGCGCCTGACCCTCCGCTCAAGCCGGAACCCGCCTGCATGGCCTTCCGTTCTCTCTCAACATCTTGCCAACTCGGCTCCGCTCGTCGCCTCGGTGAAGGCGGGGCCGGTTAGCTTCCTCCGATCAGGCGGTTTCGAAATGTCGACCCACAGCGAGCTCGCGAATGCGTTCCATGAGGGACGTCGCCACCCTGAAGAGATGCCTTTTGTCCTCAATGATGCGGTCGAGCTCCAAGACGGCCCGGATGCCGGGCTGAGAGGCTCCGTCATCTCCGCCTTCCGGGAGGAATCCGGGTGGTCCTACCGAGTCGAGCTTTCGACCGGCAGGGATGTTCAGGCCTCACCCAATGAGCTGCGACTGCTTGATAGCTGAATCCGGCCGGCCGTCAGCCGCCGCCCAACCGTCCCACGCCAAGGAGATCAGCATGATCAACCAGGTCTTCCTCACCCTTCCGGTCGCCGATCTCCAGAGGTCGATCACCTTCTTCGAGGCGCTCGGGTTTGTTCCCAACCCACAGTTCAGCGACGACACGGCGGCGTGCATCGTCATCAATAATGCGATCTCTGTCATGTTGGGGACCCACGCCAAGTTCCGAGAGTTCACGCCCAAGGCCGTCTGCGATACCAGCCAGGCCGTCGAGGTCCTGATCTCCCTCAGCTGTGAGAGCCGCGAGCAGGTAGACGACCTGGTCGCCAAGGCGCTTGCGGCGGGTGGTTCGACCTACGATCAGCCCGAGGATTTCGGTTTCATGTACACCCACAGCTTCGTCGACCCGGATGGTCATGGGTGGGGGCTGCTCCACATGGTCTCCCAGCCCGCGCCTCAGTGATCGGCTGCTCCCAAGCACGGGGAGCTACCGGGCTGACCCCGCGCTCGGCCCGGCCCCGCCGCCAGCAGCCAAATCCTCGGGGTTCACGGCGGGCGTATCATCTGGAGCATGACCACCCCCTCGAAAGCCAAGGCCTCCACTCCGGGCAAGCGCGCAGCTAGGCCGCCAGCGGAGTCGGCTGAGGTCCCGTCCCTGCCATCCCTTCGCTTCCATTACGCCAAAGCACTCCACAAGCGGACCCTCGCCCTCCTCGACACGCTCGAAAAAGCCTCGGATCCCACGAAGCACAGCCATGAGCTGGCCGAGCTCGTCGAAGAGCTGATGGTCAGCGGGATGGACTACTACTTCATGAAGCCCCTCAAGGATGCGAACGCGGGGTTCATCCTTCAGAAATCGGCAACCCTGGGCATGGCTGGGACGCAGAAGGTCCTGGGCTCCGTCATCAAGAACATCATCGGCCGTATGGATGCGCCTCAGCTGCTTTCCGTTGGCGGCTCAATCCGCCACTTCATGCAATGAGAGAGCCCGGGCTCTCGGAACCCATCCCCCTGGACGGCGTGCTCCAGCACTCCGCGGATGACCCCGGCTGCCCCCCCAGCGACTGGACCGCGCCCCATCGGACCCCCGCGGGCCGGGAGACCTTTCTGGCGGTCCCTGGGGGAGCTTCGATCTGCTGCCGGGCCGCTCGAACACCCGACAACCTTAAGGCAGGTCACGATGCCCCCACGTGAGATCGCCAAGCTGCTGTTCACGACGGTCTATCCCCTGTACGTGCAGAAGGCCGAGCGCAAAGGCCGGACACGGGAGGAGGTGGACACCCTCATCTGCTGGCTGACGGGCTACACGCGCGAGCAGCTCGACCGCCACGCCATGGTCAGCATCGACTTCCAGGCCTTTTTCGACCAGGCCCCGGCCATCCACCCGAACAGCCATCTGATCAAGGGCCTTGTCTGTGGTGTTCGCGTGGAAGCCATTCAGGATCCCATCACCCAGAAGATCCGATATCTTGACAAGCTGATCGAGGAGCTCGCCCGGGGCAGACCGATGGACAAGATCCTGCGCTGATGGCGGTCGATGCAGCACCCAGTAGACGCCATCGCCCAGCCCCACTCGCCAGTCAGCTTGGAGTCGATCATGCGGATGACCGGTATTCCCTTCGGAACCACGGACTGGTCTCTCATCGAGCCCACCCTCCACAAGGGTGACGCCGGTCTGGCCACCTGGCGGACCTGCCACTTCGGAGCGATCCGGGTCCGGATGGTCGAGTACAGCCCTGGCTATGTCGCCGATCACTGGTGCACGAAGGGGCATGTCCTGCTCTGCCTCGAAGGAGAGCTGCACACCGAGCTCAAGGACGGGCGCACCTTCCTGCTGCGACCCGGGATGAACTATCAGGTGGCCGATGACGCCGAACCCCACCGGTCCTCCACCACGGTGGGTGCCAAGCTGTTCATCGTGGACTGAACATCCCCAGGCTGCCCGACAGGGATTTCCTCAAGATCACAGCTATTGGAGGCACCCCCATGAAGCGAGTCGTCGGAATCGGCGGAATCTTCTTCAAGGCCCGGGATCCCGAGGCGCTCCGGGCCTGGTACAAGGCGCACCTGGGGATCGACGTCCAGGACTGGGGCGGGACGGCCTTCCCCTGGAACCGACCGGACGGCATGACGGTCTGGTCCATCTCTCCGGAGTCAGCCGGGACCTTCGCGCCCAGCAAGGCGCCGTTCATGGTGAACTACGTGGTCGAGGACCTGCACGCGGTCCTCGCCGCCCTGCGCGCCGAGGGCTGTGACGTGGACGCCAAGGTCGACGAGTCGGACTTCGGGAAGTTCGGCTGGGTCATGGATCCCGAGGGGAACCGCGTAGAGCTCTGGCAACCGCCGGACTCTCCTTGATGAGATCTTCACCCCGAAGGTCCTCCAGGCGGATCAGGATCATCAAGATCAACAGCTGAGGGGCGCATCTCCACGCCAGACCCCCAGGCGCCGGACCCCCCGGCCACACTCCGCCCCCCGCTTCTGTTTCATACTCCGGAAGCGCAGCTTCCGGAGTCCCGTGCCCTCGACCCAGTCAGACGTCCTCATCCTCGGCGGCGGAATCTCCGGCCTGCTGGCGGCCTGGTACCTGCGCCGCGCTGGGCAGTCCGTGAGGGTCCGGGAGGCCGCGGCCACGGCAGGGGGCTGGGCCCAGACCCTGCCCTGGCCGGGACCCGCCGGGGAACCGGGCTGCCTGGAGCGCGGACCCCAGGGCCTGCGGCTGGGCCGGGGCAGCGCCCTGGCGCGGCTCTGCCGGGACCTGGAGCTGAGCTTCGAGCCCACGGGCCCCAAGGGGCCCCGCTGGCTCGGCAAGGGCGGGGCGCGGCGCCCCACCCCGGCCAGCCTGAAGGGCCTGCTGGCGGATCCGGACCTCGGCCTCGCCGGCAAGCTGCGCCTGCTGGGCGAGCCCTTGGTGGGCCGCGGCCCCGAGGACGAGGACCTGCACGGCTTCTTCGCCCGCCGCCTGGGGGCGGGCTTTGCCCGGGAGTGCCTGCCGGCTCTGCTGGCGGGCGTGCTGGCGGCGCCGCCGGAGCGCCTGGGCCTCGAGGCCCTGCCCCGCCTGCGGCGGCTGGAGGCCCGGGGCGGGCTGCTGCGGGGCGCCCTGCGCGAAGGTCCCGAGACCACCCGCCAGCTGCGAGGCGGCACCGGGGCCCTGACCCGGGCCCTGACAGAGCAGCTGAGCGGCACGGTGACCGGGCGCCCCGCGGAGTCCCTGGAGCCCCTGCCTGGCGGCCGCTGGCGGGTCCACGGGGGCGGACTGAGCCAGGACGCCGACACCGTCCTCCTGGCCCTGCCCCCCCCGGCGGCGGCCCGGCTCCTGGCCCCGGTGGCTCCGGCCAGCGCCGAGGGACTCGCGGCCATCCCCATGCTGGACCTCCGGGTCTGGCACAGCCGCCACGCCCCGGTGCCCGGCTGGGAGCGGGGAATCGGCCTCCTGCTGCATCCACCGGAGGGGCGCGGGCTGCTGGGAGCGGTGTCCCTGCTGGCCGACGATCCCCGGGGCGTACCGGGCCTCCTGCAGCTGCGCACCTACCTGGGCGGGGCCTTCCCGGTGGCACCGGACCTGGCGGCCTGGCCCGGCGTGTTCCAGGAGCTGCGCCGCTGGCTGCCGGAGCTGGGCGAGGCCGTGCAGGTGCGCGAGGAGCCCTGCTCGGGCGCCTTCCCCCTGCTGGCGCCGGGGCACACGGCCCGCCTGGACCGGCTGCTGGAGGCCCTGCCGCCCGGCCTGCACTGGCTCGGCGCCGCCCGCTTCGGCCCCGGCCTGCCGGACCTCGCCGAGGGCATCGAGGCCTGGGCGAAGACCTTCCCGGCGCCCTGAGCGGCTGAGTTCCATTCCCCGAAAAAGGGTGAAAGGATTTTGCCACCAACACAAAGGCCACAAAGAAACTTAGCCCGATGTTCTTGCGCTGCGGCGCAGGCGCAGGTGGCATGTCGTGGCGCCTGGGTGACGATCTGTTTCCGGTGCTTAGCCAGGTTTCGGAGCCGGGACTTGGCGAAAACCAGAGTCGCCTTCCCCGGTAAAGCGCGATGAACCCTTTTTCTTTCTGTGAATCGGCCCCAGCTCTACTTCAGCGTGAACGCCACGGCCGCGCCTTTGGCTTGTCCGGTGCGCACCTGGAAGATCCGCTCGGGGTCGGCCTGGGCGTTGTCCAGGAGCCAGGCCAGGACGGCCTTGGCGCGGCGGTCCGCCAGCTGCGTCAGCTCCGCGGGCTCCGGCGCGAGGGTGCCCAGCAGGCGCTGCTCCAGCTCCGCGGGCGGCGGGGGCGGAGCCGCGGGGGCGTCCTTGGCGGGCGGGAAGGCCGACACGAAGGCCGCCCGGAGCCAGCGCTCACGCTCCGGCGGCGGCACCGGGCCCTCCTCCGCCAGCTTCAGCTCCCGGGCCCGGGTGCGCCGCAGCAGGGCCTCCAGGGCGGCGCGACGCAGAGCTGCGTCATCCTCCGCAGCCACGGCGCCCTCGGCCTCCAGGCGCAGCTCCGGCCGCTCCTGCAGGGCCTTGCCCAGCGCCTGCAGCCGGGCCGTGGCGGCGGGGTCGAGGCCGCTGGCGCCCGGCGCGAAGGCGACACTGCTGAGGTCCCCGGCGTCGCCCCCGAAGAGCTTCCCAATGAGCGTGAAGGGTGAGGTCGCGATCTTCCCCAGGAGGCCGAAGATGGCCTTCCAGACCAGCCTTCCGTACTTCACGTCAGGATCGTCCAGGCTGCCCCCGATGGGCAGGTCGAAGGCGATGGCGCCCTTGCGGTCCCGCAGGATGGCCAGGCCGAACTTCACGGGCAGGCCCGTGGCGTCGGGGCTGTCCACCTTGTCGCCCAGGTAGAACTGGTCGAGCTTGATGGCGTTCTCCGCCTGCAGGTTCCGGTGGTCGATGCGCAGCCGGGCGTCCACATCGAGCTTGCCCTTCTGCACGGTGTAGCCCAGATACTTGCCCGTGTAGGGTGTGAAGTCCGTGAGGTCCGCGCCCTGGATCTTCAGGGTCACGTCCGTGTCCAGGTCGTGCCGCAGGGGCATGGCGTGCCCGGTGATGGTGATGGGCGCGAGGCCCCCGGCCCGGCCGCGGAAGGAGACCTCGGAGGCGGCGTCGGGGCGGCTGGACAGACCCAGGTAGCTGCCCTCCAGGTCGCTCAGCAGCAGGGCGGCATTGGGCTGGAGGGAGCGGTCGATGAAGCTGAGCCGTCCGCCGCGGATGGCCACCTTCTGGATGCGCAGGTCCGGCGCGGCAGTGGGGGTGGCGGGCACGGCCGAGGCGGTCACCGACGCGGGCTTCGCGCCCTCCTCCAGGCGCAGGGCCCCGGCCACGTTGGTGCGGCCATCCGGCTGCACGACCAGGCGGCCCTCGGGCTCGGTCCAGTCCACGGTCTGGATGGCCAGGGCCAGGGGCGCGGTGCGGAGGTCCAGGCCCGTCAGCCGCAGCTGCTTCCAGCGGAGGAAGGGCTCGCTCCGGGCCGCGTCGCGCAGCTCCAGCTGCTGCACGGAGAAGCCCCCCTGGTAGGTGATGCCGTCCGTCTTCCGGCCCTCGAAGGCGAGGCGCAGGCGCCCGTCGGCCCCGACGCTGCCGGTGGCCACGCGCAGGGCCAGGGCCCCGTCCAGGTAGGGATCGAAGGGCGCCAGGACCAGGCTGTGGGCCTGGAGGCGCAGGTCGGCGGTGAGCTTGAGCACCGCGAGGGTCCCTTCCAGCTGCAGCGAGCCCGTCCCGAGCTTGAAGTCCAGGGCGGCCCGGCTCGTGGCGGCCGGATCCAGCGAGAGGTCCTGCCAGCGCAGGTTCAGGTCCGTGGCCTCCACCTGCACCGGGCGGACCGGCACCGTGTCCTCCCAGCCCAGACGCAGGCCCTGGAGCCGCAGGTCGCGGATCTTCAGGGCCAGGGGCTTCGCGTCGGGCCTGGGGGCTCGCGGGTGCGGCGGCGCCAGCAGGCGGACCAGGTTGAGGCCCGCCGCGGAGCGCTTCAGGCGCACCCGGCCCTGGTCCACCCGAAGCGAGCCCAGCTCCACCGAGGGCGCCAGGAGGTCGGCCTGGCCGTCCTTCACCTCCACCGAGGGCAGGTCCAGGACGGCCTCGGCGGCTCCGGGCTCGGCCAGCTGCAGGTGCTTCAGGGAGAGCCCCAGGGCGGCCAGCTCCAGCACGGGGCGCCCCCCGCGGTGCGCGAAGGTGTAGTCGGACCGGAGCGTGGCGGTGCCGCTGCGCAGCTCGCCGGTGAGCTCCTCCCTGAGGTAGGGCCGGTAGCGGGCCAGGTCCAGGTTCTCCAGCAGGAGGCTGCCCCGGGAGGCCAGGGGCTGGACACTGAACTCGCCCTTCCAGAGCAGGTGCTCCCGGGCCTCGGTCCAGGCCTCCAGGAGGAAGACGTTTTCGTGGTTCAGCTCGGTGCGCAGGCCGTCGGCCCGGAAGGAGAGGGGCCCCACCACGCGCTGGTAGGCGGGGCTCCGGGAGCGGTCCGTGAGCTCCAGGTGGCCCTCGCTGAGCAGGAGGTGGTCCACCGCCAGACTCCAGGGTCGCGCCACCGGGGCCGCGGGAGCCTCCGGCGCCCCGGGCGCCAGCATGTCCTGGAAGTTGAGGCGGCCCTTGGCGTCCAGCGCCGCCCGCACGGTGAGGCCCTCCACCTCCACATCAGCGAGGGTGACCGCGTGGTGCAGCAGGCCCGCGAGCTCGTAGTTCACATAGAGGCGGCGCAGGGTGATCCAGTCGCCGCCGCCGGGCTCGGCCACGCGCAGCCCCTCCAGGGTGGTGCCGAGGGTCAGCGGGTTGAAGCGCACCTTCGCCAAAGTGACGGGGCGCTTCAGGAAGGCGCTGGCCGCCCGCTCAAGGCGGGGGCGGACCAGGGCGGGCACCAGTAAAAAGCCGGTGAGCAGCCAGAGGACCCAGGCCCCCGCCAGGATCCCGGCCAGGCGTCGGAACCGCTTGAAAAAGGGCGAGCTGGCGAATGGAAGCGGCATGCAGAAAGCATAGCCCCTTCTAGGCGTTGTGATTCAAGCCACAACCCGGTGACCTGAGGCTCCCCGCGGGCGTATGCTCCAGCCGTCGCGGTGCTGCCAGGACTGCCAACTTCGAGCGTGTCGGCGCATCGCTGGACCGAGAGGCATGGTGTCATGGCGACACGACGCGTGGTGATCCTGGGAGCCGCGGGACGCGACTTCCACAACTTCAATACCGTCTACCGGGACAATCCGGACTATCAGGTGGTGGCCTTCACCGCCACCCAGATCCCCGGCATCGAAGGGCGCCGCTACCCGGCGGTGCTGGCCGGGCGGCTCTACCCGGAGGGCATCCCCATCCTGGACGAGTCGGAGCTGGTGGACCTCATCGCCCGCGAGCGGCTCGACGAGGCGGTCTTCTCCTACTCGGACGTCCCCCACGCCACGGTCATGCACCTGGCCAGCCTCTGCATCGCCCACGACTGCGACTTCACGTTCCTGGGCGCCGCCAAGACCATGATCAGGTCCACGAAGCCCGTCATCGGCATCACCGCCGTGCGCACCGGCGCGGGCAAGAGCCAGACCACGCGCTACATCAGCAACATCCTGAAGCAGCTCGGCAAGCAGGTGGTGGCCATCCGCCACCCGATGCCCTACGGCGACCTGGCCCGCCAGGCCTGCCAGCGCTTCGCGGGCTACGCGGACCTGGACCGCCACGAGTGCACCATCGAGGAGCGGGAGGAGTACGAGCCGCACATCGACAACGGCTTCATCGTCTACGCCGGGGTGGACTACGAGCAGATCATCCGCAGCGCCGAGCAGGAAGCGGACGTGATCCTCTGGGACGGCGGCAACAACGACCTGCCCTTCTACTGCAGCGACCTCCACATCTGCATCGCCGACCCCCTGCGCTCGGGCCACGAGTTGGCCTACCACCCGGGCGAGGCCAACTTCCGCATGGCCGACGTCATCCTCATCAACAAGTGCGACAGCGCCCGGGAGGCGGACATCGCCGCCATCGAGCGGAATGCGGCCCTGGTGAATCCGAAGGCCCGGGTCATCCGCGCCAACAGCCCCGTGACCTGCGACCGGCCGGAGCTGGTGAAGGGCATGCGGGCCCTGGTCATCGAGGACGGACCCACCCTGACCCACGGGTCCATGTCCTACGGGGCCGGGGTCGTGGCCGCCAAGGCCGCGGGCGCCCACGAGATCGTGGACCCCACGCCCTACGCCGTGGACTCCATCGCCGCCACCTACCGGAAATACCCCAACGCCAAGGGCATCCTGCCCGCCATGGGCTACGGCGAGCACCAGGTGAAGGACCTGGAGGCCACCATCGAGGCCACCCCCTGCGACGTGGTGCTGAGCGGCACCCCCATCGACCTCACCCGCATCCTGAAGGTCACCAAGCCCATGACCCGCGTCCGCTACGACCTGGCCGAGCTGCGCGAGGGGCTGCTGGAGGCCGAGGTGCGGAGGGTGCTGGGGCTGTGAGGGTGTAAATCGCGGGGCGTTGCCCCACGATTCACACGTGGTAAGAGAGGGATTCTTCGTGGACGGCCCAGTGGATCGACCGGGCCGTCTGCTGGCCGATGCCGGGCACTGCCGTCAATGCTTCCGGGGGCGCCGCGACGATGTTTTCCAGCGTTCCGAAGTGGTCGAGGAGGCGCTGGGCTCGTCTGGTTCCGATCCTGGGGAAGCTCGACAGGACTCTTAGCTGGATGGCCCGTTTCCCCTTGGGCCGCCAGCCGGGCCGACGCAGCGGAGCGATTGATACGGAGTGCAACTGCCGTGCGGTGTAGGCAATGAGCCTGGCGGTCTCCTCCTCATCCTGGGATCGCAGCACCGGGATCCCGAAGACCACGGAGAGCGTCAACATCGCCCCCTGGATGGCCTCCCGCCGGATGTGGCGCTGGGTCCATTCCGAAGCCGGGCCCTCGAGAATCAGGAAGGCCCGCACCGGCGCCTCAGCCAGCCGCCGGGCCTGCGCGAACAGCCTCCCGTCGAAAAGGCTCTCCAGGAAATCCGGGACCCGCTTCCGCTCCAGCAGGGCCTTGTCTTCGATAAGGTAATCCCCGGTCCGAAGCCGCCTCACGGTGGCCGCAACACCCTCCATTCGGGCCAGTAAGTTAGTCACACTGGAGCCCCGGCTCTCCCGGTCATCCACAACGATTCGTATTGTTGACCCGACGGAACCACCCTGCACGTCCCACCTCACCCAACGACCATGCTGAGCTGAACAGGCAGCAGCTTTACCCTATCTCAGAATGCGGCCTTGGCCGCATTCTGAGCTCACGGAGCCCCCGATGACGAACCTGTTCTCCCCCCTGAAACTGCGCGGTCTGACGCTGCCGAACCGCATCGCGGTGTCGCCCATGTGCCAGTACCAGGCGGAGGACGGTCTGGTGAACGAGTGGCACCGGGTGCACTACGGCGGGCTGGCCCAGGGGGGCGCGGGGCTGGTGCTCACGGAGGCCATGGCGGTGCGGCCCGAGGCCCGCATCAGTCCCAATGACCTGGGGCTCTGGAGCGATCAGCAGGCCGAGGCCCTGGCGCCCATCCTGCGGTTCCTGGCCGCCCAGGGCGCGGTGCCCGGGGTGCAGCTGGCCCATGCGGGCCGCAAGGCCTCAAACCCCGCGCCCTGGAAGGGCAGCGGCAGCGTCCCGCTCTCGGCTGGCGGCTGGGTGCCCGTGGCCCCCAGCGCCCTGCCCTTCGACGGGGGCTGGACCCGGCCCACGGCGCTGGACGAGGCCGGTATCGCCGATGTCATCCAGGCCTTCGTGGCCGCCGCCCGCCGGGCCCTGGCCGCGGGCTTCCAGGTGGCCGAGATCCACTCGGCCCACGGCTACCTGCTGCACCAGTTCCTCTCGCCCCTCACCAACCACCGCGAGGACCGCTACGGCGGCAGCTTCGAGAACCGCACCCGGCTGGCCCGGGAGGTGGTGGCCGCGGTGCGAGCCGAGTGGCCCGAGCGCCTGCCGCTCTTCGTGCGGATCTCGGCCACGGACTGGGTGGAGGGCGGCTGGGACCTGGAGCAGTCCGTGCAGCTGGCCGCGGCCCTGAAGGACCTGGGCGCGGACCTCATCGACTGCTCCTCCGGCGGGCTGGTGCCCGGCGCCAGGATCCCCCTGGGCCCCGGCTATCAGGTGCCCTTCGCGGCCCGGGTCCGGGCGGGGGCCGGTGTGCCCACCGGCGCCGTGGGCCTCATCACCGAGACGCAGCAGGCAGAGCAGATCCTGGCCGAGGGCTCCGCGGACCTGATCCTGCTGGGCCGGGAGCTGCTCCGGAACCCCCGCTGGCCCCTGTGCGCCGCCCAGGAGCTCGGCGTCGAGGCCCCCTGGCCCGCCTCCTACATCCGCGCCGCCCGCGGCCCGGCCGTCCTGCGCCAGCCGCTCGAAAAAAGCCGGTAACCTTCGCGGACCCGCCCGGTAGGCATATGCAGGAGGTCTGCTTGGAAGACGCTGAGGCCATGGCCAGGGTGCGCGCGGGACACCTCGAGTCCCTGGCTCCGCTGTTCGAGCGTCACCACGTGCACCTCTTCAACTTCTACCTGAGGCAGACCGGGAGCCGGAGCCTCAGCGAGGACCTGGTCCAGGACGTGTTCGTCCGCCTGCTCCGCTACCGCGCCAGCTACCGGCCCGGAGCGGCCTTCCTGCCCTGGATGTGGCAGATCGCCCGGAACGCCCAGCGGGATCACCACAGCAGGCACCCGGTCCACCTGCCGCTGGAGGCACTCAAGGCTGAGGTTCCCGACGCCCAGGAGGGTCCCGAGGCGCGCCTGATCCGGGACCAGGACTCGACGCACCTGCTCGCAGCCCTCGCCCGCCTCACCCCTCAAAAACGTGAGCTGCTGCTGCTCTCCAGGGCGCCCGGCCTCTCCTACCAGGATCTGGCCCAGGTGCTGGCCTGCAGCGTGGGGGCCGTGAAGGTCCAGGTGCACCGGGCGCTGAAGGAGCTCCGAACCCGCTTCATCGAACTGCAGGGAGGCCGGCCATGATCTGCGCCGAGGCGAACGCACTGCTCCCGGAGCTGCTGGATGGTCGCTCTGCCGCCAGCGAGCACCCGAGGCTCCAGGCCCACCTGGAGACCTGCCCGGAGTGCTGCACCGCCCTGGCGGAGCTCCTGGAGCTCACGGCGCAGCTGGACCAGCTGCCGGAAGTGCTGCCCAGCCCGGAGCTCCAGCGCCGGTTCCACCGGATGCTGGAGGAGGCCGGACGCGAGCGCAGGGTCCCCTGGTCCCTGGGCTGGGGCCGGGTCGTCCAGGCCGCGGGCTTCGTGCTCATGCTGGGCGGGGCCTTCCTGGGCGGCTATCTCGTCCGGGGTGGGCCGGAGCGCAGCGCCCCGCCGCTGAGCCCAGGCAGCGCCCTGCTCCGCCAGGGCAGCGAGGAGCTGCGTCTGGCCGGCATCATGCTCACCTCCCAGGGCGACCAGGAGGACCCGGCGCCCGCCGCGGCCCTGCTGCAGCTGCTGGAGCAGGACCCGCGGGAGTCCGTGCGCCTTGCCGCCGTGGATGCCCTCTACATGTTCGGCCGGCAGCCCCAGGTCCGGGAGCGCCTCGCGGCCACCCTGCCCCGCCAGGCCTCGCCCCGGGTCCAGCTGGCCCTGGTGGACCTGCTGGCGGGGCTCCGGGAGCAGCGCGCCCTGGACGCCCTGAGGGCCCTGCTCCAGGCCCCGGGCACTTCCCCGGAGGTCGCCCGCCGGCTCCGGACCAGACTGCAGGAGCCTGCCCTGTAACCGTTCCCGGATGCGCGGGTATGCAATTCTGAGCCACGTTCCCGGCCTCGAGGAGAGCCCATGAAGACCGTCCTGCGCCGCACGCTCTGGGGATTCGGGGGGGCCCTCGCCCTGCTGGCGCTCTTCCACCTGATCGAGAACGGGCGCGGACGACACGCCTGGACCACCTGGCAGCGGGAGCGGGAGGCGGTGGGCGACCGGCTCGACCTGGCCAGCTACGTGCCGCCCCCGGTGCCCGACGCCGAGAACTTCGCCACGTCCCCCCGGGTGGCCGCGGCCATCAAGGGGGCCCAGCCGCTGCTGACGCCGCCGCCAGGCTGGCCCAACGCGAGCAGCGGCTGGCGGGAGGGCCGCCGCGTGGACCTGGGAGCGTTCCGGGCGGCCTCCCCCGACGGGGACCTCTCGAAGACCCTGAGCGCCTACGGGGCGGTGCTCGATGAGCTCGTGACCGCCTCCCGGCGCCCGGCCTGCCGCCTGCCGGTCGACTACAGCCGCCTCCCCGATCTCGACATCCCTGACCTACTCGGCTTCCGGGCCGCGGCCCGCATGCTGCAGCTCCGGGCCCTGGTGGCCCTCGACGAGGGCCGCGGCGAGGCGGCTTTCGAGGATGTCTCGGCCCTGCTGCGCATGACCCGCCACTTCGAACAGGAGCCCCTGCTCCTCTGCCAGCTGCTCCGGATGGCCCTGGCCAGCATCGCGGTCCAGCCCCTCTACGAGGGCCTCCAGACCCACGCCTGGACGGAGCCCCAGCTGGTCTCGCTGCGGGACGAGCTGGCCCGGGTGGACGTCCTGACCTCCCTCCGACGTTCCTGGAAGTCGGAGCAGATCGGCCTGGGTGCCGTGTACCTGCGGGTGGCGGCGGAGCAGCCCTGGGAATGGACCCACTATCCGAGGAGTGATTCGGATGCCGGCAAGCCCAGCCGCCTGGGCTCCCTGCTGCGCCACCTGCTGATTCCCCGCGGCTGGATCCTGCAGAACGCGGTGCGCACCTCCCGGGCCACCCAGCAGGTCGTGTGCGATCCCCTGGACCCGGCGACCCACTGCATCGACCCGGCCCGCCAGGAGGCGGCCCTGAAGGCGACCACCCAGGAGGGGCGCACCCCCTACACCTTCCTCGCCTCGGACCTCGTCCCGGCCCTCGCGGCCCAGAACCTCCGGGCCGCCTGGCTGCAGGCCGGCCTGCTCCAGGCCCGCATCGCCTGCGACCTGGAGCGCCACCGCCGCGCCCGGGGCGGCTATCCCGCCCGGCTCTCCGAGCTGGGGGTGGCCCTGCCGGGCGATGTCATCGGCGGTCAGCCCATGCACTACCGGCCCGCACCGGACGGCGGCTACCTGCTCTACAGCCTGGGCTGGAACGGGGTCGACGACGGCGGCCAGACCAGCCCCGACCCGAGCCACCGCGAGGGCGACTGGACCTGGACCATCCGGGGCACCCGAGCTGCCGCCAAGGCCCGCTGAAAGATTCCGTCGGCCAGGGCCCGAACGCCCTACAGCGCCCGGAACAGGGTCAGGACGCGGACCTCGTCGGCGCCGCCGGCCTGCAGGGCCTGGGCGCAGCGCAGCAGGGTGGTGCCGGTGGTCCACACGTCGTCGACCAGCAGCACCACCCCTGCCGGTTGCGCGCCCCGGCGCAGGGTGATGGCCCTGCGGGGCAGGCGGCGGCGCTGGGTCTCGGTGCGGGTGGCCTGGCGGCCACTGTGCCAGGCCTTGGCCAGCAGCGGCTGGTAGGGGCGGCCCAGCCGTCCGGCCAGGATCCCGCCCAGCTCGGCGGCGAAGTCGAAGCCCCGGAGCAGGCGGCGAGGCAGGGTGCTGGGGGCGGAGGTCACCCGGTCCACCGAGCCGGTCCAGGGCGGCAGGTCCGCCGTCGCGAGGCGGCCCAGCAGGGCCCGGCGCCAGCCGCGCTCCCCGTCCTTGAGACCCGGCAGCAGCAGCGCACCCAGGGGCGGCCGGCCGCCGTGGTAGTCGAAGAGCGCGTCCCCCAGCTCCCAGGCCGTGGCCTCGGGACAGTCCCCCTCGGCATGGACCAGGGCGCAGCGCGGGCAGCGCCCCCCGGCCAGGGGGGTGAGGCCCGCCCAGCAGCGGCCGCAGAGCCCCGCCTCCGCGCCTGCGTCCACGGGGCCGAGACAGCCCCGGCAGAGGAGCAGGGAACCCCGCACCCCGGAAAATGCGCCATGGAGGCCCGCCGGAAGCATGGGGAATCATAGGCTGGTGGTACTATCGCCGAAAGTCCCGCCCTCTCCCTGGAACACCTTTCCGGGTCCTCTCTCCCGGATTGTCTGGAGTCTTGTCCATGTCGCCCGATCCGCGCCCCGCCTCCCAGCTCTTCGCCCGCAAGCCCCTCGCCCTGCTCCTGGAGGAGGCCAAGGGTGAGAACCGCCTCCGCCGGGTCCTGGGCCCCGTCCAGCTCACGGCCCTGGGCATCGGCGCCATCATCGGCGCGGGCATCTTCGTGGCCACCGGCGCGGCCGCCCACAACATCGCGGGTCCCTCGCTGATGGTCTCCTATGTCATCGCGGGCATCACCTGCATCTTCGCGGCCCTCTGCTACGCGGAGTTCGCCGCCATGGTGCCGGTGGCGGGGTCGGCCTACACCTACGCCTACGCCACCCTGGGCGAGCTGTTCGCCTGGATCATCGGCTGGGATCTGATCCTCGAGTACGGCGTGTCCAGCGCCGCCGTGGCCACGGGCTGGTCCGCCTACTTCCAGAGCGCCGTGAGCAAGATCGGCATCCACATCCCGAAGCTGGTCAGCGAGTCCCCCTGGAAATACGACCCCGCCACCGGCCACTTCGCCTCCACGGGCACAGTAATGAACCTCCCGGCGCTCATCATCGTCGCGATCATCACCGCCGTCCTGGTGAAGGGCATCCAGGAGAGCGCCACCTTCAACGGCGTCATGGTGGCCATCAAGGTGGCCGCGGTGCTCTTCGTCATC
>Ga0208507_1000985_pt1 | contig 16730 bp, 24 predicted proteins | sample CryBogCBH12Aug01_FD_184626 | JGI IMG/M metagenome (GOLD analysis project Ga0208507, IMG submission 184626) | Freshwater microbial communities from Crystal Bog, Wisconsin, USA - CBH12Aug09.1 (SPAdes) (version 2) | ecosystem: Environmental > Aquatic > Freshwater > Lake | place: Crystal Bog... | reverse complement strand
GGTTTATACTGCGGTGGAAGGAATTGACCGATGCTACCCGCTGGCAGCCGGGTTGGTCTTAATGTTTATGTTTCGGATCATCGGCTACTTCGATATGGACGCTGGCTCCGCCCCAGGAAAACAGCGGAAAAATCTGAATCTGCGTGGGCAGCCGGTGATTGTGACCTACCGCCGATCCCACGCTGCCTAGTTTTTGCCGCCAGCTACGAAGCCACAAATTTGGGGTGTGCTCTGTTGTGGCCCTGCCGTGGATAAATTTTCACAAATAAGGCTGATCTGCTACAATTTGCGCTGTTAATCGACTCTTAATATCCTCGTAAAAATGCGTCACGGCCCCATGCAATTTGTTATGATGATCGCCTTGTTTGTGGGGGCGAATCCAGCGTTGGCCTTTATCGATGCCACATTACAGCTACAACTGGGCAATCCTTCGGGGGCATTGGCAAACCCCAACAATCACGATCACTTTCTGATCCAACGAACCGTGGAAGCAATAGATTACAGCGACCGGTTGGGGCAACCGCTCTGGGCCAGTTGGGACTTGACCGCAGCAGATGTCGGTGCGGCAACCCGTTCCACTTCCTACTATACGGACACCAATTTACCGGCGAGTTTTTATCGCGTGACTGACAGCGACTACACCGGTGTGGGCAACATTGATTTTAATCGCGGTCACCTCTGCCCCTCCGAAGATCGGACGGATACTGTGGCGGATAACAAACTGGTGTTTTTTTTGACCAACATCATGCCGCAGTCAGGGCCCAACAATCAGGGAGTATGGGCTAATTTTGAGACCTATTGCCGGGCGCTGCTTACCACCAACGAACTGCTGATCCTGTGTGGTCCGAGCGGATTTGGCACGAACAAAATTCCCAGCGGCAAAGCGTACATCGCCTCCAACACATGGAAAGTGGTGGTGTGTGTGCCGCTAGGAGCCGGCACGGCCTTGAGCCGGATCAATTATACCAACCGGGTGATTGCCATTTCGGTGCCCAATGTGACCAACGGCCTGAGCAGCAGTTGGCAAACGTATGTGACATCGCCCAAGAAAATTGAACAGGATACTGGCTTAAACTTTTTCACCACGCTGTCACCGGATCTGGCAGCGGCCTTTCGCACTCGCGTGGATGGCACGGCTTATGCTCCGATGCTATCAGCCGCCCAATTTACCAACAATACACTGCGATTTTTGGTTAATGGAAGCAGCGGTTCCAATTATGTTGTGCAAGCGACCACCAATTTGATGGCGCCCTATTGGATCTCCCTGCAAACGAATGCCGCTCCGTTTGTTTTCACGGAGGCCAATGGCAGCCAGTTTAACCAGCGATATTATCGCAGTTTTGCCAAATGAAATGAAGATTGAGTTCGCCCAGTTAGCACATCCCGACCAGCTGCACCTCACTGCCGCTGAGGGCTGGTTGGAATTGGGCAACTATTTGGAAGCCAACGCCGAACTGGAGCAAATCGCACCGCCATCACGAGCTCATCCACTTGTTTTGGAAATGCGATATAAAATTTATTCGACTACCCATCGATGGGACATGGCGGCGGAAGTGGCTCGGGGTCTGCAAAAGCTATTACCCAACAATCCTTACGGCTATTTTCATTTAGCCTATTGCCTCCATGAGCTAAAGCAGACGGAAGAAGCTTACGCAACCCTACTGGCGGTCGTGGAGAAATTTCCACAAGCATGGTTAATACGATACAATCTGGCCTGCTACGCATGTCAGCTAGGAAAATTACCCGAAGCGCTACAATGGTTGGAACAGGCGATTGATCTAGCGGATAAAAAAGACATCCGCTTGATGGCGCTGGAAGACCTGGATCTGGAACCACTGTGGACCCAGATCGGTGAGATTTAGTCACTTCCACGCCAGCACCAACGCCCCTGCCACCATCAGGCCACTCCCCACCCACTGTTGCCACGTCAACCGTTCTTGTAGGACTAGCACCGCTAGCACAATCGCAAACACCACGCTCAATTTGTCCACGGGAGCGACCCGGGAAGCCGGCCCCAACTGCAACGCGCGAAAATAGCACAGCCACGAAAGCCCAGTCGCAATGCCGGACAAGATCAAAAAGATCCAAGTCCGCCGAGGTAACGTCTGCATGGCTGCCGAATTGGTCGTGGCCAAGGCGATAATCCAAGTGAAGACCAACACCACGGTCGTACGGATGGCGGTCGCCAAATTGGCATTAATATTGGCCACGCCGAGCTTGGCGAGAATCGCGGTCACGCCCGCGAAAAAAGCTGACAGCAATGCCCACGAGAGCCAGTTCATGGTGCGGTTCAGTGGCCAGCCACTACTTTGAGCTGCGTAGGTGATTCCAGAATGATTTCTGGTTTGTTATGAAATTCCGTGATTGTTCCACTGATTTCCACGGCCTGATGCTTGAGCTTCTGCAGATCCCCAAACTGGGCCACATGATCCGGAAAGATCACCGCCGCCAGCGGCGAATTGGGAAACGGCTGGTCCAAGTTCAGGAATACAACCGTGGGACGAACGGTGACCTGCACTACTTTGCCCGTCACCACCATCGACTCATTGTAATACTTGCTGGCGTCCGCCGCTCCAATGACCTTGGGCAAAGCAGCTTTAACCACCACATTTGTTTGAATTGGTAGCGGCACCACCGGCCCCGTGCTCATCAGGTACTTCTGCACTTCATCCGCCAGGCGATAGCCGGCCAACGCCGCCTGATGTTCCGCCACCACCTTTGCCGCTTTGGTATACCCTTCTGGCAAACTGGGAGCTTCGGCCCGACTTGGACTGCCTTTGAGTTCACCCTGTAAATAGCCTTTGTCGATGGCCAGTGCCCGGCTTTCCAAACTCCATTCTTTGGGGGTGGTATGCATTTTCAATTCCGGTAACGCCGCCCGTCCCATTTTGGTTTGCAGTTCGATGGCGTAATTCCACTGCGTGCGGGGGTTGGCCGATGATCCCAGCAGCCCATCCCAAATGCCGTGCAAACCCAACGCGCGGTTCGCCGGCTTGACATAAAAATCATTGCCACCTTTGTCGCCGTGGGGATAGCTGGCGGTATACAGCGATTCACAATGTAATGGCTGATGTTCGTCGCCAATCAGATGAATCAGCCAAGACAACGCCACCGCTCTGGCCTCGACGGTGGCATTAGTATTTCCCAGAGTCTTTTCGGATTCAGCAATGCCAAACAACACATTGTCGGTGGGACGGGCATCCGGTTCTAACGAAAATGCCATGGGCCGCAAGGGATAATCAATAAAGTGCCAATTGGGATGATCGTATTGATTCCCGGTCCGCCGAATTTCATCGGGCCAAGTACTGGCGCGCAGGAAAATATAAGCAGGCAGATCCAAAGCCGCATCCGGATGATACGCTGCCGCCCATTTGGCATAATCCGGATGAGCCTGCAACACGGCAAATACTTGGGCTTTAAATTCTGGAGACAGTTCGCGATAGGCTTCGGCGGCGACGATCTCATGCCCGGCCGCTCCCCATGCCAAAACTCCTTTTGGAAATAACAGACCAAGAGCTAAAAAAAGACCCGTGATGTTTTTCATAACGCGGTTTGGATTTCACCACTCCGCCTCATAAAAAGCCAGTGGAAAACCCCAAGCCACCTTATGGATGAACAGCAGCGGTCGGCTGGTTGGTGCCATATACCAACCGGACTTTTTGGGCATCCAACACACTAAGTCCGTTGTCGGTCCATTGGCCGATAACGCCATCGTATTGCGGGTCGCGTGGTTGAATGACGGCACAAGGACTAGTGCCCACGCCATCCTTGCATTCACTTTCACATCGAGAAGCCCAGCAAATACGATAGTGCATGATCGAGTGATAATCGTAGGGTAAAGAATCGGTCAGCCAGTTGGTTTTGGCGATCCAGTCATAATCATGATCGCGCCCGGCCTTGATATTCTCGTAATGAATGGTGACGAATTGATCACGGTCCCACCGTTGATGCTCGTGAAAAAATCCGAGCACATGGCCCAGTTCATGCACAGGCATCCACTCTAGGTCTCGCCACCAGAATGCAGTGATGTTGATGTCGGTCCGCTTGCCGGGCTCAAAACCAATATGACTGGTATTGTTGCCGGCGGCGGTATTGCCGGTAAAAAAGACGTATTCAGCTTGGTTTGTGCGGGGGATGAATTGAATCTTGGCACCGGTAGCCATCCAGCGTTGCATGGCACGTAAAGCCAGGGTTTGTTGCGGTGGCGTGAGCTTGGAAATATCGTAGGGCACAATACCGTTGGGCCAAATTTGCGGGCGAACCGCATTTGTCTGCCGGTGATGGGGATTTGAATCGGCTGCAAACGCGGATGAAATTCCCACCCCCAAGAGGGTGAGAATCAGTTGGCGGAACACATTACGAAAGGGCCAAAGCATGGGGAATATATTTAATCAGTGCTTCTCGATTGGCAAAGGAAATGCCCTGCCAACAACTAACGGCGAAGCCCACGTCTAATATCTGTTGTCGTTTTGTGGATTGAAATGAGCCGCAGCGCCATGCAGCATGGTCCGAGACATGGCCGCATCGACTAAACAGTGTTTCTTCTGCACGCTGCCACCCAACCGCATTTGGGTGCAAACCGAGACGACCATCGCCTTGCTGGATGGGTATCCCGTTTCCGAGGGACACACGCTGGTTATCCCCAAACGCCATGTGATGATTCTGCACGACCTGCCACCACCGGAATTGCAAGAAATTTGGAACGTGGTTTCGGCCATGCGTCAATTGCTCGTTAAGCGGTTCCACCCGGATGGATTTAATATCGGGGTGAATGAAGGCTCTGCTGCTGGTCAAACGGTTCCCCATGCCCACATCCATATCATTCCCCGATTTAAAGGCGATGTTCCTGATCCGCGTGGTGGGGTCCGTTGGGTCATTCCTGAAAAAGCTAAATATTGGTGAATGAAAACACCGTCTTCCGAGCAACAAATCGCTTTCCTGACCAATTTGCAGCGGTTGTTGGGAGAGGGTTCATTCGTTGCCACCTATAAATACGCTTTGCTCATGGCTTTGGCTGATATTGCGGTGGAACGGGGTGCTGATGACGAGTCGGAGCTAGCCATCACGACATCCCAGATTGCAGAGAAATTCATTCAATATTATTGGCGGCAAAGCACACCCTATTTGAGCAGCGGGGTTTTGCAGCAGAATACGGGAAAACAAGCCGGCATCGTCAACCTCGTCCACACTGTACATAATAAATTCCAAGGCTCGCTGACGGAAGCCCGGCATGACCAACGACAATGGAATCAGGTGGTCCGCAAAGTGGCTGAAATTGTGCGGGTAATGCCTTTGTGGAAGCTACAGACAGTTGGCAGTGAAAAGCTGGAGTTTCTTTACGCCAATACTGGTCAAGGAAGTCGGGTCTTGCTCAAACCCGGCATCGCCTTTTGTTTCCGCAAGCACTACGGGTTGGTCGCTGACATGGTGAAAGGGGCTTGGTTGCGTTATGTGCGGCGGTTCAACGTCGAGGCTTTGGGCGACCATGCAGATTTGAACGAATTCTTGTTCGGTAGTGAACGGGCGAATCTGAAAACGGTCGGCAAAATCATCAACGAGTTTCAAGCTGGCACCTGTTTTTATTGCCGGCGAACTCTCAAAGGTGATGTCTCTCACGTTGACCACTTCGTACCTTGGTCCCGCTACCCAGTGGATTTAGGCCACAACTTTGTGCTGGCTCACGCAGGCTGTAACGGCAAGAAATCAGACCGATTGGCAGCGGCAATTCATCTCGAGGCTTGGTGCGAATATCAGAGCCAGAACGCCAAACCGCTAGCCGAGGAATTCAATCGCAACGGAATTCTGAATGATTTCAATTCCACTCTTAGAATAGTGAACTGGGCCTACAACCAGACCTTTGATTCGCGTGGGCTGACTTGGCTGCGTAACCAGGAACTGCAACCCCTGGACGGAAACTGGCGCCAATCTTTTAATCTCCTGTTAAACTAAGATGCCAATCGTCGCTCCAGTCAAAAAGCCCAAGCCATTCATTGCGCCAGCCGCCAGATACGAGCCAATCCATGCGCCGACATTTTATGTGGTTTGCTGGAACGACCCGGTCAATTTGATGTCATATGTCACTCATGTTTTCATGAAGGTATTTGGCTGGAATAAGGAAAAGGCACAAAAACACATGCGGGAAGTGCATGAAAAGGGCAAAAGCGCCCTAGTCAGAGCGGGCGCAGAAAGGGCTGAATTCTTCGTGCACCAGCTGCATAAATACAAACTGCATGCAACCATGGAGCCGGCCGAATGAAATTGCTCAAACGCATGGGAAATCAGTGGGAGTATGAACTTAATGTAAACGAAGCCATGGTGTTAAAGACGATGCTCGACCATTTTCCGGTTACCAAATTATTTCCGGCCAAGATGGCCAAGGGACACCATGATGCGGAGTCTTTGGATCGGGAGAACCTTTTGAACGCAGCTTTGGCAAAACAGCGGGATGATTTAAAAAAGGCGGCCGAACAAATGGCAAAGGATTGCTTGGCTGAAACATCTGGAGTCTGGTTACTAAAGCTGCGGTCCGAACACAAAGAGCTTTTGCTGCAAATTCTAAATGACACCAGAATTGGCATCTGGAAAGAATTGGGGGAGCCGGCAGACCTTAATCAAGTGCCGGCTCTACCCGCTCACAAACCATTGTGGGCGATGATGAACCTGGCTGGGTATTTTCAGGAAAATCTGCTCACGGAATTGAGCTGATGAAATGCTAAGAAAGTTTTCAAACTCGCGCGACGATCCCCACGGCCAGCGATGGTAGATTAAATTAATAGTGGTGATATCCAAACCAATGTTATCTGGCTTTTATTTGATATGGTGCGCCGTTAAAGCCCGTATTCTTAGGAAATAATTTGAGACTAGTTAATGATTTTTATTTTCTGGACTGGTGCACAAGCGCTGGCAATTCTGGTTCATGGAATCGCCAAAACCTGAACCCAAGGATCGGCTCGTCTTGTCTGTACCTGCTGGAAAAACTTACGCCGTGATGACCGAACACAACGTCTACTCGTGCCCTGAAGATTGGCCCAAGCATGATTTGAACGTGGATGACTTTGCTCCCAGAAATGAGAAGGGCAGAATTCCAAGGATTTATCGAATTATGGCCAGAATTGTCACCGATCCGCAAAAGCCAGTTATTCCCCCAGATTTTAACCCAGAGTGCGCGCAATCCATCATCTCATACATCAGTGTCGCCAAACTTCGTAAAGGGATTCTGGATGGTGGTGGACAATATAGGTTCTACATTTTGAGTGATGTTGAACGAGGTGCTTTGAATCACGCACCCCGTTCTCAATGCTCAACTGGCGGCCGCCCAAGCTCACAAATTAGAAGCCAAGAAGAGCCTAGTGGCTGCGGAGGAAAACACCAAACGCCTTAAACAGAGGCTGGCTGATCTGGAACGACAGGTAACGGCAAAACTTGATGAGTTGCAACGTCCTCTTCGCTTGCCGAAAGAGCACGAAACAGGGAAACGGGTCATTTATATCATCGCCCGATATGGCCATATTTATTTGTGCCGGAATTATGATCTCAGCCGCAACGAAACAGATATTGATTGGACGACCACGCTCACTGGTGAAACGGCCGAACCGAAGCGGGGGATGGGAATTGATCCAACAGGTAGCACCGCCGGCCTGGTTAATTTTTTCAAAAACATGTCAGACGACTCCGTCTATGTGGCGTTTTGTGTTTATGAGGACTCGTTTCCGGCGTTTATCCAAGCCAAACAGCTAGCCTCGAATTGCGGATTGGCTTACGGCTGGGAGCCATTCCAAATATCGGATGGCCCTGTGTCTTTTGGTGCTGTGGGTCATACACCAAAGCCGCAATAATAATGAAGGCAGGCGGCTTGGTATCAGCGCACAAATAATGAAGGCTGGATTTTGGCGCATCTTTAGTCATCTTTGTCTAATAGCTAAAAGGGTCTCTCCGAAAAGAGCCTTGTGATTGTTCAAGTCCACACCGAGCAGTTCCGCCGCTTCGTTCGTGCTGTAAACCATTTTGGTCGCAACCGTTGGCCGTGGCGGTTGTGGTGCGGGCGCTGGTGCTGGTGCCTGAATCTGCGTTCCTGCGAGCAGTTGTTGCAGCGTGCTGACATCAATCGTGATCGTGCCGGCTAGGTTGATGGTGAGGGTGGCGGTGGTGGTGTTCATGGTGATTTCAGATTTGCGGATCAAAATTATCACCGGGATTTTGTTCGTCCATCAGCCGGTGCAGATAATCGCTGACGCTTTGCAGGTAGATCAGCCGGACACCTTTTACTTGTCCTCTTCTGCGCAACGAGACCGACTTGATGTGCCCTTCCTCGATCAAGTTGTAAATCGTTCCGCGTTTGAGCCCGAACAATCGCTGCACGTCTTGGAACCGACCGAACTCTGGCATGACATCGGTGCAGTTTCCGAGAGCAACGGGTTTGGTGGTGAAGCAGTTGTTGTTCGTTTCGTTGATGTATTGTTCGAACCGGCTGATGCGTGTTTGTGGTTTCATGGAAAGAAAATCAAAACTGACAATATGCGCAAGACAAGCCCCGAGTGTAATATGGAATATTTAGTGCGTTCAAACACCTAGCTGTTTCTGCTGATTCGAAAAAAAGATTTTGGACTATCGAATGTGAACTGGACTTCTGCCTTGCACCGTGGTGCCAATCACATAACAATCTCTTAGCAATATGCCTCTGATGTTAAAGGTAATCGGATGCGGAACTAGGCAAGAAAGCCGAGCACAGTTTCGTCTCGCGATTTTCCATTGTTTGCATCTTATTATCACATGCAGACACCTCGCAAATAAATTGGGGCAATCTTTTTTATTGTGAGCGCAACTGCATTAAAGAGCGGAAAAGTAGAGATGGAATTTGACCTCGCGCCGCCGCAAGCAGCCAGTCTGGTTGAAAGCTTACGCGCATTTGGTTACGAGCTTCCAACCGCCTTGGCTGACTTGGTAGATAATAGCATTACCGCTAGCGCTAAAAATATCTGGATTGATTTCCATTGGGCTGGCGGGGAATCAGCCATTACCGTAACCGACGATGGGAGTGGGATGACCGCTGAAGAGCTGGTGGCGGCAATGCGTCCGGGCAGCCAGAACCCGCTCAAGGATCGTCAGCCAAACGATCTCGGCCGTTTTGGTTTGGGTCTCAAAACCGCGAGTTTTTCACAATGCCGCCGAGTAACTGTTCGCAGTAAAATCCGTGCCGGCGATGTCGCTACTCGCTGCTGGGATCTCGACCACATCGCCCGTGTTAACGAATGGCAATTGCTTCGCGGTGCGGATGCTACCGCGGAACCGCATTTTGCGAGACTGACAAAATCTGACAAAGGCACAACAGTGCTATGGCAAAACTTGGATCGCTTGGTGGCCGACCAATCCATTGATAATGAGAAGCACCAGCAATTTTTCCTCCAGCGTGCTGAAGCCGTTCGCAATCACCTCGGCATGGTTTGTCTAAGGAGGACGACTCCGCCGGACTCTGGCAGTCGGCCATCCGTGAAATTTACACATCAGATTGGCTCTCTTCCCCGCAGGTTAGCACTGATCTCCGAGAGGCGTTGACGAATTATGCCCATCGTGTGGGTTCCCGCTTGGATCGTGGCAGCATGTTCGTGAATGAAATAACCAGACCGGCAAAACTCTCAGAATGGTTCTATGATTCCAGATTGAAGGGAGTTTGTAATCACGAGACCCGTGGTCATATCCGAGCTGATTTGCACCGCTACTTTTTTGCGACCGTTTTTGCCAAAGAGTTTGAACGTTCGCCGGTACTTGGCGATTTTCCCAAGGGTCTGCTTCCGTTGCATAAGAACATCGAGGAGGCATTAAGCGAAACCAAATTTAATGACCGTTTCCGCGTTCAGGTTGCAAACCGACCGTCCACTACGGTCGTTTCCCACATTGCCAAAGACGGCCATTATTACATTCATTATGATCCGGCCCAGTGCCGGAGTTTGACTGTTCGCGAGGCTGCTCGGCTGCAAACTTTCCCCGACAATTATTTTTTTGAGGGGCCTCGCACCGAGCAATATCACCAAGTCGGAAACGCTGTGCCTCCGTTGCTCGCTCGCCAGATTGCCGACATCGTGGCTAGGTTATTTTAATGGCGGATGTTTTTACCAAATCGAAGCGATCCGAAGTCATGTCCCGGATTCGGGGCCGGGGCAACAAGGATACCGAACTCGCCTTGATAAAACTATTTCGCCAGCACGGCATCACCGGCTGGCGCAGGCATCTAAAAGTGTTCGGCAAACCGGATTTTGCTTTCAAGGAAAAGCGCCTCGCGGTTTTTGTGGATGGCTGTTTCTGGCATGGCTGCCGTCGTCATTGTAAAGTCCCTGTCGGCAACCATGCGTTTTGGGAAAAGAAATTGTCTGCAAACCGGGAGCGTGACCGGCGCGTGAATCGTGTTCTGCGGAAAGAAGGCTGGCGTGTCGTGCGGATTTGGGAACACAGCCTTGTCAGTAATGAGATCGCTTCCGTGCGGCGCATCAAGGCGGCATTAGCCCGCCATTGAACGAGGCTCGTCAATTCCGACCAGCGTCACCCGACATATCCAGCAACAGCCCAAACTCTTTTTCAAAGGTCAGACTCAAAATCTCGTTTGAACCGTCGGGCGACACCGACCACTTTTTCCCATCGGTAGATTTCCCCAAGCAAACGCCTTCGGCCCCGGCGTGAGAGGCGGCCAGAATCAGGACGCGGCATCCGCTCAAATCTTTGAAAGTCTTCTTCATGGTTGTTCCTCAATCCGCGAGTTCAATGAAATTCATCCACGCCTTGTCTGAAAATGAAATCTGGCTTGTGTCAGCGCGGTCATCAAACTGCACCGTCATGTCCTTATTGTCCACGGCTAGCACCGTCGCCAGCACGCCAGAGTGCCCAGAGCGGCCGTCGTTATAGACAATCCGCCCGCCCGACTTGATCTGGTCTATGGTTGGCCTAATTTTCATGCGTTTAATAATGCGCTTTAGTGAATCGAGGTTCAAATAATTATACCAGTGTGCGGTCTGGTTTGGTGCCAATTGGCAACTGACAGCTAAAATCAGGATTTCAAAGCATACCTTCCCCAGCACCATCCCGCCATCACCGCGGTTCCAATCCCGTAGGACCAAAACCGCAATGACAGCGAGACGATGTTGTAGAGGGCATGAGTTGAGATGGCCGGACTTTCACCGACCCTTGTGTATTTAGTGCATTCACCCGCCTCCAGTTGTTATACCGCCGACGCAGGTGGATTTGCCGACCGATTGTGCCGGTTGCCAATTGGCAACCGCAAACACCCTGTAAACATTGGGTTTTTATGTCGGGCTCGGATATGTGCTTGGGTTGGGCAAAACGACGTTGACAATCTTGGTTGCGGGAGGACAATTAAAACGATGATCAGCGACTACAATTATCAGACCATGGCCGGTCGGCAATATCCGGCGTTTTCGCTGCCGAATAACTGTTAGGCTGCTTGCGTTTTGACGATATGACATTTGACCACGAGCTTATCGAGAAAGTGACGATTGCAGTGATAGCTGCATTCTCGAAGGATGTCATCCGGTGGGTTATCAAGCGCAGCCCGTCAGTCACCAAGAAGCTGACGACGATGCTCGCTCCAATGATTATAGCCTTGATTGCGAAGTATTGGACGTTTCTCATAGATGTTCTTTATTATGGTTTCATGTGGGTGATGCTTTCACCGTATTTGCGCGGTGATACTCCGCCGAGCCGCATGGACGTTTTTATGATTTCGTTTTTTACGGCGTTCATGGTGATTTGGATGGCCAGAAGGATGGATGAGACGAGAACAAAGACGCCGCCTAACTAGGTTGAATGAGAAGGCAGCGCCTGAGCGAATGGATGATTTGATTGGCCCAGGAGAAACGATGTGCCGAGCGTTAGCCCAAGTGGCGGCGCTGGGCTTAACCAACGCAACCAAAACCAAGCAGTTTTTAATCAAAGAATTTGGAATGGACGCTCATCTGGGAGTGATGACGTTCCGGCGACAGAGCCGCCGCAAGGCGAGCCCGCTAACCAGGTGGTCACGCTCCGCCCGCAAGGACATCGGATCCCAGCGTGAACCGCTCGCACAAGCGAGTTCGTATGGAAGCGAGATCCACTCCCGCCTTGCCAACGATGCGCCAGCCAACTAAATACCTTGTGCTGATATTTTTTGACCTGACCGCCTTCTCATGGAAGTCGCCGGAGCCAACCGCCGTTGGCGCTGGCCGTTCCGCTATCGCGGTTCACGCCGCGAGTCGGCGGTGGCTCAGCTTTGTTCGTTAAACCACATTATGCTCACACCAGTTTTATCACACCGGAATGAGTCACTCGTTGACCTCTATTGTAAGAATTGGCCAGCATTGTGCGGGATTAGGTCTCGTTTCCAAGACCTCTCGACGCCCTATTTGGCTTGGGTTCATTCAGACTACGAGCAAGCTGACATTCGGCTCGTCGTAGTTGGCAAGGAGACAAATGGTTGGGAAAGTGATGATGCGATAGCCGGTCTTGACACCAAGCAAGCCGTTGAGCGACTGATGAGGTGTTATAGTGATTTCAAGTTGGGGGTAGAGTATTCCGGCAAGCAGTCATTTTGGACTCCTGTTCACGAGCTTTATCGCCGTTTCAATCCCGAAGGCCCGACATTTTGCTTTGTTGCTCTAAACGCATCTAAAATGGATCAAGACCAGAGACAGCCAAACGACGAAGCGAGAGACACGATCATTGCGACAGGTTTGTTGAGAGATGAGATACGCATTTTAGAGCCGGATGTGGTTGTGTTTCACACTGGTCCTTATTACGAGAGTTGGCTGGATGGTTGGTTTCCTGATTTGAAGCGCACGGGTGATATGTGGTTATCCAGACTTGATGCCACAGGGCTTCCGAAGCACAGCTTTCGCTCTTATCACCCACAATACTTGAATCGCACATCGCAGCGTGAGGCGATATACGATAGAATCATAGCGGAGGTTGACCATGTGGCCTAACAAGATTAGATGAGAAGGCAGACCGCCGGGCGCAATGAAGCGTCTGGTAAAGTCTGCTAATGAAAACAAACACTAATAAAAACTGTTCCTCTCCGTCCGTTGTTCCCACGCATGATGGGGCGTCGCAAAGCTAAACAAAGGAGTTCCGTACTAAGCCCTCCCCAACACCATCCCGCCATCAGCACAGTTCCAATCCCCTAGGACCAGAGCCACGATGACAGCAGGACAGTGATGGAGAGGGCGTGAGTTGAGATGGCCGGACTTTCACCGGCCTCGTTTGTTTTGGTTGATTACGCATGCGACAATCCAGCCTATCAACGCCACGATCAGAAACGGCACGATGGCAGACAGGATGTAATAAGCGACGATGGCTGCGAACAGGTAGCTAAAAAAGGCTCCTCGTGAAAGGAGCCTCGTGAAACCATTCAATTCCACACCGACATCAAATCCTGAGCCACTGTAAACGCTCGGGCTTTGGTTTGATACAAACTGCCATACCAAGACGAGACGAGGCGCTGATTCTCGTTCTGGCGTGACTTGCGATGATCCTGCCATTCGGTCACGCCATTGAACGCAGCCCACAGTGAACCAGCAACACCAGGCATTCGATTTCCCCGGCCCTGATCGAAGAAGAATTCACTCCAACTCCGATCTCGCTTCACCAGTTCCATTTTGTCTGGTTCTTTGACTTCAGGATAAACCGTGGCCAAATATTCACTGAGACGATTTGTGTCCATCTTGACTCGCGACATGGCCCTAAACGTCTCCTCCATCTCGTCAAACCGTTCGTTGATGAGCCCGAGCATTTGATGAGCACTTTCGAGTTTGGAGCGAACGTCAGCATGATGAACTACGCGATAGGCCTGTCCATCACTCAAAGCAATGGTGAGCGTATTTTGGCAGACGACCCGAACTGGCGTGAACTTGATTTGAACACTGCTTTTGCCGTCATGTGAATTCGATAGCAGCAGATATTTTTCCGTGATGTCATCGCCCACGACCCGAATGTGTCCGGGGAGTTTGGCCAGAATCCACACCCGTTCTCCCTGACCAAGAGCGCCGGCAGTGTGATAAACCGCCGCATCCTGACCGACGATGGGATCAAAGAAACGGAACGCGTCACGGTTTTGCAGCGGCGTGTAATCTTTGCCCACCACACCCAGCACCGGATCAGTCTTTTGAACCAGATTGCCGGTTTTACGGACAACAGCAAATTTGTCTGGTACGGGGATATGTTTGGAGCCGGCATTCAAGGGCAGCTTGATCACAGGCCAGTCAAGTTGAGCGGCTTGGATTGCTTCCTGTGCAGTAGCGGGTTGGTTGAGCCGAACGCCCAGACCATGCCAGGGAACTTCGTTGATATAAAACATCGAAGCCTGGCCATTTTGAATTAACAGATTGTGAGCCATTTTATTTTCCTTTCGTATAAATAAAACAGGCGCAGAGGGTTTAAGCTCTGCGCCTGTTTCAATTGTTGTGGGTTTTTACAGTTTTTTGACCACTTGCTGGATGAGCTTGGCGAGTTGGGCGGTTTCCGGTGTCAGCGTAGATTGACCGGCCAATTCCAACTGCTCGAAGTTGCTGTATTGCGTGATGGGCGAAACGACGCCATCACCCAGCGTATCCTTCAGTTGGCCGGCAAAAGCGGCAATCATGCTGTTCCAGGATGCGATTTCAGGCACGAGCGCCTTCACATCCCGGCCTTCCCAGAACTTGCCCTCATCATACACTTCATCGAGACATCCGAGTTCCTTCGCTTTGTCGAGCAAGGCAACAACGAGCAGATGACAGCGCAGGAAGTTTTCAATGCCGCCACACGCCGGATCCGATGCGTATTGAGTTTTGCAGAACGAACTCCAACGCCAACCGTTCATTTTGGTGCGGATGGTTTTACCCCGGTGTTTGATGCTGGCTGGATATTGGCACAATCCAAAGTTCGCCGCTTCACACCCTTCACCGGGCCAGGTCTCGAACGCAATGATTCGGGTGGGAGGAACGCCGAGGTAGGTGTGTTCGTCCAGTTTCAGGGTTTGGTCGGCCTGTACCAACAGCCAGCGCAACGGATCTTCCTTGTCCCGCTTATCGAACAAACACTCATCGCCTTTGAGATCGACGATGGCTTGCAGTTCTTTGAACGGCAGGTCTTGCGCGGCGGAATGCAGCTGTTCGACAATTTTGCGGGCCTGGGCTTCTGTGCCTTTGGCCTTGAGCTTGTAATGGATGGTTAATCCCATGTGAGTCTCCTTTCAGGTTAATGGTTGTTGGGAAAGTTTGCTACTGCATCAGCACGCCAGCTTGCGCAGCCATTCGGCCGTACTGAAGGTTTCGATTTCGGTTGAGGTGATAAAGGCAGCGCCTCCGCCATACGCATCAGTTCGGGGTTTGCTGCAATCGTGACTCCATTCAAAAGCCACAGCCGGAGCAAAGTCGAACCGCTGCAACAGATGCTGAATGAAAGCACACGCGCTTTCCTGACCGCCGTACTGTGAATGCAGCCACAAACCTTCCGGCGTGGCCTCGGTTTCAAATGTCCAAGCTTCAGTTTCATCGGCTAAATTTTCAGGGAATGTACCGGGCAACGGTTCATCATCGCGACGATGACGGTCCGCTTGACGGGCAAGTTCCACGGCATAGTCCTGTTGTTCTTGGGTCAGCGGCAGGACGACGCTGAAATTGGTAAAATAATCGGCCATAATTCCTTTCACTTTTTGTGTTTTTTAACTTCGTGATAAATGCGAAACGCTATCAATCCGATCACGCCCCACGTCAGCATCGGGATAAAGACGCCGACGATGTAGTAGCTGAGGATGATGGCGATGCAGTATCCAATGGTTTTGTTGAACGTCTTTTCATCCATTGGTTTCCTTTCAGATAAAAGCGCCGGACATCACAAGGACATCCGGCGCTTCGGGTTGAGGTTGCGGTCAGATTTGGACCTGCTGCAGCTTCTTCAAAACCGCACGGGCATTCTCCAATTCTTTCTCGTTCGTGCGCCGGTCTTTCTCGGCCTGCTTCACGGCATCGGTCAAACCGTTCAGGTCACGCACCAGATTCTTTGCTGATTCCTTGACCTGTTCGATCAGGTCGAGCAGCGAGACCTCCGGCGACTTGGCGGTTTCAGGCTTGGGTGTTTCCTTGGGCATGGGTGACTCCTTCTCTTCCGCGTTGGGTTTGGCTTCCGGCGTGGGCGGAACACTCGTTGAAGCAGGTTTGGGTTTCTCGGCAGTGGGAGCCGAACCGTTGGGGCGTACCGGCATGATGACCATGCGCTTGCCACCTCGACTGGCGACCATGGGGCTCAATTCATCCAAGATAGCCAGTTCGCTGAGGCCAAACTTGAGCGCCGGCAGCAGATACTCACGGTTGAGCGAGATTTCCTTGGCCTTACCCGTGACGGTTACGTCCGCAATGGCCACGCTCGTCCAATCCTTGTCGTCCTTGCCGATGCCTTCGACCCAGACGCACTTGTTACCGGTGCGTAGTCGGATGGTGTTGTTGTCACCATCTGTGCCCGGCAGATTCGGAAGGACCGTGAGCATCTGGGCCATGGCGGCGGCACTGAGCTGGAGGATAGTCCAGCCCGAGTTGATTTCCGGCACCACTTGTTTCCAGTTCGGATACTGGCCTTCGATCTCCCGTGTCACAAACTGCCACTGCTGGTTCGTGATGCTGACCTGCTTCGCGTCCGATGGTTTCTTGCCGGGTTGGATGGCGAGGAAACACGGTTCGCTGTCGAGCAGACCGGAACCATTGATGAACTTCGAG
>Ga0208507_1000984_pt1 | contig 16734 bp, 19 predicted proteins | sample CryBogCBH12Aug01_FD_184626 | JGI IMG/M metagenome (GOLD analysis project Ga0208507, IMG submission 184626) | Freshwater microbial communities from Crystal Bog, Wisconsin, USA - CBH12Aug09.1 (SPAdes) (version 2) | ecosystem: Environmental > Aquatic > Freshwater > Lake | place: Crystal Bog... | reverse complement strand
CACCAGCCTGATCGAAGGCGTGAACAACAAGATCAAGCTCATCAAGCGCATTGGCTACGGCTACCGGGACGATGCCTACTTCTTCCTCAAAGTCCGCTCAGCCTTCCCCGGAATTCCCGGATGAACCTTAAAAAAAGCGCGGGGACCGCAGCCCCCGCGCTTTGTCGGTAGGAACCGGTCTACTCCGCTTCGGTGGCCAGGACGGGCACCTCGATGGGGGCGACGAGGTCGTCGCCGCCCTTCTTGGCCAGGGTGGCGTGGAACTTGTCCCAGTCCAGCTCGTTCTCCCAGCTGGCCATGACCACGGCGGCGAGGCAGTTGCCGATGTGGTTGGTGATGGCGCGGGCCTCGGACATGAACTTGTCGATGCCCAGGATGAGGGCCATGCCGGCCACGGGGATGCCGGGCACCACGGCCAGGGTGGCGGCCAGGGTGATGAAGCCGGAGCCGGTGACGCCGGCGGCGCCCTTGCTGGTGATCATGGCGACAACGAGGATGCCCATCTGCTGGCCCAGGGTCAGCTCGATGCCGAGTGCCTGCGCGATGAAGAGCGAGGCCAGGGTCATGTAGATGTTGGTGCCGTCCAGGTTGAAGGAATAGCCCGTGGGGATGACCAGGCCGACGATGGACTTGGAGAGGCCCAGCCGCTCCATCTTCTCCATGAGGGGGATCAGCGCCGACTCGGAGGAGCTGGTGGCCAGCACCAGCAGCAGCTCGCTCTTGATGTAGCCCACCACCTTGAAGATGTTGAAGCCGGCGATGCGGGCGATGATGCCCAGCACCACGAAGATGAAGATGGCGCAGGTGGCGTAGAAGAGCAGGATGAGCTGGGCCATGGGCACCAGGGACTTCAGGCCGAACTTGCCGATGGTGTAGGCGATGGCCGCGCCTGCGCCCAGGGGGGCGAGGTAGAGGATCTGGTGCATGACGCCGAAGAACATCTTGCTGATGCTCTCGAGGAAGTCGATGAGGGGCGCCTTGTACTTGTCGCTCATGGCGGCGACGGAGAAGCCGAGCAGCACCGAGATCAGCAGCACCTGCAGGATGTCGCCATCGGTGAAGGCGCTGAACATGGTCTTGGGGATCATCTTCAGCAGGTGGTCGGTGACGGTCATGTGCTGAGCCTGGGTGACGTAGCCCGCCACCAGCTTGGGATCCAGCTTGGCGGGATCCGCGTGGAAGCTGCGGCCGGGGCCGAAGACGTTGGCCATAACCAGGCCCACCACCAGCGCCAGGGTGCTGACCACCTCGAAGTAGAGGAGGGCCTTGCCGCCGACGCGACCGGCCTTCTTGATGCTGCCGGAGCCCGCGATGCCGAGCACCACGCTGCACAGGATCACCGGGGGGATGAGCATCTTGATGAGGGCGATGAAGCCGTCGGCCATGGGCTGCATCTTCACGGCGACCACGGGGTAGAAGTGCCCCAGGACCGCGCCCACGATGATCATGAACGCGACCCAGTTGTAGAGCTTTGTTGCGGCACGCTTCAGCATAATGACCTCCAGGGTTTCTATGACCATCCTGGGGTGGCTGGGTGAAATCGGGCCGTTCTGGAAGTTGATTCCCGGTATTGGAACTTTAGTTAGCGAGCGCTCAGATGAACCGCTGGGCCTCCCGCAGGTAGGCCGGCTGGAGCTGGAAGCGGTGCACGGGCCGCCCGCCGGTGCCGTAGCCCGGCTCCATGCGGAGGACCTTGAGCGTGCAGAGGAACTCGAAGTACTTGCGCACAGAGACCCGGGAGATGCCCACCTGCTGACCCACCTCCTCGCTGGTGAACCAGGGCGCGCCCTCGGTCCGGGCGGTGACGGCCTCCAGCAGCTTGGCCAGGGTGTTCCGGTCCAGGCCCTTGGGCAGCCCCTCGGTGGCCCGCCCGTCCGCCGGTCGCCGGGCCAGACGCTTGTCCAGCGCCGCCTGGTCCAGCGCCTCCCCGTCCCGGATCATGTAGTGGGTCTCGCGGTAGTGCTCCAGGGCCTGCTTGAGCCGCTCGAACTCGAAGGGCTTGATCAGGTAGTCCACGGCGCCCAGCTTCAGGGCCTTGCCGATGGTGGCCGTGTCCCGGGCGGCGGTCACGAAGAGCACATCCACGTCCAGAGCCTGCCGCCGGATCTCCTCCATCAGCTCGATCCCGCTCTGCCCGGGCATGAAGACATCGAGCAGCAGCAGGTTCACGGGGAGGCTCTTGAGGACCTCCAGGGCCTCGGCCGCGCTGCGCACGGAGCCCACGATCTCGAAGCCCGGCAGCCGGCTCAGGAAGATCCGGTTCAGCTCGGCCACCATGGGATCGTCTTCGACCAGCAGCACGCGGATCATGACTCCTCCCCTGGGAACAGCGTGAGCGAGGCGGTGAAGATCGCGCCGCCGCCCTCCTGGTTCTCGCCCGTCAGGCGCCCGCCGCGGGCCTCGATGGTCCGGGAGGCCTGCCAGAGGCCGAAGCCGCGGTTCTCGCCCTTGGTGGAGAAGCCCAGCGTGAAGGCCTTGGCCAGCACCTCCCCGGGCAGCCCGGGGCCGCTGTCCACCACGACCAGGTGCACCTGGGTCCCATCCGGCCAGAGCGAGACCTGGATCTCCCGGCGGGGGCCGTCGCCGATGGCCTCCACGGCATTCTCCAGCAGGTTGCCCAACACCTGGACGAGGTCATGGGAGGCCCGGTCGTCGGGACAGGGCGGCAGCGAGGACGCCTGGTCCAGGCGCATGAGGATGTTCTGCTCCCGGGCCGAGGAGAACCGGGCCAGGAGGAAGCCCGCCACCACCGGGTCCTTGATGCGCTGGACCACGAAGCCCACCTCGTCGTCCAGCCGCCCGGCCACCCCGGTGATGTAGGTCTTGAGGCGCTCGTATTCCTCCAGCCGCACCAGGCCGAGGATCACGTGGAGCTTGTTCATGAACTCGTGGGTCTGGGCCCGCAGGGCGTCGGCGTAGAAGCGGACTCCCGTCAGCTGCTCCGCCAGGCGGTTCATCTCGGTCTTGTCGCGGAAGGTGGCGACGGCGCCGGTGATCCGCCCATCCACCAGGACGGGGACCCGGTTCGTCATGATCTTCAGGCCCAGGATCTCCCCCTCCTGGTCGTACTCCGCCTGGCCGGTCTCGACGATGGTGCGCAGCCGGGAGCTGGGCAGCACCTCCTCCACGCTGCGGCCCACCAGCTCGCCGTGGCTGCCCGCTAGGGCGAAGAGGCGCAGGGCCTCCTCGTTGACGAGGGTGACCACCAGGTCGCGGTTCACGCCGATGATGCCCTCCCGCACGGAGTGCAGCATGGCGTTCCGCTGCTGGAGCATGGTGGAGATCTCCTGGGGCTCCATGCCCATGAGGATCCCCTTGATGCGCCCGGCCAGGTACATGGCGCCCAGGATGCCGGCCGCGAAGCCGAAGAGGCCGCCGAAGAGGATGCGCTTCTGCACACTCAGGATGGCGCGGTCGACGCCGGACTTCAGCAGACCCACGGCCACGGCGCCCACCTGGCGGTCCCCCTGCCAGACCGGGGTGAAGGCCCGCAGGGAGACGCCGAGGGTGCCCTTGGCGACGGACAGGTAGCGGCGGCCCCGGTACACTTCCGCGTCATCCCCCCCGGCGAAGCGGGCCCCGATCTGGGACAGGGTCGGGTGGGAGAGCCGGATGCCGTTCATGTCCATGACCACGACGTAGTCCGCGCCGGCGGCCAGGCGGACCTGCTCGGCCAGCTCCTGGACCTGGGCCTGGGGTCGCCGCCCCGTCAGCCCCTCCCGCACGACCTCCGACTCGGCCATGACCCGCGAGAGCAGGACCACCTTCTCGCCCAGGGCATCCCGGGCCTGCTGCTCCATCTTCCAGTCCACCAGGATGCCCGTCACCAGCAGGGCCAGTCCCAGGATGAGGCTCACCAGGAGGGTGATCCTGGCCCTGAGCTGGAGGAGGGGGCGCATCCGGGGCATGTTAAGCACCATCCTAGGCCGGATCTCCAGGGAACGGGAAAGTTAGGCACCCGGCCGCTTCAGGGCCGGAAGGGCGCCGGCAGCAGGATCGGGTTCACCGCGGTGCGGCGCAGGATGCGGCGGCTCTGGAGGTCGTACTTGTAGAGCCAGGTGGTCCCCCGATCGGGCATGCTGGAGGCCGCGAACACCCTTGCGTAGAGATGGCGGCCGGCCTTGTCGAGGCGCACATCCTCCGTGCGCTCGTTGGGGGCCAGCGGGATGCCCGCCGCCGGCTCGCTGCCCACCCGGACCAGGATCGGCACCGACCGGTTGCGGGCGGTGATGCCCGCCGCCGCCCCCGAGGGCAGGATCACTTTGTCCTCCCAGCACACCAGGGGACCGCCCGCGTCGGTCTGGACGGTGGTGCTGAGGGGCAGGGCCTCGAGGTAGGCCTGGGCCAGGAAGTGCTCGGCCAGCTTCGTGTAGCCGACCCAGCCCCCCAGGCCCATGAAGAGCACCACGAAGACGGTGAAGCTGACGAGGTAGGTCATGGGCTTGAAGGTCATGCGGGACTCCGGTCCGGTAGGGGCGGGACCTGGGCTCAGGCGCCGGGGCGGGGCCGGACGATGGCCAGGGTGACGGTGGCCTTGGCGACCAGGCGGAGCTCCCCGGGCGTGCCGCAGTAGACCTCCGACTCCACCACCGTCAGGGTGGACCCGGCCTTGAGGACCTTGGCGGCACAGGTCACGTGGGTGCCCTTGGCCGGTCGCAGCAGGTTGATCTTGAACTCGGCGGTGAGGACGTATTCGCCCGGCTGGATCAGGGTGGCGCCGGCGGCGCCGGCGGTGTGGTCGGCGACCGTGGCCTGGACCCCGGCGTGGACGTAGCCCTCCTGCTGGAGGTGCCGTCCGGCCAGCACCAGCGAGGTGCGGCACTCCCCCGGCGCCACGGACTCCAGTTGCAGGCCGAGGTCCTGGACGAAGGGCGAGGCCAGGAACAGGCGCTCGATCTCGGCTTGGTTCACGTGGGTCATGGGCCCTCCCGGCGCGGTCAGAAGGTCATGACCTTCATGGTGTTCGTGGTGCCGGTCTTCCAGAGGGGGAGGCCCATGGTCATCACGATCCGGTCCTGGCTGGCGGCCTCGTGCTGGGCCACGAGCAGCTCCCGCACGACCTCCACCATCTCGTCGGTGTTGGCCATCTTGGGGATGGTCAGCGCGGTGACGCCGCGCAGGAGCCCCATCAGCTTGGCGATCTGGCCGTCCACGGTGGCGGCCAGGATGGGCGTGCGCCCCGCGAGGCGGCTCACCATGCGGGCCATGCCGCCGCCCTCCGTGAAGGCCACGATCCAGCGGGCGCCGATCTCGTCGGCGGTCCGGCAGGCCGCGAAGGCCACGGAGATGTCGGTGCGGGCCCGGTCCTTCTCCGCCATGTCCTCGGGCAGCGTCACCACGCGCTCCTTCACGTTGGCGTCGGCCTCCAGGGCGATGCGGTCCAGCCACTGCAGGGCGGCCACGGGGTGGGCGCCGATGGCGCTCTCCGCGCTGAGCATGACGGCGTCGGTGCCGTCCCAGATGGCGTTGGCCACGTCGCTGGCCTCGGCGCGGGTGGGCTGAGCGTGCTCGATCATGCTCTCCAGCATCTGGGTGGCTGTGATGACCGGCTTGAGGGCCTTCCGGGCCGCCCGGATGATCTGCTTCTGGAGGCTGGGGACCCGCTCGACGCCGAGCTCCATGCCCAGGTCGCCCCGGGCGACCATGATGCCCCAGGAGACGCCCAGGATCTCCTCGAGGTTCGTGAGGGCCAGGGGGTGCTCGATCTTGGCGATGACGTGCTGGCTGCCACCGAGGTGGTGGACGATGGCCTGCAGCTGCTGCACGTCCGAGGCCCGGCGCACGAAGCTCTGGGCGAAGAGGTCCACCTGGTGCTCGACCCCCCAGCGGATGTCGATGTGGTCCTTGTCCGTCAGCGGGCTCATGTTGACGTCCATGCCGATGGGGTGGATGCCCTTCCGCGCCTTCAGCGGCCCGCCCACGACCACCTCGGCCTTCAGCAGGTCCGGGCTCCGGGAGATGATCTTCACGGTGATGGCGCCATCGTCCAGGAGCCACTGCTGGCCACTCACCGCGCCTTCGAAGAGCTCCGGATGCGGCAGGGGGGCCGCCCAGGCCATGCCGGCCGGGACCATGGCCCCGGGGGCGTAGAAGGCGCCCACGCTGCCCACGGCCAGGTCCACGGGCGTCTCGAGCATGCCGATCCGCCACTTGGGGCCCTGCAGGTCAAGGAAGATCGGGATGGCCCGGTCCAGCTCCGCCGCGATGGACCGCACCAGGTTCAGGACCTGGGCCCGAGAGTCGGGATCCCCGTGGCTGGCGTTCAGCCGGACGGCGTCAGCCAGCTTCAGGGCCTCCCGCAGGCGGTCTTCCTGCATCAGGGCAGGTCCCATGGTCATGACGAGCTTCGTCTTGCGCACTGAGTCTCCAGTTCCGGTCGGGCCTTGAAAAGCAGGCAGGGTCCGCAAGGCGGATCCACTGATGTTATCAGGGCGGACAGCCGCCTTCAGCGGACGCTAATTGCTGCGCAGGGGCCTGCCGATAAGGGCCACACCCCCAACCGGAGGCCGCCGTGCGCTTGTGGACTCTTCCCGTTCTGGTCTCCCTGTCGCTTCTGCCCGGCTGTGGCGGTGGAGGCAGTCCCAGCAATCCTGGGGGAACCGCCAGCAAGTGGTCCAGCTCGAATACGCCTGTAGGCACCTCCCCGGTTGGAGTCCTTTTCGATGGGACCAACATCTGGGTTGCGAATGAGAACAGCAACGACATCTACAAGATTCTTGCCTCCACCGGTGCCGTTCTTCATGTCTACCCAGGTGGTCACGGAGCCCAGTACCTGGCCTACGACAACGTGAAGGGCAACGTCTGGGTTACCAATCCAGGCGACAACAACGTGACCGTGGTCAACACCACTACTGGCAGCCTGGTCACTTATCCGTCCGGGAGCAGTCCTGACGGCATTGTGTTCGATGGCACCAACATGTGGGTTGCCAATTATTCCCCGGCAACGGTCACCAAGATGCGCGCCTCGGACGGCACGATCCTCGCGACGATTCCCGTTGGGACCAGCGGCGTGAGCAATCCGCGGTTGCTGGCCTACGACCCGTCGGCCAATTGCATCTGGGTGACCGTCGGAGGTGACAACAAGGTCGACAAGATTGACGCCACAACAGCAACCATCGTCGGTCAGTACGCTGTCCCGGGCTTTCCCTACGCCATCTCGTTCGATGGCAGCTGCATGTGGGTCACCCAGGCATCACTCAACACGGTTGCGAAAATCCGCACCAGCGACGGCAGCATCCTGGGCACCTACAATGCGGGGGTCGCACCGAACGGCATGGCCTTTGATGGGACCTTTATCTGGATCACCGATCAGGTCTACACCGGGGCCCCGCCCTTTCCCATGACTACCGTCTGCACCGTCACCCAGCTCCGTGCCAGCGACGGCAGTCTGGTGGCCACCCACCAGGTCGGGGAGCGGCCTCAGTGGGTCACTGCCGGTGGGGGTTATCTCTGGGTGACGAATGGCTCTGACAATACCGTTTCCCGCTGCACCTACTGAGAGGCGAGCGATCGGCTTGCTGGGGGCAGGGCTGGTGGAGAAGGAAGTGGCGATGAAATTCAGGCCGGTTGCACTCGAGTTGGTTATCGCGAAGGAGGTCGACGCTGGGTCAAAGGTGAAGTCCAGCAGCGACGGGGTGACGGTATAGGAGCCCACACCCAATCCACGGAAAGCATGCTGGGATCAAGCGCTTCGTCACTTCCTCCTGTCAGGGGGTGGGACCCAGCGGTGGCTCGGGGTCAGAACTTGCCCCGGAGGCCCAGGTAGTACTGACTGCCCCGCGCTCCCCGGAAGACCTCGCCCCCACTGCCCACCAGCTGCAGATGGGGCGCAAGGGCACACTCGAAGCCCAGGTTCCAGGTGGTGGAGGCCACGGCCCCGGCTTCCGAGGGTCCCTGGTGGAACACCTCCACACCCAGGGAATAGCCCTCGCCCAGCTCCCGCTGCAGCAGCCAGCCCCACACGGTGTAGTCCCGGTTGCCGGGGCCGGGGTTGCGCGTCCAGCCTCCCCCGCCGTAGGTGGTCCACGCCCCGAACCCCTTCTGCAGCCAGAGCGGCAGGAACAGCCGCCAGTGGCCCGAGCCCAGGCCGTCCTCGCTCCGTCCCGTGGGGGCCTGCACCTGCGGGTAGAAGGCCACCTGGGGCCGGTCGTCCGCCTCGTGCACGAAGCGGTACTTGAAGCCCAGCTGCGTGTCTCCGTAGCCGCGCTGGCGCAGGCCGGCGGCACTGGTGCCGTAGGCCACGGGGAGCTGGAACTGCAGCTGCGCATCCTCGAAGGGACCGTAGTTGGCTTCGAAGGCCGGGGCCAGCCCGGAGCGCAGGCCGCCCACCGTGTGGCCGGCCGCGAACAGGTAGGTCTCCCACTGATGCAGGCCCACGGGCTCAGGGTCGTCGGTGAGGTAGGGCGGACCCGCCAGGAGGGCCGTGCAGGCCAGGCCCAGCGAGAGGGAGGCCAGCTTCCTGATCAATGGGCCTCACCCACCTCGAGCACCTGGAAGCTGCCTTCCACCATGGCGGGCCGGGTGCCGGGCTTGGCGTCCTTGGGGACGGGCAGGAAGTCGGCCGTGGGCAGGTAGAGCCGGTGGGTGACGGGATTGGCCACGATGGTCTTGGCGAACCGCTTCGTGGGCACGGTGGCGGTCTCAAAGGCCCCCTTCGCGTTCCGGCGGATGACGGTGATCGTCCCTTCGCCGTTGCTGGCGTAGGCGCAGCCGGTGCCGGGGTCGACAGCGATGCCATCCGCGCCCGAACCGATGGGCACCGTGGCCAGGACCTTGCCCGTGAGGGCATCGACGACTGCGGCGAGGCGGTTCCGGCCCACTGAGTAGAGGAGGTTGTTCGTGGCGTCCATGGCGAGGCCGCTCGGCTCCTCAAGGGGCTTGACGGACCAGGTGGCCACCACCTTCATGGCCCGGGCATCGATGGCGAGGATCGCCGAGGTGTCCTCATTGTTCACGAAGACCCGCCCCCGACCGTCGCAGGCGCAGAACTCGGGCTTGCCGCCCATGGGGATCGTGCCGATCACCTCGGCGGTGACGGCATCGATGACGGTGGCGTTCTTGCCCCCCCCGTTGAAGGTGAAGACCCGCTTCGTGGTGGGCTCGAAGAGGATGGCATCCGGGTTCTTGCCGGAGACCTTGACGACCTTCACCACTTCGAGCGTGGACAGCTTGAAGATCGTGACGGAATCCCCCTGGCCGTTGCTGGTCCAGCCCCGGTCCAGCTCGGAGGAGAAGGCCACGCCATGGACGCCCGGTGTGCCGGGGATGTCCCCCTTCACCTTGCCGTCCAGGTCCAGGACCATCACATGGGTGGAGCGCGGCACGTAGATGCGGCCGGCGGCGGGGTCGAGGCTCACGTAGTCCCAGCGCCCTTCGCCGCCCACCTTGAAGGTGCGGAGGAGGCCCGGGTCGCCGGCCTGGACCGCCAGGGCCGCCCCGAGGAGGGCTGCAAGAAGGAATGGGGTGGCTCGGGACATCGGACCCTCCTGGGTGCTCAACCAGAGTACACACGCATCGCAAGGCGAGGCCGACTCAGTCCTTGAAAAGAAGGGGACCCATGCTCGGATCCGACTCCCTCAAGATCGCGCCTTCTTGAGGGTGAATGGGTTGTGGCGGGGGTGCCCTGGGGGCCACTCCGGTGATGGGGTCTCGCCGTCATGAAAGGTCACCTTGCCCTGGAGGATGCAGCCCTTCATGCCGGGGCGGCAGATGGCCCCGTCCACCTTGAGACAGACGCCATTGACCTCGAACTGGCAGCTCCAACCGCTCAAGGGGCTCCTAAAGAACGATGCCTGGCAGCCAGGACAGGTCCGGGATCGAACCGTCGGGAGGGGCGGGGAGCCGCTCTTCGGCCTGGTGGAACCGGTTGCACCAGAGGACCCGCAGCCCGAACGACTTGGCGGAGTAGGCATCCCAGCTGTTGGAAGAGAGGAAGCAGATCTCGCCCGCCATGAGGCCCAGCCGGTCAGAAGGCAGCCAGTACACCGAGGGGTGAGGCTTGTAGACCCCCACCTCTTCCACCGAGTAGACCGCATCCAGCAGCTCTGCGATCCCGGCGTTCCGGACTGCGGACTCCAGCATCCTGGGCGTCCCGTTGGAGAGGACGGCCAGCTTCAGGCCACCCGCCCTGAGCCGGCGAAGGGTCTCTGGGACCTCGGGGAAGGCTTCCAGGCTGAGGTAGCGCTCCAGCAGGTGATCCCGAAGCTGCCGGTCCTCAACGTGCAGGGTCGCCATGGCGAAGTCCAGGGCATCTCCCGTGACCTGCCAGAAATCGGCATGGTGGCCTGACAGACCCCGAAGCCAGGTGTACTGGAGCTGCTTGGAACGCCAGAGGTCCGAGAACTGCTCCCACCGGTCACCCAGCGCCTCCTTGCAGCCCCGGGCGACACTGCTCACATCGAACAAGGTTCCGTAGGCATCGAAGACACAGGCCTTGATGCCCGACATGCGCTGGGAGTTCATCTGTACCTCTTAGGCTGATGGGAGTCCATTCTGCACTCATCAAGCCGGCAACGCCTTGAGGGGACTTTTGGGTGCGAGCTTGGCTGCAGCTGTGACGGTTTCAGGAAATTTCTCAAAACATATCCCATGTGAATACTTAAAGGGCCCTAGGGCAATCTCGCCATTGATTTTTTATTTTGTCACAATGCGCCTGGGGGTCGCACCGAAAGCATTAAGAACTGCACCACGGTCCCGCACAGGCTGCCCTGGCTCGTCTGGTTCGATTCATCAACGGGGCCGCCGTGCGGCTCCAGCTGCGGCCTCGTCCGCACGGAGGATTCATGTTCACGAAGCTGATCGGTGCCGCCACCCTCTTCGCTGCCGGGTCGCTGGTCGCCGGCACGTCCCACGCCATCGGCGCCACGGCTGTGGCGCCGTTTGCCGGAGAGTCAGCCCTCTCCCAGGCCGGTGACTGCTCGGCCAAGGAGACCAAGGAGGAGGGCAAGGCCCCCGCCAAGGCCAAGACGGACAAGGCCAAGGACGGCTCCTGCGGCAAGGGCTCCTGCGGGAGCAAGGACACCTCGAAGGGCAAGAAGGATGGCACCTGCGGCAAGGGCAAGAAGGAAGGCACCTGCGGCAAGGACAAGAAAGAAGGCTCCTGCGGCAAGGACAAGAAGTAGTCCACAGGGAGCGGTCATGACTCAGGACAGGTTTACGGGTGTGGGACTTGGCCTCCGCCGTCCGCATCTGGAGCAGGTGGCGGCCCTGGAGGGGCACGGGGTCCCCTTCTGGGAGACCTGTCCTGAGAACGTGATCGGGGATGGAGGGCGGTCTTACCGGCTGGCCTCGGCCATCCTCGACCGGGATCCGGTGCTCACCCATGGATTGACCATGTCCGCGGGAGGGTTCGATGCCTGGGATGAAGACTACCTGGAGGGCCTGGGTCGCTTCCTGGTCCAGACCGGAACCCCCTGGCACTCGGAGCACCTCTGTTTCACCTCGGTGGATGCCAGCTGTCTGCACGAGCTGCTCCCCCTCCCCTTCACGCGGGAAGCGGTCCGTCACACCGTGGCGCGTGCCCGCAGCCTCCAGGCTCGCCTCCCGGTCCCGCTCCTGCTGGAGAACATCACCTACTATGCCGAGCTGGGCGCTCCCGAGATGGACGAGGCCGACTTCATCACGGCCGTCCTCGAAGGCGCGGATGTGGGCTGGCTCCTGGATGTGAACAATGTCTACGTGAACGCCCTCAATTTCGGCTTCGACCCGAAAGCCTGGCTCTCACGCATGCCTCTGGACCGAGTGGCCCAGATCCACATTGCGGGGCACAAGCGGTTTGGCGACCTCACCATCGACACCCACGGTGCGGAGGTCATTGATTCTGTGATCGACCTGATGCAGTGGACCCTTCGGCGGCTGGGCCGACCCGTGCCGGTCCTCCTCGAGCGGGACAACCACATCCCGGATTTCCAGGCCCTGCTCGCCGAGCGGAACCGCCTGCAGCAGGCCTATGACGCGGCCCTGATGACCGCTGAGGCCCGCCATGACTGAGTCACGCACCCTTCGTCTGCAGAGAGCCATGGCCTCTCTGGTTCTGGATTGGGACGAGGCTTCGCTTGAGGCCGACGCCAGCCTTCCGGCCCGGCAGCAGGCCCTCTCCCTCGCGGATCAACAGTCCTTCCGGGATCAGGGGGCCGCGTTGCTGACCTACCGAGAGCTGGCCCGGATGAGCCTGGTCGAACCCCTGGAAGAGATGTTCCCGGTGCTGAAGGCCCTGCTCGACCGGGATGGGCTCTGGGACACCTGCGTCCAGGCCTTCCTCGAGGCCCGGGCCCTCCGGAGCGGGCACTACCGGGACATCGCTCCGTCCTTCCTGGGCTGGCTGGCTTCCTCTCACTGGGGCCAGGAGCGCTGGCCCTTCCTGCTCGAGCTGGCCCACGCGGAAATCCTGGAAGTCCTCGTGGCGCGGTTCCCGGATTCGGACCCTCCTGGGGGCCTGCATGCCGACCCCGGCCCACACGACGCCATCGTTCTGGATCCGGCGACCCAGGTCGTGACCTACGGCCATGCCGTGCACCGCACTCGGGAGACCGCTCCCGTCCCCGAAGCCGTTGAGACCCACCTCCTGGCCTATCGCGACCACCAGGGCCGGGCCCAACTGCTGGAGCTCACCCCCGGAACGGCCGCCTTTCTGGTGAGAGCCCAGAGTGAGCCTCTCGCTCAGGCGGCTCAGGCCCTGCACCTGGACGGGCTCACACCAGCACTCAACCTCTTGCGGGACCTGCACCGAGAGGGTGCCATCGCAGGGTTCCAATCTGCCACCTGATCTCTGAGGATTCCATGCGAAGCCACCTGCTGCTGACCACCCTGCTGTTAGCCTTGCCCCTGTCCGCCCAGACCAGAGTCTTCCGGGCCGACGAGAACCACACGGTCTTCGGCTTCAAGGCCTCCACGCTGCTGTTTGATGTGCCAGGCCGCTTCATGAAGTTCAAGGCGGAGATCCAGGGTGACCCGGCCACCCTCGAAGGAGGACGGGTCCGAATCGACATCGACCCGAAGTCCATCAACACCGCCATCCAGGGCAGGGACGAGCACCTCCGGTCGGCTGATTTCTTCGATACGGCCCGGTTCCCGAAGATCACCTTCACTTCGTCTGAGATCCGGAAGGTCGGGGACCGCATCCAGGTGCACGGAACCCTCTTGATGCACGGCGTCAGCAAAGACCTGGACCTCTCCTTCGAGCCCGCCGAGGGCTTGAACGGGGCCGGCACCCGCACCTGGTCCTATCGCACCACGCTGCCGCTCGATCGGCTTGATTTCGGGATCGGGGCGGAGAGCGTGGCCGCCAAGATCAGCCTGAAGCGCCAGGTGGAACTCAATCTGCTGCTGGTCGGGTTCTTCGAGGAGCCGCTGGCACCCAAAGGAAGTCCCTCCCGACCTCTAAAGAAGTAGCTCTTGTCTCTGTCCATGCCGCCGCCGACACTGGCAGCGGCATGACAGTCCCCTCCCTGAACGAATCCGAACTCATTCAACGGGCCGCAGCTGGCGACTCGGAGGCTTTTGGCGCCCTCGTGCAGCCTCACCTCGCCCTGTTCTTCAATGGGATCAATCGGATTCTCGGCAATGACGCGGATGCCCAGGACGCCCTCCAGGACGCTCTCATGAGCATTCACCGGGATCTCCCCAGGTTCGAGGGCCGGAGCCGATTCAGCAGCTGGGGCTACAAGGTCTGCCTGAACTCAGCGCTGATGACCCGGAGGAGCCGGGTCCGGATTAGGGACATGGAGAGGCCAGAGCCCCTGGCGCTGGGCCCCTTTGACGAGCGTGGGCACCACCTGGAACCGAACCACAGCCTCGAGTGGCAGGTGGAGGCTCAGGCCCACCACCTGATTGAGAAGCAGGAGATGCGTGAGTGCCTGCTGCAGGCGCTGGAGGAGCTGCCGGACAGTCATCGGCTCGTCTTCGTCCTGAAGGACCTGGAAGACTGGGAGACCGAGGCCATCGCTCAGCAGCTCCAGATTCCCCCAGGTACCGTCCGCCAGCGGCTGCACCGCGCCCGAGTGCTGCTTCAGGCGCGTCTCAAGACCTTCGTCCTGGGGGGGCACCAATGACCTTCATGCCTTCTTGCCATGAAGTCCAAACCGACCTCACGGAATACGCGGAGGGATCCCTGCCGCTGGCCCGCAGGGTTGGCATCTGGGTCCACCTGCTTCTCTGCAAGGCATGCGCTGGTTTCCTCCGGGGCCTGCAAGCCCTTCCCGGCATCGCCAGGCAATCCCTGAGGCCACCTGACCAGGCCCCCGAAACGGCCAGGAAGGCCCTGGCAGAGGCCATGGCTTCAATCAGGAAGCCGGGGTGATCGAGACCTTCACATCACCGAAGCACTTCTGCCCTTCCCACCTTCCCGTTTGCGCTTGGGTAGCGGAGCCTCCTCGGGCCGCCTCTTGCACCTGGATCTTCGGGTGTCTCCGCAGGACGGATCCGAGCTTCTCTCAGGTTAATGCGCCAACCCTGGCTGTGTGGGCAGGACGCGGGTCGAGGCAGTGATGTAGACATAACGGAGGGTGGTCTTGCCCGTGTTGAAGACATCGTGGCTGCGGTTGGTGGGGCAGTAGAGCGCAGTGCCCCCGACCAGAGGCAGGTTCTCCCCATCCAGGATGCGAAACTCGCCCGTTCCCTCCAGGACGACCAGAAGTTCCTCGTTGGCCCCGGTGCTGTGCTTGCCCACAGCCTTACCCGGCTCCAGGACGACCAGGCCCGACCGCATGGTCACGGTTTCCGGGGGACCGCTCAGGATGGCAAGGTGGCCCTTCCCTTGGGCGTCCAACTTGACCACTTTGGGGGCGGGTTCTGCCGCTGTCATCACGCTGCCTGAAAGCAGCAGGGCCAGGACCGATTTGGTTGGGAGCATGGCTTTTCTCCAGGGTTCCCCAGCTTAACCGGCTTCCTTTGAGGCCACGGGGTGGCCTGAGCGGCTGTGCGAGCTGTTACCCCTGCTCCTTGGAGACCAGGAACGCCAGCGTGGCCCCAACCAGCGCAGGCACAACCAGTGCGGCCTGGGCCGTCGTCTCGGCCAGGAACACCACCGGCACGAGCAGGGTGTTGTGCGTAGCTCCAGCGAAAGACGCGGCGCCCACCACGAGCAGGTAGCCGGGGCTGGCCAGGCCAAGGGCTCCCGCGAAGGCGGCACCCAGGCTGGCTCCCATCGCAAGGCTCGGCAGCCACATGCCCCCGACCCCGCCCCCGGCGAGGGTCAAGGCCGTTGCCGCCAGTTTCAGCGCAAGGAAGGCCAGAGCCCACCCCGCTGGGGTCGGTTCGGCCAGCAGGTGGATGATGAACTCCATCCCGCCACCCTGGGTCACGGGCAGTCCAGGGAAGAAGAAGTGGGCTGGCAGGCTGAGCAGCACGAGGCCGACCCCTGCGACCAGCCCCCTCCAGAGCAGTGGGATCCGGGTGAGATAACGGTGTGACCGGGCCCTGACCCACTGGAAGAGGTTGGCCCCCAGCCCGGCCAGCAGGCCAAGCACGATGGCGAAGCCGATCTCCCGGGCCCCCAGTGGCGGCAGGAGTGGCATCGGCAGGAGCGGCCTCAGCCCATTGGCGGAGGCGAAGGCCACATAGCCAGAGGCGGCGGAGACCAGACATGGCACCAGGGAGACCGGGTCGATCCTTCCGTGATATTCCACGGCCATCAGCGCCCCTGATAAGGGAGCCCGAAAGACCGAGGCGAGGGCGGCTCCCGCTCCGGCGCGGACCATGACGAGAGGAGGGATCTTCAGCCTTCTGAGGGGAGCCCACAGCCCGGACAGGAAGGTCAGGAGCCGATGAGCCTGGAGTCCCACGGCCGCCCCGAACCATTTTCCAGGGCCTTCGACGCCCACGCTGCCGCCAAAGCCGATGGTGAGGGCACAGGCAGCCACCTTTCCGAGAGAGACCAGGAAGGGGAAGACCTGGTACGGGTTCTTCTTGGCCAGATCCAGGTCCTTGAAGAGGGAGACCTCGCCGATCCCCGTGAAGTGGAGCAGGGCAGTGGCCAGGAACAGTCCGAGCGCGGGCAGCAGCAGCCCAAGATGCAGCGTCCCGCCCATGCGACCAATCCAGGGCTCGAAGGACCCCAGGGCCCTCAGGGCCGCCGCCACCAGCAGACCCATCCCAGCCCCGAGCGGCAGGATCACCAGCACCATCCGACGAGTGTGGGAGAGCATCCGCAGCCGGCGGGTCTTGGTGGGAATCAGTGGATGGGCGGGAGTGGACGGGTGCTGCATAGGGCATCTCTAGGCGGCATCATCTCACTGAAACCTGGTGCAGAGCTGGTCGCCGCGGCGCGTTTGCCGCCTCGGGTCCCCTGCCAAGCGCAGAGCGGCCCTGGACCTGGACGGGATTTGAACACGTGGGAGTGAGTTCACGCTGGCGGTGCAGGCTGCCTTCGCATGGAACTGGGGGTTAGACCGAAAGGATTCAAGCGAAAGCTGCAAGTAGACCAAAGAGAAGCAAGACTCCCCCAAGGGCGAAGGGAACGGAACCCGGTCTGTGTTGAGCCGAGGGTAAGGCCGACCAGTTCGAGACTTTATAACGGATATTCACTTCAGTGCATTGCAGCCCAAGCCCTGGCGAACAGGATCATGCTGAGCAAGATCCCCACCCAGGAAAGGGTAGACCTTCTATTTTTTGGTTCTTCCGGGATTTGAGGGATAGATAGACAGGGCAACGGCAGTCTCTGATTCACTTGGATTTGCGAAGAAACAAGTGGAGAGGAGGCTGCCGTTGCTGACTAAGGAGTCTATGGCCCGAGTGGGG
>Ga0208507_1000983_pt1 | contig 16745 bp, 25 predicted proteins | sample CryBogCBH12Aug01_FD_184626 | JGI IMG/M metagenome (GOLD analysis project Ga0208507, IMG submission 184626) | Freshwater microbial communities from Crystal Bog, Wisconsin, USA - CBH12Aug09.1 (SPAdes) (version 2) | ecosystem: Environmental > Aquatic > Freshwater > Lake | place: Crystal Bog... | reverse complement strand
AAAAAATTTTATAAAAAATTAAAAAAAACCCCCGGACGAATAAACATCAGGGGGTAAAAGGCGGCAACCGCCAAGAGGAGAAGCAAACGCTTGCGCGATTACTCAAAAGTATTATATACTACGCACATCGAAAGTTTTTAGGACTTCGCAAATGTTTGAAGAATTGGTGCAATTTGAACCTGACATCACCAAGTCGGGATTTACTGAGCTGGATAAAGTTCCCGCACAGCAGGTTATCGACGCCCAAACCAAAACCTTAAGTTGGCTAGAAGAACTAGGCGCATTACCTGATGATGAAGTTGACAACGCCGTAGAAAAACGCAGCGCCAGAACAACGTTTGTTAAGCTATTAAAAGCGCAAGACGACACAGAAGCTAAAGAATCCATCGTATCCATCAAAACTCCAGAGGCTGTAAGGCACTTAACTGGCATGTTAACGGCATATGATTGGGAGTTTATCGAGCAAGCCAAAGAACTTAGAGGCTATACAGTCGCTAAAATCATAGAAGAAACCAAGAATTCCAACGCCAATATTAGGCTAAAAGCACTCACTTTGCTCGGAAAAGTCACAGAAGTTGGGCTATTTACAGAGAAAATCGAGATCAAAAAGGAAGAATTATCCGATACAGAACTCGAATTACGCATCAAAGAAAAGCTCAATCGCTTCATGGGAGTCGTCGATGTTGTGGATATTGAACAACAGCCAGACACTTTAATAGTAGAAACAACCAGCGCCAAGTATGAACTTACAAAACCTGACGACGCTGAGTAAAACAGAACTGCAAGCACTGATGCAGGCTTTGCCCAAAATGTCTTTGAAAGACAAAATGGAGCTATTTGAAGATTTAGAAGTCAGAGAAAAACGTGCCAGGCTTGCAAGCGCTGAGCACTCGATGTTAGGTTTTGCAAGCGCGGTATATCCAGGGTTTAAGATTGGACCGCACCATAAGAAGCTTGCTAAGATATTTACAGACGTGATTGAAGGTAAGAAACGCAGAGTTATTATTAACATAGCGCCGCGTATGGGCAAGTCTGAGTTCAGTTCTTACCTGTTTCCAGCCTATTTTTTAGGTAAATTCCCCGATAAAAAGATCATTATGGGCACGCACACTGCGGGTTTGTCCGAGGATTTTGGTAGGCGTGTTCGTAACTTAATTGAATCGGAGGAATATCATGAAGTTTTCCCTGCAACAAATGTGGCAGATGACCAAAAAGCGGCTGGTAAATGGTCTACGTCAGCCGGTGGACAGTACTATGCCGCTGGAGTGGGCGGCGCTTTGGCTGGGAGGGGTGCCGATCTTTTCGTTATTGACGACCCGCACTCGGAGCAGGATGTTAAAGCAAATTCACGACTAGCATTTGATACTGCATGGTCTTGGTTTCAGACTGGACCGTTACAACGTTTGATGCCAGGCGGTGCGATTATTGTGATTATGACGCGTTGGTCAATGCTTGACTTGACTGGACGCCTTTTAGATTATCAGATTAAGAATCCAGATTCGTTGCCTTGGGAATTGGTAGAACTTCCCGCCATATTAAATGAGGGCACCGATGATGAGAAGTCACTTTGGCCCGAGCAGTGGAAATTAGAAGTATTAAAAACCACCAAAGCCTCGATTGATCCCAGGTTTTGGAACGCGCAGTACATGCAGCAACCCACGATGGACACAGCCGCCATCGTTCCAAGAAAGTCTTGGAGAATTTGGGATAAAGAAGACCCACCACAGTGCGATTATGTAATTCAGTCTTGGGATACGGCATATGAAGCCAAGACCAGCGCCGACTATTCAGCGTGCACAACATGGGGTGTATTCTTCAATGAAGAAGAAAAGATGAAGCCGCACATCATATTATTAGACGCGTTCAAGGATAGAATGGCGTTTCCGGAATTAAAACAGTCTGCACTCAAGCATTACAAGAATTGGGAACCTGACGCGTTTATTGTGGAGAAGAAAGCTTCGGGAGCGCCGCTGATACAAGAACTCAGAGCAATGGGTATCTATGTTCAGGAAACTACGCCAAGCAGGGGTAATGACAAAATGGTCAGGTTAAACGCTGTATCAGATTTGTTTGCGTCAGGAGTTGTGTGGGCGCCAGATACCAGGTGGGCAAGAGAAGTAATTGAAGAAGTTGCTGTGTTTCCAGTGGGTGAGCACGATGACTTTGTGGATACGATGACGCAAGCACTCATGAGATTTAGACAAGGTGGGTTTGTTCAACTGGATTCAGACGAACGTGGTGACCCGGTACATTTCAGGCGTAGACAACACGCATACTATTAAAAGGACAAATAATGGCTACTAATATAGATAAAGCGCTATATACGGACAATAACAATGCTGGTGACGACCAGGTAGATGAGCCGATGGAGATTGAGATTGTTGATCCTGAATCGGTTGACATCCACGCCGGAGATCTAGATATCCACATGGAGAAAGGCGAGTCTGACGATTTTTATAAAAATTTAGCAGAAGATGTACCCGCCGATAAACTCGCTGCATTAATTAGCGACTTAGGTACAGATATTGAGAATGATAAAGGTTCCCGCAAAGATTGGGAAAAAGCATATGTAATGGGTCTTAAGCTATTAGGACTTCAATACGAAGAGAGAACGGAGCCTTGGAACGGAGCATCAGGTGTATTCCACCCAATGATTACTGAAGCCGTAGTGCGATTCCAAAGTGAAACAATCACCGAGATGTTTCCCGCCCAAGGTCCTGTTCGCACTAAAATTTTAGGTAGAGAAACACCTAAGAAAAAAGAAGCTGCGATCCGTGTCGAAGATGACATGAACTATGAGTTGACCGAGGTAATGGTTGAGTTTAGACCAGAGCACGAGCGTATGTTGTGGAGCTTACCAGCAACAGGTTCAGCGTTCAAAAAAGTTTATGATGATATAACTCTAGGACGCCAAGTATCGATGTTTGTGCCTGCAGAGGACGTGATTCTGCCTTACGGAACTACAGACTTGGATACATGTTACCGCATAACCCATGTTATGCGCAAGACCAAGAATGAAATTTTAAAATTACAAAAAGCAGGTTTTTACCTAGACTTTGAACTCCCAGACTCCACTCAACTACAAGATGAGATTCAAAAAGCTAAGGATAAAGAGTCTGGATTCAATGACTTAAACGATGATCGTTATGTAATGTACGAAGTCCACGCTGATTTAGACTTGCCTGGATTTGAGGACGAAGATGGTATAGCATTGCCTTACGTAATCACAATGATTAAAGGAAGTAATAATGTCTTGTCAATTCGGCGCAACTGGAAAGAAAACGACAAAAACCGACTCAAGCGACAACACTTCGTCCACTATCAATACATCCCCGGCTTTGGGGCATATGGCTTCGGTTTATTTCACCTCATTGGAGGATTTGCCAAGTCCGCCACCAGCATTATGCGTCAACTGGTCGACGCCGGAACCCTCTCTAACTTACCCGGAGGTCTTAAATCCCGCGGTCTACGTATTAAAGGTGATGATACTCCCATTGCACCAGGAGAATTCAGGGACGTTGATATTGCGTCCGGTCCCCTAAGAGACAACATATTACCGCTCCCATATAAGGAGCCAAGCGCAGTTTTAGCTGGATTACTTGACAAAATCGTTGAAGAAGGGCGTAGATTTGCCGCAACTGCGGACATGAACATCAGTGACATGTCTAGTCAAGCTCCTGTAGGAACAACCCTTGCACTATTAGAAAGACAACTTAAAGTAATGTCTGCGGTGCAGGCTAGGATGCACTATGCGTTCAAACAAGAGTTGAAGTTATTGGCTGCGTTAATCAAAGAAGACACTCCAATAGATTATGACTATGAGCCAGAGTATGGTTCTAAAACCGCAAAACAAGCTGATTATGATGAAGTAGATATTATTCCTGTCAGCGATCCCAATGCGGCAACCATGTCACAACGTGTTGTGCAGTATCAAGCGGTTATTCAAATGGCGCAGATGGCTCCAGATATTTATGACTTGCCAGAACTGCACAGACGCATGTTGGAGGTAATGAATGTTAAAGGCGCAGATAAATTGGTACCGCTACCAGATGATATTAAACCGTCTGATCCAGTATCAGAAAACATTTCAATCATTAAGATGGAGCCGGTCAAAGCGTTTGAATACCAAGATCATCAGGCACATATCACAGTTCACATGGCGGCAATGCAGGATCCGGTCATGCAGCAGCTTATTGGACAAAACCCTAATGCGCCTAAGATTCAAGGCGCGATGACTGCGCATATTGCTGAACACGTTGGACTTGAGTATAAGAAACAAATCGAGGCGCAGCTTGGTATGGCAATACCTGATCCGGACGGAGAACAAAAGATTCCTCCACAAATTGAGTTCCAAATGTCACAGCGTATGGCGCAGGCAGCCCAGGCGGTATTGCAGCAACATCAACAACAAGCTAAACAACAGCAAGCTCAGCAACAAGCGCAAGATCCGTTGATACAGTTACAACAACAAGAACTGCAGATTCGTCAACAAGAAGTTCAGATCAAAGCGCAGGAAGCACAAGCTAAAGCCGCGCAAGCACAAGCATCACTGCAACTTAAAGCGCAGGAGTTCCAAGCACGCCAGGCAATGGAGGGCAAGAAAGTTGATATTGGTGCGGTTGAGAAAGCTGGACGTCTGCACTTAGATAACAAACGCATTCAAGTTGATGCGCGGGCAAGAGCCATACAAGGACATAATGATCATCAACGCGTCAGAATTGATGCCGCTAGTAAACAAGCACAGTTTGAAGAGAAACGCAAAGACCGCGCATTTGATATGCACAAACACACAACCGGTCAAAAGCATGAAGCTGGACAAGCTGAAGAGCAAAGAGCACACGAGCAAGAAATGTTGGCAAATCAGCCAGTACAACCAAAGGAGAACAAAATTAAATGATAGTCGATTTCGCAGGCGCGCTGCGCAAACAATTACGCGACCAAATGAACAATTACGCTGACGACTTAGCAACTGGTCAGTGCACGACTTTTGATCAATATCAAAAACTTTGCGGGGTGATTTCGGGTCTAGCCATCGCAGAGGGTCTTTTACTTGACCTGCTAGAAAAGGTAGAAAAACAAGATGAGTGATTTAATACTTCCAGATCGGTTCAAAGCTGAAGTGCAACCCATTTCCGCCCCACCCGAGAAAACAGAAGAGAAAACACAAATGTTGCCTAACCCAGTCGGGTACAAGCTTCTATGTGGTGTGCCGAAAGTTTCAACAAAACTAGATGGTACAGATCTTGATCTTGAACGTCCTAGCGAAATTGTCAGACAAGAAGAACAAGCAACCACTGTGTTATTTGTTTTAAAAGTCGGCGCTGACGCATATCAGGACAAAGCAAAGTTTCCTAACGGACCCTGGTGTAAAGAAGGTGACTTTGTGATGGTTCGTACCTACGCAGGTACGCGTTTCAAAATTTACGGCAATGAGTTCAGGTTCATCAATGATGACCAGATAGACGGCGTTGTAGATGACCCCCGCGGAATTACCCGTGCTTAAAAGGAAAAACAATGGCAGAATTTAAAGGCGAAGATTTCAAGTTCCCTGATGAAGTCGAAGCAGAAGATAAGGGAAAAGCACAAGATATACAAAACGACGATGACTTTGATATTGAAGTCATTGATGACACACCAGAGCGGGATAAAGGTCGTAAGCCTTTAGATCGTGAAGTAGCCGATCCAACTGATGAAGAAATTAATCAGTACACCAAAGGCGCACAAGAAAGAATTAAAGAACTCACGCATGCAAGGCACGATGAACGTCGCGCTAAAGAAGCTATGGCGAGAGAAAAAGAAGAGCTAGAAAGACTGGCTCAACAGATATACGAGGAAAATAAACGCCTCAAACAGTATGTCAATACAGGTACTGAACAGTACACAGCAATGGCTAAGACAGCCGCGGAAGCGCAGCTTGAAAAAGCCAGAAGTGACTACAAAAAAGCACAAGAAGCGTTTGACACAGATGCCATCATTGCCGCACAAGAAGCACTAACTGTTGCAAAAATGCGTGCAGAAGAAACAAAAAATTTCAAGCCAACCCCTTTACAAGAAGAGAAAAATGAGGTATATTCGCCTCAACAACAAGTCCAACAGTCTTACCGTGATGAAAAACTCTTGCGCTGGCAAGCAAAAAACCAGTGGTACGGACAACCAGGATTTGAAGATATAACCAGTTACGCACTAGGACTGCATCAAAAACTAGTGAATTCGGGGGTAGACCCACGTAGTGATGAATACTACTCGGCGATAGATTCCCGCATCAAGAAGACCTTTCCGGACATGTTTGGAGAGGCGACGGCTACAACGCCTGCTGATCCTCCAACAAAGAAAACACCATCAGTTGCCGCACCCGCGTCACGATCTTCTGGAACAAAGAAGATTCAACTTACAACCACGCAAATTGCGTTGGCAAAGAAGTTTAAGATGGACCCTAAAGTGTATGCAGCTGAAGTTTTAAAATTGGAGAAATTAAATGGCTAATAGTAACAACCGTACCCCCCGTGAACTAACAACACGCGAAGATGAAGCTAGATGGGTGTATACACCTTCTAGTAAGTTGCCCGATCCAACACCTGTACCTGGGATGTCTTTCCGATGGATTGCTACCCATGTTATGAGTATTGCAGACCCGACCAATGTGTCTAAAAAACGCAGAGATGGCTGGGAACCTGTTAAGGCAGCTGACCATCCTGAACTCATGCTTGATGGTAACGCCAATGGTAATGTGGAAATTGGAGGCTTGATGTTGTGTCAAATGCCAACCAGCCGCGTACAAGCAATGGATGATTACTATCAAAAGCAAAACAGAGCGCAGATGGATTCTGTGGATAACAATTTCTTGAAAAACCAAGACCCACGCATGGCGACCTTGTTCTCCGAAAGGAAATCGACAAGTTCAAGAGGCTCAAGTTTTGGAGCTGGTGTTAATTAATCTTAGGAGTTTTTAAATGGCATATCCTATCGTTCCTGCAGCTTACGGTCTAAAACCCGTAGGTTTGGCTGGTGGTAGAATGTACGCTGGTTCTACCAGACTCATTCCTATCGCTTCTGGCTATGGCTACAACATGTTTGACGGCGATGTCGTTACAGCAAGTGGTGGTTCATTAGTTGTTACAACTCTTGGCGCAGCGTCTTCACCTGTTGCCGGTACTATCGGTGTTTTTGTTGGCGCTCAATACGTCAACTCAATGAGCCAAACAGTCCGCGCACAGTTTTACGCAGCTAACACAATCACTAACACAATCTACGGACCTAACAGTCTCCAAGGTTATGTTATTGATGATCCTTTAGCTGTGTTCCAAGCTGCTGTGCTCACACAAGGTACATCTTCTGTATCTAACACACCTGGCGCTACTATCGGTTATGTAAACCCATCTTTCATTGGGTCTAACATGTACTTGGTAACAAACGGTTCTAACGGTGGATCAGCTTCTGGTAACACTACAACTGGCGACTCAGCAATGGGCTTGACTGGTGGTGTTGTTACTTCTGGTACACAAGGTAACACACGTGTTACTTCTTCAGCACCTTTCCGTGTTGTTAACGTAGTTCCAGATACAGCAGTTACTGTTACAGCCACAAGCGGTACAGCAACTTCTTCTAGTGCAACACTAACAACGACAACTTCAAATACCGCTATTAGCCCCGGTATGCAGTTGATTATTCCAGGTGTTACTGGAGCTTTGGCAAGCAACTTCCTCACTGTGACTAACGTAAGTGGTACAACTTTAACATTGTCTGCTTCAGTTACTGTTCCAGCAGGATCAGCTTTATCTTTCGTTGGTTACCCAGAAGTTCAAGTTCAGTGGAACTTTGGCTATCACGGTTACTTAAACGCAACAGCAGCTTAATTAAGGAGCACATAAATGGCTATTTCACGCGCACAACTATTGAAAGAGTTGCTTCCTGGATTGAACGCTTTGTTTGGTTTAGAGTATGCAAGATACGGCGAAGAGCACAAAGAGATCTATGAAACAGAAACCTCTGAGCGTTCTTTTGAAGAAGAAACGAAACTTTCAGGTTTCTCTGCAGCACCAGTTAAGAACGAGGGCGCAGCCATTGCTTATGACAATGCGCAGGAAGCATGGACAGCACGTTACAACCACGAGACTATTGCTCTTGGATTCTCAATCACTGAAGAAGCGATTGAAGATAACTTGTATGACTCTTTGTCAGCACGTTATACCAAGGCTCTTGCTCGCGCAATGGCTTACACAAAGCAAGTTAAGGCTGCTGCAGTATTGAACAACGGTTACAACGCTTCCATCACTGGTGGTGACGGCGTAGCTTTATTCTCTACCGCACACCCATTAGTTAACGGTGCAACAAACGGTAACACATTCACAACTCCTGCTGACTTGAACGAGACTTCACTAGAAGCCGCCGTTATTCAAATCGCTGCATGGACAGACGAGCGTGGACTTTTGATTGCTGCTAAGCCTAAGAAACTTATTGTTCCCCCATCATTAATGTTCGTTGCTACTCGTCTCTTAGAGACAGAGTTGCGCGTTGGTACAAACAACAACGACATTAACGCGATCAAGAACAATGGCGCGATTCCTGAAGGTTACACTGTAAACCACTTCTTGACATCAACCAACACATGGTTCTTGACAACTGATGTGCCAAACGGTCTTAAGCACTTCGAGCGTATTCCTCTCCAGAATTCAATGGACGGGGACTTCGACACCGGCAACGTACGTTACAAGTCTAGAGAGCGTTACAGCTTCGGCTGGTCCGATCCACTCGGAATCTTTAGTTCATACTAATAGGATTGGGAGTTTCCCGGTCGGAGGGGTCCTCAAAAGGGACCCCTTTTTATTTGTGCTACAATTACCTGTGTCGTAATAAAGGAGTTAATATGGACTATCCAACAACAAGAGAAGAAGCAAAGAAAACCGGTGCTAAGTATTACTTTACGGGGCAGCCTTGCAAACACGGGCATGTAGCATTGCGTAAGACAAAAGGCTCGTGTGTTGAGTGTTTGAAGGTTGAATGGACTAAAGGGAATGAAACTCGCGCAGAATACTTTAAGCAATACAACCAATCCGATGCAGGACAAAAAGCCAAAAAAGATTATTATGCGCGTAATAAGGAACAAGTAATTGCTAGGGCGGCTGCAAGACCTGTAGAGCAACGCAAAATGCACAGAGAAAAATATAAGGCGCAAAACCCAGAACTTTATAAAGCGTTTGTAAGTGTTCGTAGACGCAGACATAAAAACGCAATCCCCAAATGGATTACCCCAGAACAAAAGTTGGCTATGCGCAATTTATATCTTCAAGCGCAAGCATTAACAAAAGCTACAGGTGAACGCTATGTAGTTGACCATATTATTCCTTTAATTTCGCCAGAAGTGTGTGGGTTGCATGTGCCTTGGAACTTAAGAGTTATTACACAAGAAGAAAACCTAATAAAATCAAACAAAATACCTACACAAAATTAAACTTTTACTGTATTGTAGTAGTCACAAATACCCAGTAAGATTGGTTTGCAGCGTCTTGCTGTACCTAATTTTTGGAGAAAAGTATGTTACACGTTGTTATTACGGCAGAAAATGTAGATGAGTTAGCAGATCAATTGTGGGAAGTTTTAGAGCGTATCGAGCAGTTTCTTGAGTTTGATGTAGAAGAAGTTATCGAATATGATGAAGAAGGCTATTATTACGATGAAGTAGAAGATGAACTATACTGGGTTGACTTCACTACTGGTGAAGAGTTTTTCTATGACGCAGAAGCAGATGAGTGGTTTCCTTGTGACGAAATCGTAGAGTTTGAAGAAGATTTTGTAGAAGACGAGCAAGAAGTAGATTTCGAGTAATATTTTTTGCGGGATGATCTAACATTTAGGATGCCTCATTGATAAAGGGGCCGTCGGAGTTTAAATCTCCGTCCCGCAATTTCTTAGCTTTCTTTTCTTTACGTAACTCATAATGGTGTATTCGGTGGCAATTTGCGCATAATACGATACATTTAGCTGCCTCCTCATACGCTTTTTTCCAAGACTTATTTCGCACAAATTCATGAACTGCCCCTAACTTATTACTGGGGTCTGTATGATGAAAGTCCATAGCAGCGGGATGAGCAAAGCCACACGCCGCACACTCTAGTCCAAGCCTATGCGCATCCCAAAGACGTTTATATTTAATACGACTATTTTTCGTTCTTTGTTTAGTTAACGCTTTGTTGTTTTGATAATGTTTAGCTGACGCTTTTTTGTTAACTTCTTTACGTTTTTGTGGGTCTTTATACGGCATAACGCTTGACACAAGTTAAAAACATGCTATAGTATCACACATCTGGGATTTTTCGCCTTGTTACCAACCCACCCAGGGGTCACGATGCAACGATTAACAAGGTAACTTTTGCATAAGGAAACTTATAATGGCACGTTCCACGTTTAACGGTCCCATACTATCTGGCGATCAAAGATTCACAGCCGCACGCAATGTAGGCTACACAGTTTTAGAGCAAGATTGCTTTATTGACTTATCAAACGCCACACTAGGTACAGCAGGTTATTCTGGTGCTTCTGGTCAGTTTGCTTGGGGCAATAACATCCCTAATTTAAACGGTACAGTTTATACACCTTCTAGCACATACAGCAGTGCCGGAGCTACTGTGCAAACAATTCCTGCAGATACATCTACACAAGTGTATCGCGGCGCGGTTATATATTTACCAGTTAACAGCCAGATTTTTGACATCATTGTCGATTATCCTTTGGCAATTACTGGTGAGTCCGGTGCAACACTTTCTAATACAAGCGTGTTTGTTTCTAACGGCTACACAGCTGCAGCAGGTACACCTGCTTATGCAACAGCAGTTATTTCTTCAAGCACAGGCGTTGGTACTGCAGGTCGTTTGACAACAACTTATACAGGCACTAACTTGCTCAACATGTTGGCTACTACTGCTGACGTGCAAAATCCATATGTGGCTGAGCCATCTTTCTTGTCACAAGTTGTGTTTACCTTGTCTATTACAGGTACAAGCGTTGCAGCACCGACAGGCGGAAAGTTGAACTTTGTTGTTCGTTATGCTCAGAATGACAACAACATTGGTACTTTGACAACTTACCCATACGGTAACTTAGATTAATCCCCTGGGGGCTTCGGCCCCCATTTCTTAATTTAAGGAGCTTCCTATGGCACAAAGCCCAAATGGTATTCCAAGTACCAATAACCAATTCAACTCGGTTACGCGTCAAGCAAAGTATGAGCCTTTTGACCTGCAAGTTGCACGCGGTCAAATTTATGGTCATAGTGTTTTAAACATTTATGGTTATCAAACAGCGGTAGGTACATCGTTTGTGCCTGTGTGGGAAGGTAATACCTCCTATACTTTTCCGTCATCTGCTATTCAAATGCACCTTGTCAGCTCTGTTAACACAGGTGCTGATGCAACTTCGTTGATAACAATCAACGGCTTGGATGCGAATTACAACCAAATTTCTGAGACTATCAAGTTAAACGGCACAACGGCTGTAACTACAGTAAAGTCTTATTTCCGTATCAACAGTATGTCGGTCGCTAGTGGTGCCCCTACTGGTAACATTACGCTAAAAGACACATCAGATACAACATTGTACGCAGAGATTGCGGCAGGCAACGGTCGAACTTTGATGGGCATTTACACCGTGCCCGCAGGATACACGTTCTACTTGAGCCGTATTGACATCAATACCAGCTTGAACGCTAACCCCGCAGGTTTTGCAACATATCAGAACTATCAAACAAATAGTGCAGGGGTATCTAGCGTTACTGTTGTGGCTCCGTTTACAAACAACTACCATACACAGCGAGTAATGCCCAGGCTTGTTTCTGAGAAAACGGACATCCAATTGCAAGCAAAAGTTAGTACCGGTACTGCGGCTTTGACAGTTTCGCAAGAAGGTTACTTGATTGCTAACGGGAATTAATCATGGCTAAGTCTCCAGCATGGCAACGCAAGGAAGGGAAAAACCCGAACGGGGGGTTAAACGCCAAGGGGCGAGCCTCCGCAAAGAAAGAAGGGCACAACCTGAAACCGCCGCAACCAGAAGGCGGATCGAGAAAAGATTCCTTTTGCGCAAGAATGACTGGGATGAAGAAAAAGCTTACTTCAGAGAAAACCGCAAAAGACCCAAATAGTCGGATTAATAAATCACTTAAAGCTTGGAAGTGTTAACATGGCAACAAAACCTTTGGCAGATGACGAGACACGTTTAAAAAAATACAGTAATCTATCACGCGGTGAAAAGCAAGAAATAGATTTGGCTAAACGTGCTGAATTAGCAAAAGCTCAACAAAGTGCTTCTGCAGGAGATTCTTTTTCTCAACGCGCAAATGATGCAGCAGCTTCAGCACTTTTAGCTGCCCCTAACGCGGTTGGTGCTAGATCGGCGATGAACCAAAAAGCACAACTTGATGCAGCCGCTACACAACGCGAAATTGAACGCCAGGAACGTTTGCAAGCCGCACAAGATTTTGCAAACTATAAAGATTACGATAAAGGGCTGTACGGAAGTAGAACCCCAGGAAAAATATCTGACAATTTGATGGAGTTTAAAAAAGGCGGTAAAGTCAAAATTAATGCAAGATCAGCCGCTTCTAAACGGGCAGATGGGATTGCCACCAAAGGACACACAAAAGGCAGGTACATGTAATGGTACAACACGCAGAAAATGCAAAGAACGTAGTAGATGGCATAGCTATCGCTACTACCCTGGGAACATTGATGGAAGTGCTACCTTCAATTTCTGCGACACTTTCAATTGTTTGGTTAATTATTCGCATCTGGGAAACTGATACAGTTCAAAATTGGATCAAAAAAAATGCCAAGCACGAGTAAAAAACAACATAATCTTATGGCAGCTGTGGCACACAATCCGCAGTTTGCTAAGAAAGTCGGAATCCCACAATCCGTGGGTAAAGACTTTAATCAGGCTGACAAAGGTAAGAAATTTGCAAAGGGCGGCGTGCCACGTCCTGAATTACAAGCGGTTAATAAAGCGAAGACGGAGCACGGTTCTTTGCAACTATTTTCAAAAGGTGGAAGTATCATGGCTAAAGAAAAAAATGGTTTGACAACAGCAACTATGGGCAAAGTTCGTACTGCTGCTCCAAGTAAAGATGGTCTTGCTGAGCGCGGCAAAACCAAAGGTAAACAGATCAAGATGGCTGGCAACAGCATTGGTACCGGTTCTGCCATGAAAAAAGGCGGAATGGCTAAAATGAAAAAATAAGGAATTACTATGAAGAACGATTTTCCTGCACTCATGAACGAAGAAACGCCTAAGCACATGCACAATGTGGATCATGTTAAGAAGAACTACTCTGAAGGTGGTCATATGCATCACCAAGAGCACATTAGCAAGATGCATGGTGGCAACGATCACAAAATGCACCACGAGCACGTCAAAGCCATGTGTGGCGGCGGCATGACCAAAAAGTGATGCCCAGTCGTGGAATGGGCGCAGTAGCGCCCTCTAAAATGCCAAAACCTGTGACTAAGAAACGCAGGGACGACACTGACTTTCAAGAATTTAAAAAAGGCGGTAAGGTCGGACTTTACGCAAACATCAATGCCAAACGTGCACGTGGTGAGAAAATGCGTAAACCAGGAGATCCTGGGGCACCCACAAAACAAGACTTTATTAATTCTGCAAAAACAGCAAAGGTTAAGAAATGAGTATTTTTGATAAATTAGAAATGCATGCATCAACATTGTTACAAGAACTAAGAGAGCACATTCTGCATCAAGTTAATAAAGGTAACAGAGTTGATCCCACTTTGCATGATTTCATTACACATTTAGAAGCGCATGTTAATAATACGACTGTTGTTGCTGCCGCCCCTGTTGCTGTTGCTAAATTTGATGAATCTACTGCAGCTCCTATGCTATCTAATCCAGTGGCTGTGGAGACGCCTGTAGTTGAGCCAGTTCAGCACACAGAAGATCCAGATCACGCGACTAACTAAACATGACTATCTCCACGCTCAACTCGATGTCTTCTGGGACATCATCGTTTAATCTCAACTTAACTGAATTGTGTGAGGAAGCGTACGAGCGTGCGGGATATGAAATGCGTTCTGGATATGACCTGCGTACTGCGCGTAGGTCACTTAATTTATTATTTGCTGACTGGGCGAACCGCGGCATCAACATGTGGACAATCCAGCAAGGTACGATTACTTTGCAACAAGGGTTAAACACATACGCTTTGCCAACTGACACAGTGGATCTTTTAGACCACGTTATACGCACAGATGCCAACAATACGTCCACTCAAGCGGACTTAACGATCACAAGAATTAGCGTATCTACTTACGCTACTTTACCAAACAAGTTAACACAAGCGCGCCCTATTCAAGTATGGGTACAGCGTTTAGACGGACAAATATACCCAACGGGGTATACATTAGCAACAGCAATATCTGCTACAGATACCACAATCACCTTATCCTCAACAGCTAATATGGCAACGGCTGGGTTTGTGAACCTTGTTTATAACGGCGTTACCGAAACTATTTATTACAACTACATCTCAGGGAATACCCTTGGTAATTGTTTTAGAGGACAAAATAACACAACTGCATCTTCATTTGCAGTAGGTGCGGCGGTCAATGTACCGAATCTTCCAGCAATTACAGTTTGGCCCACCCCTGATGGAGCACAGACTTACCAGTTTGTTTATTGGCGTATGCGGAGAACTCAAGATGCAGCACAATACGGCAACAACGTCATGGACGTACCATTTCGTTTTATACCACCTATGGCGGCAGGTCTTGCTTATTATGTTGCACTTAAGGTGCCTGATGGTGTTAATCGTCTGCCAATTTTAAAACAACAGTATGATGAGTTTTGGGAACTTGCAGCTTATGAAGATCATGAAAAGGCTTCCTTGCGCTTGGTACCAAGACAGATGTTTATAGGTGGCGGGTTCTAAATGGGTAATCGGTTTTCATCCGGCAAGAACTCGATTGCCGAGTGTGATCGGTGCGGATTCCAGTTTAAGTTAAGAGAGCTTAAAAAAGAAGTTATCAAGACAAAGACGTACGACTTGAAGGTTTGTCCCCAGTGTTGGGATCCAGATCAACCGCAATTGCAACTTGGTATGTACCCAGTTGATGATCCACAAGGCGTAAAAGATCCAAGACCCGACACAACGTATTTGGTTTCTGGGCTTAGTGGGCTTCAAGCTGTACCGGGGATTGGCACAAATGTGTTGCAAAACGGGGAGAATGAAGGTGGTAGTCGAGTTATTCAGTGGGGTTGGAATCCTGTTGGCGGCTCAGAATTATTTGATTCGTATCTTACGCCTAACAATTTGGCTTTGACCGTTTCAATTGGACAAGTTACAATCTCAACGACATAAGGAGTTTACGATGGCTAAGAAAGAAATGGATAAAGATTTGGCGCAAGATAAAGCCATGATCAAAAAAGCTTTTAAAGAACACGACAAACAGGAACACAAAGGTGGACCTGGTACAAAGATCACTCTTAAAAAAGGTGGCGTAACTGGCGCTAGTATGAGAGCAATGGGTCGTAATCTGGCACGTGCACGTAACCAGAAACCTGGGAGCAAGTAATGGCTAAATTCAGTATGAAGAAAGGTGGCAAAGAAGTGGGTCCTGCTTCTGTTTATGCTGCTCCACACACTTCTGGCGGTAAAGCGTTAGAAGAAAAAGATATTGGTTTCTCTGTTGAAATGCCGACACGTAAGAACTGGACACCTTTAAATGGTGGAGTTTCTATTGGGCACAACGATATGGTTGAGTCTACTGGTATTGAGACTCGTGGTAACGGCGCAGCTACCAAAGGTAGAATTGCTAGAGGACCAATGGCGTGACATATACGGAACTGGTAACGGCTATTCAGTCATACACGGAAAATCAATTTCCGACTGTATATCTTGCTGATGGAACGAGTGAGTCTACAACAACTCAAATTAATCGTTTCATCGAGCAGGCTGAGCAACGCATATACAATAACATCCAGTTCCCTAGTCTTCGCGCTAACGTGACAGGAACATTGACTGCGGGTAATCAGTACTTATCTTGCCCCAATGATTTTTTGTCGGTTTACTCTTTAGCTGTTTATCCAACAACTGGCACTAATGCCAACACATATACATACCTTATTAATAAGGATGTTAACTTTATTCGTGAAGCTTTCCCAAGCACAAACGCCGCATATCAAGGACAACCTCAGTACTACTCTTTATTTGGTCCACAGTACAGTAATGTTGCGGAGTTGAGTTTTTTACTAGGTCCTACGCCTGATCAAAATTATGCAGCGGAACTGCATTACTATTATTACCCACCCACAATCATTCAAGGTGCAATAGTAACTTTGGCAATTACAGCACCTGGAGCCAGTTATACAGCGGGTACTTATTACGATGTCCCAGTAAGTTATGTAGCCACACAGCCTACAAATTCAGGCGGTTCTATCAATGGAAATTCTGCGCTTGCTACAGTTGTTGTGGCAAGTAATGGTACAGTAACGTCTATCACAGCAACAAGTGGTGGTGCGTTTTACACAGTTGGCGACAGTTTAACAGTGGCAGGTTCTTATATTGGTTCGAGCGGAACTGGTTTTACTTGTTCTGTTTCATCTGTTTCAAATTCGACGGGTGTTACATGGCTCAGTGATAATTATGACTCCGTACTTCTTTATGGTTGCTTGGTCGAAGCGTACACATTTATGAAATCTGAGGCAGACATAATTGCAGGTATTGACGGTAAATTCAAAGAAGCA
>Ga0208507_1000981_pt1 | contig 16785 bp, 14 predicted proteins | sample CryBogCBH12Aug01_FD_184626 | JGI IMG/M metagenome (GOLD analysis project Ga0208507, IMG submission 184626) | Freshwater microbial communities from Crystal Bog, Wisconsin, USA - CBH12Aug09.1 (SPAdes) (version 2) | ecosystem: Environmental > Aquatic > Freshwater > Lake | place: Crystal Bog... | reverse complement strand
ACGACAAAGCCGGGATGGATGGAATTGGCACGGATCGGCGTGCGCTTGGTGGCAAACTCGATGGCGATAGATTTGGTGAACAGCCGCACCGCGCCCTTGCTGGCATTATAGGCGGAGGTATCGGTATAGCCGACCAGCCCCATGATCGAGCTGATGTTGATAATGCTCGATCCGCCGCGAAAATCGCCGCCGCTCGCCGCCAGCATCGGCTGAAACAGCTTGGTGCCCAGAAACACGCCATCGACATTGATCGCCATGATCTTGCGCCAGCCATCAAGGCTCAGGCTTTCCACCGGGCCGGTGAGATCGGTGCCGGCGTTGTTGACCAGCACGTGCAGCTTGCCATGGCGCTCGGCCACCTGATCGCGGGCGCGGGTCCAGTCGTCCTCGCTGGTGACATTGGCGGCGATATAGCTCGCCGCCTTGCCCAGCCGCTCCAGCGCTTCCGCCACGGCGGGGGCCTTGGCGGCGTCGAGGTCGCTCAGCACCACCTCGGCACCCTCGGCCAGAAAACGCTCGGCGATGGCTAGCCCGATCCCGCGCAGCCCGCCCGAAATAAACGCGACACGGCCCATTAGCCGCTTGTCACCGAACCCGCTCATACGCCCATCATCCCTGCTGTGGTTGCACCATCGATCACATATTCGCCGCCCGAAATGAATGCCGCCTCATCCGAAGCGAGATAGGCGACCAGCCCGGCAATTTCCTCGACCCGCGCCATGCGCTTGAGCGCGGACATGCCCTCATAGGCGGCACGCGCGGCGGCGGGGTTCTCGGCCTTGTCGATGAGGTTGGTGATCATCGCGGTTTCCACCACGCCGGGCAGGATGGTGTTGCAGCGGATCGCATAGCCCTGATTGCCGCAATGCACGGCAATCGATTTGGCCAGCGCCACCACCGCCGATTTGGTGACCGAATAGGCCATGAAATTGCCCATCGCGCGGTGCGCGTTCATCGAGGAATTGATGATGATCGAGCCGCTGGCCCCGCCGGGATTGGCCTTCATCAGCCGCACGGCAGCGCGGCAGGTGAGCATCACGCCGGTCAGGTTCACATCGAGCACGCTGGTCCAGCCGGCAAAGTCGATCGATTCGATGCTGCCATCGCCCGCCTCGCGGCCCGCATTGGCAAAGGCGATGTCGAGCTGGCCATAATCGGCGGCGATGGTGTCGATCAGCGGCTGCCACCCCTCGGGAAGCTCCACACGGTGGGCGATGAAACGCGCGCCGGTCTGCGCGGTCAGCCCGGCGGCGGCCTCGGCGTTCGATCCGGTGAAGATCACCTGCGCGCCCTCGGCCGACAGCCGCCGCACCGCGCCCGCGCCAATTCCCGAAGTCCCGCCGGTTACCAGCGCCACCTTGCCTTCAAGCCGTTTGCTCACGGCACTCTCCCATATTACTTCAGGCCCAAATAGCTTTGGGCTCATAGTATCCGCGCCCGGTATAAAGCCTGAGCCCAAATGTTAGGCCGGTGTTTCACGCATTATCGGCGCACCGCAACCTATGACTTCAGCTAAGGTGACGCGCCCGCGCGCGAACGGCAAAACTACACTTCAAACACAAGAGTCCGGGAATAGGAAAAAGCTCGATGTCAAACAGCAACGCACAGGGCCCCCTTGGCAAGGCCCGCAGCCCCGGCATCAGCTGGACCGAGCTGATGGCGACCGATTCCCGCACGGCGCCCGAATGCCTGACCCAGGAGCACTACAGTCATCTCGGCTCGCAGCCGCTTCCGGCGGATCGCTATACCAGCGAGGACTTCGCCCGCGCCGAGCACGAGAAAATGTGGCCTTACGTGTGGCAATTCGCCGCGCGCGAAGAGGATTTGCCGGAAGCGGGCGACTATGTTGTCTACGAGAATGCCGGTCGCTCCTACCTGATCTCGCGGCAGGAGGATGGCTCGGTGCGGGCGCACCACAATGTCTGCCTGCATCGTGGCCGCAAGCTGCGCACCAAGGATGGCCATGCCGACAAGTTCACCTGTCCGTTCCACGGCTTTACCTGGAACAAGGATGGCAGCTTTGATGCCATGCCCTGCGCGTGGGATTTCAGCCATCTCGGCAAAGACGGGCTGAAGCTGCCCGAGGCCGAGATTGGCCGCTGGGGCGGCTATATCTTCCTGCGCGAGGAAACTGGCGGCCCCAGCCTCGAAGAATATCTTGCCCCCCTGCCCGAGCATTTCAAACGCTGGCGGCACGAGGAATGCACCACCGTGATCTGGGTGGCAAAGGAGGTTCCCGCCAATTGGAAAGTGACGGCGGAAGCCTTCATGGAGGCGTGGCACACCGTGGTCACCCATCCCCAGCTGCTGCCCTTCAGCGGCGATTGCAACAGCGCCTACAACCACTGGGGCGACAATGTGAACGCCAACCTCGTGCCCTTCGGCATCCTCTCGCCGCATATCGATGCCGAGGGCCGCAGCCAGCAGTGGATCGTCGACGAGTTCGTCAAATACAACGGCCGCTCTGGCGATAATTACGAGGGCACGGATGATCCCTTCGCGGTGACCGTGCCCGAGGGCATGACCGCCCGCGAGGCGCTGGGCGCCGCGATGCGCGCCGCCTATACCGCGCAGTCGGGCTATAATCACGACGACGCCACCGATGCCGAGCTGCTCGATGCGCTGGTCTATAATGTATTCCCGAATTTCGCGCCCTGGGGCGGCTTCATGCCGAATATCATCTACCGCTGGCTCCCCGGCAAGACCGCCGATACCTGCCTGATGGAAGTCCGCATTCTCGCCCGCGCCAAAAAGGGCGAGCCGATCCCGCGCGGCGTGCCGCTGCATAAGCTTGGCCCCGACGAACTATGGACCGCCGCCCCCGAGCTGGGCATCCTCGGCGACGTTTTCGAGCAGGACATGGCCAATCTGCCCTTTGTGCAGGAAGGGCTGCATTGTTCGAAAAACGGCAAGGTCGAGCTCGCCAATTATCAGGAAATCCGCATCCGCCAGTTTCACCAGACGCTCGACAAATATCTGAGCGGCGCGCTGGGCAAGCAGGCGTGAACACGACCGCCGCACGCGCGGCCCTGGCAAGAAACTGGGCGATGAGCGAGGACCCCGATGCCGCGGTCTGCCCCTTTCGGGCCGGAGCCAAGCTGCATGATGGCCCTGATATTTTCTTCAAGGGCGGAGAAGGGCACGTGCGGGCCTCGGGGCTGGGGGGGAACTGGGTGGTCACCCGCTATGCCCTGCAGGAAGAGGTGCTGCTCGATCCCGCGCGCTTTTCGAGCCACCTCTCGATCGGCTTCTCGCGGCTGATCGGCGATGACTGGCCGCTGGTGCCGCTCGAACTCGACCCGCCTGAACACGCGCTCTATCGCAAGCTGATCGCCCCGTGGTTCACACCGGCCAGCGCCCGCGCCCTGCAGGACGATATCCGGGCGCTGGCGGTCAATTTGCTCGATGGCCTGCGTGATGCGCGCGAATGCGATTTCATGGCGCGTTTCGGGCGACCCTATCCGGTCACCGTTTTCATGCGGATGATGGATTTGCCGATCAGCGAAATGCCCATTTTCCTTGGCTGGGCCGATGAATTGCTGCGCGGGGCCACCATGGAATTGCGCGGAAACGCGGCCCAGGCCATCAAGCACTATCTGCTGAAACTGATCGAGGAGCGCCGCGCAAAGCCGGGCGACGACATGGTGAGCAGCTTTCTGGCCGGCCAGATCGAGGGCGCGCCCATTCCGCCCGATCGCCTGCTCGGCCTCTGCTTCATGCTGTTTGTGGGCGGGCTGGATACGGTGGCCTCGTCGCTGGGCTTTATTTTTCGCGAGTTGGCGCTGCGGCCGGAATTGCAGGCGCAATTGCGCGCCGATCCCGCGCTCATCCCAGCCGCCGCCGATGAGTTTATCCGCGCCTTTGGCGTCGTCACCACTTTCCGCTACGCCACGCAGGACATGGATTTTCACGGCGCGCCGATCCGCAAGGGCGACCTCGTCGAGCTACCGCTGGGCCTCTCCTCGCGCGATGATCGCGCGCACGCCGCCCCGCACGACATCGACTTCCACCGCGCCGCCAAGCGCTCGCTCACTTTTTCCACTGGCCCGCACACCTGCGCCGGGCTGCATCTGGCCCGCACCGAAATCCGCATCGCCCTAGCGGAATGGATGCGGGCCATGCCCTGCCTGCGGCTGGCTCCCCATGGCGAAATCAAAACGGCAACAGAGAGCGTCTGGGCCATCGAGAGCCTTCCTCTGGTCTGGGGCTAGGGTACCCTGACACCAGCCATCACACCCTTGCCTAAGTGGGAAATGACATGACCCAAAGCGAAGCCCACCCCCCGCGCCTGAATTGCGTGCTGATCTGCGGCGGCGTTTGGCACGATATGGATTTCGCCCGGCTCGAGCTGCTCAAGCTGCTGAGCGAGGACGAAAGCGTGCGCACCCGCGTGTTCGAGGATTACGAAAATATCGCGGCCATCGAGGCCGCTGATATGCTTATTACCTACACCTGCGATGTCACGCCCTCGCTGGCCGCGCAGGAGGCCTTGCGCGCCTGGCTGGCGAGGGGCGGGCGCTGGTATGCGCTGCACGGCACCAACTCGGTGCTACGCCTGCTGGAGAATGGCCTGTGGGATGCCCCGCGCTGGGCTCCGCTGTTTATGGATATGCTGGGCAGCCAGTTTGTCTCGCACCCGCCCATCGCGCCCTATCGCGTCACCGTGGCCGATCCCTCGCATCCGCTGGTGGCAGGGGTGGAGCCTTTCGAGACCACCGACGAACTGTATCATCTCGAAACCCATGGCCCCCTGCACGTGCTGCTGGAGACCGAATGCACCGAGCCCGGCACCGGCTTCGTCGAGGCAGCCGATGCGCCGGGCAAACAGCCAGTATTCTATGTGAAGGAACATGGCGCAGGCGCGGTGCTATACCTCACCCTGGGCCATTGCCGGGGGCACTACGACCTGCAGCCGATGCTGGACTGGTGGCCCACGGTGGATCGGTGCGCCTGGGATCTGCCGGTGTTCTACGATTTGCTGCGCCGGGGAATCGGCTGGCTCAAGCAGCGCGCGGCAGCCTGACGCTTCGCCCGGCTCAGGCCTCTATCCCGGCGAAGCGATCCAACGCGACATCGGGGTCATCAGGCCAGCGCGAGAGCACCAGCAGGCGCTTGTGACCCTGCCCGATGGACAGCTCGTCGGTGACGCCCATGCCGCCGTGGAACTGGATCATTTCGTGCCCCAGGCTCACCGAAGCCGCCGAAATAAACGCGCGCGCACCGCGCACCGCGCGGGCGAACTGATCGGTGCCAAAATATACCTGCGCCTGATTGAGCAGCGCCCGGCTTTGCTCGATCGCGGAATATTGCGCCACCATGCGATGCTGGATCGCCTGAAAGCTGGATAGCGGAACCCCGAATTGTTGGCGGGTGCGTAGATAGTCGATGGTATCGGCAAAGATCCGTTCCATGATGCCCAGCGCCTCGGCACCACGGGCCAGATTGGCGAGAACGGCGAGGCTGGCGATGTCCTCGGCCCCGCCCGCAAGGCAATGCTCTGGTGGCACCGCCACATCGGCAAGGTTCAGCGAAACCGCCACCCCGCCATCGGCCCAGCGCCACGCCCGCACCGCAAGGCCCGCGGCATCGGCGGGCACAAAATACAGGCCAACATCCGCCTGCTCGCCGGGCGCTCCGGCCAGCCTTGCGCTGACCACATAGCCATCCACACCACGGCCCGCCGGCACATAGGTCTTGACCCCCGAAAGGCGCACGCCAGCACCATCGGCCTCGGCCCGCGTTTCCACCCACAAGCGGCCAGCGTGGGCCTTCGACTCGGCATGGGCAAAGGCCAGACGGCGCGCGCCCCTCAGCAGATCGGGCAGCCAAGCCTGCGCCAGCGCGGGCGTCGCGGTGGCGGCAAATAGGCGGCCAGCCAGCAGCACGCTCTCGATCAACGGTTCGACCACCATGCCCCGGCCCAGCGCCTCGAACACCGTGGCGATACCGGTGGCATCCAGGTCCATTCCGCCCGCTTGCACGGGAAAGGGGGCGGCAATCAGCCCAAGATCACCCAGCAAAGCCCAATTTTCATCGGAAAATCCGTTGTCCTGGGCCAGAAAACCCCGGCGGCGCTCCATGTCATAGCTGTCGGAGACAAACCGTTCCGCCAGAGCCTTGAGCAGTGCCTCGTCTTCGCTGAGGTCGAAATTCACCTGTGATCCCCTTTTTCGCCTGTCAGTCTACCATCGCCATCGCGCGTGCCACGCTAGGCAAAAGGTTAGGGGCAGAGAAAACCAAGGTGTGGGAAGACTGCTGGCGTTAGTGCGCGCTTCGGTGTTATCGTCTCCGGAGAAAACAATATAATCAGGGAAGTGGGAAACGGTGTTTTTGCTATCGCAAGAGCGTATCGATTCTGTCAGGATTTCGGCCCCCGGAGACATCTCCCGCGCGGCCCAGGCCCTGCATGAAATCGCCTTGAGCTATGGGATGCGCGCCGCGCCCGCCCATGACATCGCCGACAAACGCACCCCGGTCGATGCCGAGGGGGGCGTGCTGGCCTGCACCGTATTCGGATGGACCGAGGACGTGCGGGTGTGGTGGAGAAACTCCCGCATTGCACTCGATTCCCCCATCACCACCGCCTGCCGCTTTGAAAGCCAGCCGTTCTGGGTCAATGCCGGGGGCTTCCACACCCGCCAGCCCAACGCCTATCTCAATTCGATCGACCTCTCCAATTTCGAGACACGGGCAATGACCCGGGCGGCGATCGTCGTCCCGGTGCACCTGCCGTTCGGGCAGATCGGTGCGGTCAGCTACAACCCGCTCGACCGGGACATTGTCGATCTGAGCGAGCAGTTTCTGGCCTGCGACGATGCGCTGGGTGTCTATTCGCGCACCTTCATCGCCACCTATGTGCAGGTCATGGGTTCGGTGCAGGCCCTGCCCCCCGGATCGCGGCTCTCGAAGCGCGAGGTGGAATGCCTGCGCTGGGCCGCAATCGGCAAAACCGACCTCGAAATCAGCATGATCATGTCGCGCAGCCGGGCAACGGTGCGGTTCCATATTCACAACGCCTCGATCAAGCTGAACGCCGTCAACCGCAGCCAGACGGTGTTCAAGGCCTCCCAGCTCGGCTACATCTCGCTGAACAGCTAAGCCCCGGCAGCGCCCTATTGCGGGCGGTCTTTCAGGATCATCGTGGCGGCGCGCAGGCCAATGGCCATGGCCGGGGCATTGGTGTTTCCGGTCACATGGCCCGGTATGATCGAGCAATCCACCACGCGCAGGCCGCGCACCCCATTCACCTTCAGCTCCGGATCGACCACCGCCTGTGCATCGCTGCCCATACGGCAGCTGCCGATGGCGTGCAGCCCGCAGCTTGAAAGGCGGCGGAAGGCGGCGAGCAGCTCCTCGTCGGACTGCACCGCGCTGCCGGGTATAGCCTCTTCCCCCAGCAATTCTCCAAGGGGAGGGGAGGCCACAAAATCGCGCATTTTACGCATCAGCGCCACGGCCGATTGGCGATCATGCGCGGTGCTCAGCCAGTTAGGCAGGATCTCGGGAAGATCGCTGCTGCGCGGCCCGGTCACCCGCAGCGAGCCCTCGCTGGTGAGGCGCAGCAGCTGGCCATAGATAGTGATGCCCGGGCGCGGATCGATCCTGTCGAGCGGCACCGGATTATTGTCCTCGGAAATCTGGAACGTGTAGCCGCCAAGGTAGAACTGGGCATCGGTGCGCCCATCGGGATGGGCCACATTGCAAAAGGCGCCAACCTCGAAGGGGCCGGTGGCCATGATGCCGCCGCGCGTGGCAAAATAGCGCAGCATGGCAGCAAACAGGCCCAGCCCGAAAAAGCTGCGATTGGTGCCTTTGCCGCGAGCCAAACGATAGGGCATCGAAAAGGAGAGATGCTCGATCATCCGCTCGCCGACATCGGGAGAATGGGCGATAGGCTCGATCCCCGCCGCCGCCAGACGCGTGGCATCGCCGATCCCCGAGCGCTGGAGCAGCAGCGGGCTTTCCATCGCCCCGCCCGAAACGATGATCTCGCCGCCACACGCGAAATGCCACGGCTTGCCTTTCACCGTAACCTCGATCCCCACGGCGCGGCCATCGCTAAACAGGATACGCTCGGCCAGCGCGCCGGTAAGCACGCGCAGATTGGGCCGCTTGCGCGCGGCGGCGAGGAAGGTGCGGGCGGAGCTTTGCCGACGGCCCTTGCGGATGTTGTGGCTATAGAGCCCAACGCGCGGCCCCGGCGTGGCATTGAGGTCGTCCACCGGGGCCAGACCCAGCGCCGCGCCCGCCGCGATCATGGTATCGGCCAGCGGATAGCTGAAAATCGCCGGATCGACATGGACGAGCCCGCCGCTGCCGCGCATCGCGCTGCCCCCCATGGCGTGATCTTCCAGGGCGAGGAAGGCCTCGGTCATGCTCACCCCGTTCCAGCCGGTGGCACCCTTGGCTTCCCAGGCATCGTAATCGGCCGGTTCGCCCCGGCTCCAGATCATGCCGTTGATCGAGGAGGAGCCACCCAGCCCCTTGCCGCGAATCCAGGCCTCGCCCAAGGGCCCGCCTGCCTCGCGCGGCTGGCTCACAGGATAGACCCACATATGCGCGGGCTTGGTCACCAGCTTGGCCACGCCCTTGGGCAGCGTCACCCAGAAGCTGTTGTTGCGCCCGCCCGCTTCGAGCAGCAGCACCCGCGAGCGCCCGTCGGCGCTGAGCCTTTCGGCCAGCACACAGCCAGCCGAACCCGCGCCCACGATGATGTAATCCCAGCTCTCGGTCATTTTAGCCCCTCCGACACCCAAGGTCTCACAAACCAGCCATCGAGCCACCCTAGCGTTTTGAAGAGTCGGAAAACCCGGCGTCAGCGGCGTAAAGGCATAAGCAGAGAGCCTATTCAGACTCGGTACCGGGACAGGAGCAAAATGAGCGCTATCGCCGAAGGCCTGTTTACCGACGAAAATCCCCCCCGGCTGATCGGCGGGCGTGATCGGCTGTCTGGGCGGATCGTGTTCCCCTGCCCGCCGGGCGATCAATTCGAGCCCTGGCCGCTGCAACGCACCGGCCGGCTGTGGTCCTATACCATCCAGCGCTATCGCCCCAAATCGCCGCCCTATGCCGGACCAGAGGATTTCCACCCCTGGCCGGTGGCCTATGTCGAGCTGCCCGGCGAAACCATCGTCGAGGCCCGGCTGGCCAATGTCGCCTTCGATGCCATCACCATCGGCATGGCGCTCGAGCTGACGCAGCTTCCCCTCGATCCCGCTGCGGCGCAACCGGTGCTGATCCCTGCGTTCCAGCCTTTGGGCCAGCCTGCGAGAGGCGCGTCATGAGTGATGTCTGCATAGTCGGGGTTGGCATCCACCCCTTTGGCCGCACCGATGGCATTTCCGGGCTGGATCAGGGCGTGTTCGCGGTGCGGCAGGCCTTGGCCGATGCGGGCACGGAGTGGCAGGACATCCAGTTTGCCTATGGCGGCTCGGATGCCGCCGGCAATCCCGACACCATGGTCGAGCGACTCGGCCTCACCGGCATCCAGTTCATCAATGTGCGCAATGGCTGCGCGGCGGGCGGATCGTCGCTGGCCTCGGCGGCGATGGCGATCAAATCGGGCGAATACGATCTGGGCCTCGCCGTGGGCTTCGACAAACACCCGCGCGGGGCCTTCAACGCGCTGCCCGCCGAATACAATCTGCCCGACTGGTATGGCGAGGCGGGCTATATGATTACCACGCAATTCTTCGCCGCCAAGATCCGGCGCTATATGCACGAGCATGGCATTTCGGCCACTTCGCTGGGCCGGGTGGCGGAAAAGGCCTTTCGCAACGCCGTGCACGCGCCCCATGCCTGGCGGCGCGAGCCGGTGGCGCTCGAAACCATTCTCGAGGCCTCGCTGGTCAGCGATCCCTATACCAAATATATGTTCTGCTCGCCGGCCGAGGGCGGCGTGGCCCTGATTCTGGCCAGTGAGAAAAAGGCGCGCGAGCTGGGCAAGCCGATCATCCGCCTCAAGGCCGTGACCATGCGCACACGCCCGCCCGGCTCCTTCGAGGTGTTCGCTCCCTCGATCGATATTGCCAAGGATACCGCGCCGCGCGGTTCGGCCTCGCGGATTGCCTCCGCCGATGCCTTTACCATGGCCGGCATCGGCCCCGAAGACATTGCGCTGGCCCAGCTGCAAGACACCGAGGCCGGGGCCGAAATCATGCACATGGCCGAAAACGGCTTTTGCCGCGATGGCGAGCAAGAGGCCTGGCTGGCCGAAGGGCGCACCGAAATTGGCGGCAGCCTGCCGGTCAACACCGATGGCGGCTGCCTTGCCTGCGGCGAGCCGATCGGCGCATCGGGGCTGCGCCAGGTCTATGAAAACGCGATACAACTGCGCGGAGACGGCGGTGGCCGCCAGGTTCCCGGCAATCCCAAGACCGCCTATAGCCATGTTTATGGCGCGCCGGGTGTCTCGGCTGTGACTATTCTGGAACGCTGATGGATATTACCCTCTCTCCCGAAGACATGGCCTTCCGCGACGAGGTCCGCGCCTTTCTGCAGGATCATCTGCCCGCGCAGGTGAAAAGCGGCGCGGCCGCCAGCCCTTCGGTGTTTGTCGAACCCGAAGTGGGGCAGCCGTGGAATGCGGTGCTGAACAAGCAGGGCTGGCTTGGCTATCAGTGGCCAGCGGCACACGGCGGCACGGGCTGGAGCCCGGTGCAGCGCTATATCTTCGAGAAGGAATGCGCGCTGGCTGGCGCGCCAAACCTCACCGTGCTCGGGCTCAAGCTGGTGGCCCCGGTGATCTGGACCTTTGGCAACGAGCAGCAAAAGCAGCGCTATCTGCCCCGCATCCTCAGCGGCGAGGATTACTGGTGCCAGGGCTTTTCCGAACCGGGTAGCGGCTCTGATCTCGCCTCGCTGCAGTGCCGCGCGGTGTTGTCGGCGGATGGCAGCCATTACGTCCTCAATGGGTCGAAGATCTGGACCACCCATGCCCACCATGCCAACCGGATGTTCTGCCTCGTCCGCACCGATACCACCGTGCGCAAGCAGGCGGGCATCTCGTTTCTGCTGGTGGATATGAACCAGCCCGGCATCACCGTGCGCCCGATCCTGACCATGGCGGGGGATCACGAGGTCAATCAGGTGTTCCTCGAGGATGTGGTGGTGCCAATCGAGGATCGGGTGGGCGAGGAGGGGGCCGGATGGGGTATCGCCAAGTTCCTGCTCGAAAACGAGCGTGGCGGATCGTGCCACGCCCCCAAGCTGAGCTTCGACCTCGACCGGCTGGAGCAGGCCGCGCAGCATGAGGCCGACGGTCGCGGCGGCAGTATGGCGCAGGATCCGCACTGGCAGCGCAGGCTGGCACGCGCCCGGTTGGCGGCGCAGGCGCTGGAAATGATCGAGCTGAAAATCATCTCGGAAATCGCACAGGGCCGCCCCCCCGGCCCGCAAACCTCGCTGACCAAGCTGCTGGCCTCGAACCTGCGGCAGGAAATCGATTTGCTGGCGGTGGATCTTTATGGTGCGGGCGGGCTCCAGCTCGATCTGGAGCGCCCGCTCTATGGGGCCGATGCCCCCAAGCCAGTACATTCGCTGGACGCGCAACTTGCCGCGCCGCGCTATCTCAACAGCCGGGCCTGGACGATATTTGGCGGAACCAACGAGGTTCAGGCCCAGATCATCGCCAAATCGGTGCTCGGCTTATGAACACGAACGGGGAACAGAAATGCAGCTAAGCCGCGAAGCGCTGCAACGCGCCTATCGTCAGATGAAGGTGATCCGCGAATTCGAGGAGCGCCTCCATCTCGAAATCCAGACCGGCGAAATCGCTGGATTCACCCACCTGTATTGCGGGCAGGAAGCGGTGGCTGTGGGCGTGTGCGAGCACCTGGGTAGCGAGGACAAGATCGTCTCCACCCATCGCGGCCACGGCCATTGCCTGGCCAAGGGCTGCGAGCTGAACGGGATGATGGCCGAAATCTGGGGCAGCCGCGAAGGTCTGTGCAAGGGCAAGGGCGGCTCGATGCACATCGCCGATATCGACAAGGGGATGCTGGGGGCCAATGGCATTGTCGGCGCGGGTGCCCCCATCGCGGTGGGCGCGGCGCTTTCGGCCAGGATCGATGGCAAGGGCCCGGATGGCTTCAAGGTCGCCATCGCCTTTTCCGGCGACGGCGCCTGCAATCAGGGCACCACTTTCGAAGCCATGAACATGGCCGTGGTGACGCAGGCCCCCTGCATCTTCGTGTTCGAGAACAACCATTATTCCGAGCACACCGGGGTGGATTATGCCGTGGGCACCGCCAAGGACATCGCCAGCCGCGCGGAGGCCTTTGGCATGAAGGTGTGGCGCGCCGATGGCACCGATTTCTTCGCGGTGCACGACACCATGCGCGAGGTGCTGGCCTTTGTGCGCGCGGGCGGCGGGCCGGCGGCGGTCGAGTTTGATACCGAGCGCTTCTTCGGCCATTTCGAGGGTGACCCGCAACGCTATCGCGGCAAGGGCGAGATCGACCGCATCCGCGAAACCCGCGATTGCCTCAAGAATTTCCGCGCCAGCGTGACCGGTGCCAAGCTGCTCACCGATGCCGATCTCGACCAGATCGACAGGCAAGTACTCGCCAGCATCGATGCCGCGGTGGTTGCCGCGCGCGCCGCCGACCGCCCCACCCCCGAAGACGTCCTCGCCGACGTCTACATCGCCTACTGATCGCAGGACCAAGACCGACATGGCACAGATGATGTACCGCGACGCCGTCCTCTCGACGATCGCAGAAGAAATGGAGCGCGACAGCAATGTTGTCGTGCTGGGCGAGGATGTCGTGGGCGGCATGGGCACCGCCGGCGGTCCCGAGGCGATCGGCGGCATCTGGTCGACCTCGACCGGGCTGTTTGGCAAGTTCGGCAAAGACCGGGTGATCGATACCCCGATCTCGGAAAGCGCGATCATCGGCGCTGCGGCTGGCCTCGCGCTGGCGGGCAAGCGCCCAATCGCCGAGCTGATGTTTGCCGATTTCATCGGTGTCAGCCTCGACCAGATCTGGAACCAGACCGCCAAGTTCCGCTATATGTTTGGCGGCAAGACCAAATGCCCGGTGGTGATCCGCATGGCCTATGGCGCGGGCTATAATGCCGCCGCGCAGCACAGCCAGTCGGTGCATCAGATCCTCACCGGCATGCCCGGCCTCAAGGTGGTGATGCCCTCCACCCCGGCCGATGTGAAAGGCCTGCTCCGCACCGCGATCCGCGATGATGATCCGGTGATCTTCCTCGAGCACAAGGCGCTCTATGCCATGAGCGGCGAGGTGCCCGATGGCCCCGATCACACCATCCCCTTTGGCCATGCCCGGCTTTCCCGCGCGGGCGAGGATGTGACGATCATCTCCTCGGGCCTGCTGCTGGGCTTTTGCGAGGCGGTGGCCGACAAGCTCGCCGCCGAGGGCATCGGCTGCGATGTGATCGACCTACGCACCACCAGCCCGCTCGACGAGGAAGCCATCATCGATTCAGTCGAGGTGACCGGCCGGGTGGTGGTGGTGGACGAAGCACCCCCGCGCTGCGGGCTGGCCGCCGATATCTGCGCGCTGATTGCGGCGCGGGCCTTCGCCAGCCTCAAGGCCCCACCGCAGGCGGTAACCCCGCCGCACACTCCCATCCCCTTCGCCCGTGAACTGGAAAGCGCCTATCTGCCCTCGGTCGACAAGATCGAAGCAGCGGTGCGCCACGTTCTCGGCTGGCGCTAAGGAACTTCTGATGGCCGACATCCGTCCGTTCTGTATGCCCAAATGGGGCATCGAGATGACCGAGGGCACCATCGCCGAGTGGATGGTCAAGGAGGGTGAGCCCTTCACCCGTGGCCAGATCCTGTGCCTGATCGAAACCGCCAAGATCACCAACGAGGTGGAGGCCGAATTCGACGCGATCCTCGCCCGCGTGCTGGTGGGCGCGGGTGGCGAGGCCGAGCCGGTGGGAACGCTGGTGGCGGTGTTTGCCGATGCCAGCGCCAGCCCGGCCGAGATCGACGCCTTCATCGCCAGCTTCCGCCCGGCCGATACAAAGGTGGCGGCGAAGCGCACCGAGACGCCGCCAGCAGCGACCAAATGCGAGGCGGCCCCCGCCGCGAAGCCCGCCAGGATTACCACCAACCGGCCGATCAGCCCCGAAGCGCTGAAGCTTGCCGAGCGCGAGGGCGTGGATCTCGCCGACATCGCGGGATCGGGCAAAGGCGGGCGCATCAGCTATCAGGATGTGCAGCAGGCGATGGCCCCGCCAGCACGGGTGAGCCTGCGCGGGACAGCGACCCTGCCCAGCGATAACGATGCCATCTTCGCCTCGCCGCTGGCCCGGCGGATTGCCGCGCTGCATGGCATCGATCTTTCTTGCCTTCCGGGCACCGGGCCGCGCGGGCGTATCTGCAAGGCCGATGTGCTGGCGCTGGTGCCGGCGGGGTCTGCCACGCCGCAGATGCCCGAGTTCCGCGCGGGCGAAAACCGCCCGCAGATCGTGCCCTTCGACAAGATCCGCAAGATCGTTGCCCGGCGGCTGACCGAGGCCAAGCGCGACCTGCCGCATTTCTACCTGCGGATCAGCGCCCGCACCGATGCGCTGATGGCCCTGCGCAAAACCGCCAATCTGGTGCTGGGCTGCAAGGCTTCGCTGAACGACTATCTGGTAAAGGCGGTGGCGCTGGCGCTGGTGCGCCATCCCGAGATCAACGTTCAGGTGCACGGCGAGACCATTCACCGCTTCCCCCATGCCGACATCGCCATCGCCGTGGCCAGCCCCAAGGGCCTCGTTACCCCGATATTGCGCCAGGCAAACCTGATGCGAATCGATCAGCTAGCCGCCGCCAGCCGCGCCCTGATCGACAAGGCCAACGCCGGTCGCCTCGCTTTCGACGACATGGATGGCGGCACCTTCTCGGTCTCCAATCTCGGGATGTTCGGGATCGAGGAGTTCGACGCGATCATCAATCCTCCGCAGGCGGCCATTCTGGCGGTGGGCGCGATCACCCGCCAGCCTGCGGAAACGGCCAGCGGTGCCATCGCCTTCGAGAGCCGCATCGGCCTCACCCTCTCGCTGGATCACCGCGCCATCGATGGCGCGGCGGGCGCAAGCTTCCTCGCCACGCTCAAGGGGCTGATCGAAAACCCCGAAGCGCTGTTTTCCTGATACCCCGGCCTTGCGCCAAGGAGAGTAATCCGATGCTGAAATCTGGCCCGATCAAGGCCTTGGGCGATGTCATTCAACTGGCATTCCTGCCTTCGGATTTCGATGCCGCGCTGCGCCACTGGACGCAGACCATGGGGGTCGGCCCGTTTTTCCTGATCGAGAACATCCATCTGGGCGATATGCGCTATCGCGGCGCACCCACCGATGCGCTGTTTTCGATCGCCATCGGCTATTGGGGCGATATCCAAATCGAGCTGATCCGCCCCGAGAATGATGCGCCCTCGATCTATAATGGCGAATATGGCGTCAAGGATCAGCTCCACCACATCTGCATCTTCGTTTCCTCCATCGCGCAAGCCCGCAGCGCCTGCGCCGAGATCGGGGCCGAGATCCTCGTCGAGGGCAAGGTCGGGGATAGCGGCGAAGTGATCTATGTCGATGCGGGCGGTGGTCCCGGCCATGTAATCGAGCTGCTGCAACCCATGGCGGGCAGCGAGGGCCTGTTTGCGATGATGCGCGATGCCGCCCGCGATTGGGATGGGGCCGACCCGCTGCGCCCGCTAGGCTGACCGGCCCACCTTGCCGCCCTGCTTCTCCAACTGGATACCATCATGACCATCAGCCCCCGCGCCCAGCAGCTTGCCGCCCGGATCGAGCGTTTCGTTCGCGAGGAGATCATTCCCTACGAGCGCGACCCGCGCCGCGACCATCATGGCGCGCCGACCGATGCGCTGGTGTGGGAAATGCGCGAAAAGGCGCGCGCGGCGGGCGTGCTCACCCCGCACATTCTGCCCGATGGCAGCCATCTGAGCCAGGTGGATACCGCCGCCGTGCTGATCGCCTCGGGGCTTTCGCCGCTGGGCCCGCTGGCCTGCAACACCAATGCCCCCGACGAGGGCAATATGTATCTGCTCGGCCATGTCGGCAGCCCCGAAATCAGGGAACGCTTCCTCAAGCCGATGCACGAGGGGCTTGTGCGCTCGGCCTTCTTCATGACCGAACCCGCCGAATGGGGCGGCGCGGGCTCCGACCCCTCGATGATGAAATCCACCTGCCAGCGCGATGGCAATCACTGGGTCATCAATGGCCGCAAGTGCTTCATCACCGGCGCGCAGGGGGCGGGCGTGGGCATTGTGATGGCCAAGGCGGATGAGGGGGCGTGTATGTTCGTCGTCGATCTGCCCGATCCCGCCATCCGCATCGAGCATATCCCCAATACCATCGACAGCTCGATGCCCGGCGGCCATGCCACGATCGTCCTCGATAATCTGCGCGTGCCGGCAGATCAGATGCTGGGCGAGGCGGGCGAGGGCTTTAAATATGCCCAGATACGCCTTTCCCCCGCGCGCCTGTCGCACTGTATGCGCTGGCTGGGGGCCTGCATCCGCGCGCAGGAGATCGCTACGGCCTATGCCTGCAGGCGTACCGCTTTTGGCAAGCTGCTGGTTGATCACGAGGGCGTGGGTTTCATGCTGGCGGAAAACGCCATCCTGCTGCGTCAGGCCGAACTGATGATCGACTGGTGCGCGGGCGTGCTCGATACCGGCTCGCAGGGGACGGCGGAAAGCTCGATGGCCAAGGTGGCGGTCAGCGAGGCGCTGATGAAGATCGCCGACAATTGCGTGCAGGTGATGGGCGGCACCGGGGTGACCGGCGAGACAGTGGTGG
>Ga0208507_1000972_pt1 | contig 16872 bp, 26 predicted proteins | sample CryBogCBH12Aug01_FD_184626 | JGI IMG/M metagenome (GOLD analysis project Ga0208507, IMG submission 184626) | Freshwater microbial communities from Crystal Bog, Wisconsin, USA - CBH12Aug09.1 (SPAdes) (version 2) | ecosystem: Environmental > Aquatic > Freshwater > Lake | place: Crystal Bog... | reverse complement strand
AGGACAGGGGGCAGGCGATATTGTCTATAGGCCAAGAGATTGAAGGCATTTCGGCAGCCCGGGAAACTTATTTGCTGGCGCAAAAGCATGGGTTGGACATGCCAATTATTGAACAAACCTATCGGGTGTTATACGAAGGTTTGGCTCCGCATGATGCGGTGGAAAACTTATTGTCGAGAAATCTGAAGGCGGAGTGTTAGGGGGGCTTGGCCTTACAGGGCGGTTGCCCTTGCTTGTGTCATTAGCCGCTTCAAATCGCTGACCGTTTGCGCCAAACCGGAAAACACGGCCTGGGCAATGATGGCATGACCAATATTCAGTTCGGTGATTTCAGGTATGGCGCAAATAGCGGCAACATTGTGGAAGTTTAAGCCGTGTCCGGCATTGACTTGCAGGCCCAGTTGACGGGCATAACTCGCGGCATTGCGGATGCGCGCCAGTTCTTCGGTTTGCAGCTGCTTGCTTTTGGCATCGGCATAACAGCCAGTATGCAACTCTATCACAGGGGCGCCCGCAACCAAGGCCGCGTCTATTTGCCGGTTGTCGGCATCAATGAACAAGGACACCTCAACCCCTGCGTCGGCCAGTCTGGCACAAGCCAATTTAATGGTGGGCAGGTTGCCCGCCACATCTAAACCGCCTTCGGTGGTCAATTCAGCCCGCTTCTCAGGCACCAGACAACAGGCATGGGGCTGGACTTGTTCGGCTATCCCCAGCATGGCTTCGGTCACCGCCATTTCAAGGTTTAGGCGGGTATTGAGCAGGTCTTTCAGTAAATAAATGTCCCTATCTTGGATATGCCGCCTGTCTTCGCGCAGGTGCGCGGTTATACCATCAGCCCCTGCCTGTTCCGCCAACAAAGCGGCCTGCACGGGTTCTGGGTAACGTGTGCCACGGGCTTGCCGAAGCGTGGCGACATGGTCGATATTGACACCTAGTAAGACGGGGGTTGCGTTCATGTTTGTAGCTGTTGAATGATTTGGTTAATAACTGCGCGGCTTTTTAAGGGCTTGCCTTGTCTGTAAAAATCAATGACACCACGCATCAATTGTTTTGCCTGGGCTAGTTGGCTGGCATCGGTGAAGCATTGTTGTTGCAGTGCCAGCAAAGTTTCACCATCAAACACGCCTTGTTCGCTGGCGATTGCCCCTTGTTCAGGGTGAAAAAAATATTTTTGTTGTGGCCTGATGGGACGCAGCTGGTTGTCGGTCGCCAGTGGCAAAGCATAGCCAATAATGGCAAGTAGTTGCAATTCAAAAATCCGTAGGGTCGCCTCAAGTTCCGGGTGGTTGGTCAAATTGACCAAACTTTGCTGATAAAGTGCAAATACTTCCGGATGCGGATCGGCATTGGCAATAAAAAATGCCAGCAATTCGTTCAGGTAAAAGCCGCAATAAAAGGGAATGCCTTGTAATGCTAACGGGTGACTAAGCTCCACTGCGGTCAGTATCTTAAAGTTAGCCTTACCGGTATACGATATAAGCAAAGGCAGAAAAGGCTGCAACAAGCTGGCTGTTTTGGATTTGGCTTTTCTGACACCTTTTGCCAACAACGGCAACCTACCGTAATCCCGAGTAAAAACATCCATAATCAGGCTGGTTTCGCGGTACGGGCGCTTTTGTAAAATATAACCGGGTTGTAAATAAACGGCTTGTTCAGCCATTAAAGCCAAGGCTTTGTAAGGCACGTTCATTGTCTGACCAACCTGACTTAACCTTTACCCATAATTGCAAGTACACTTTTTGGGCGATGAGACGCTCTATATCATGCCGTGCTTCAGTGCCTATATTTTTGAGCATTTCACCCTCTTTGCCAATGACAATGTTTTTTTGTGTCATCCGTTCCACCCAGATTAGCGCGTAAATTTTGGTGATGTCGGGGTGTTCTTCGTAGCGTTCTATTTCGACAGTCAGTTCATAAGGCAATTCTGCACCTAACCGCCGGGTAAGTTTTTCCCTGATAATTTCCGCTGCCAAGAAACGTTCGCTCCGGTCGGTGATTTGGTCTTCTGGGTAAATCAGGCTTTGTTCAGGCAATAATTTAATGATGAGCTGTTCCAACACATCCAAATTAGTGTTTTTTAAGGCTGATATTGGGACTAAATGTTCAAACGGAAAGCGTTGGCGGGCATCAGCAAAAAATGCCAGTATGGCTTCCTTTTCCTTTACTTTATCAACTTTGTTGACCGCCAGGATAACCGGCAAGTTGGCTTGTCTGAGTTTGATGAAAATGGTTTCGTCGTACTCATGCCAAGACAGGCCGTCTATCAGCCATACCACCACATCCACACCCATTAAGGTGGTGTCTGCCGTTTTGTTAAGGTAACGGTTCAAGGCTTTTTTCTCGCTGCTATGCATCCCCGGGGTGTCCATATAGATCACCTGCCCAGCTTCTGTGGTGTTGATGCCTAATATGCGGTGCCTTGTGGTCTGTGGCTTGCGGGAAGTGATGCTGATTTTTTGTTTCAGCAGATGGTTCATTAATGTCGATTTGCCAACATTCGGCCTGCCTATCAAGGCAACGTAACCACAATTCATAAGCTATCCTTTAACAGTTGCAACATTTTTTCCGCCGCATCCTGTTCGGCTTTCTTACGTGTCCCACCCGTGCCTGTACAGGCCTCCGCCAGTACGGAAACAGTACACTTAACCTTAAAGGTCTGTTCATGAGCCAGCCCTGACATGGTGATTAAAGTGTAGTCGGGCAACTCCAGTTTTCTGGCCTGCATAAGTTCTTGCAATTGGGTTTTAGGGTCTTTGCGCCAGCTTTCCAAAGACAATCCGCCTAACTTTTCGGTGAACAATTGCTCTATCCATTGTTGGCAACTGGTCATGCCTTGGTCAAGGTATAAAGCGCCCATAATGGCTTCTAAAGCGTCGGACAAAATGGAATCTCGCCGAAATCCTCCACTTTTAAGCTCTCCAGTGCCTAGCAGCAGATAATCACCTAGTTGAAGTTTTCTGGCAAGTTCCGCTAATGAACCTTCATTGACTAAGGAGGCCCTTAGCCTGCTTAACACACCCTCGCTCGCTTCTGGATAAATATCGTACAATTTTCTGGCAATGACAAAACCTAAGATGGAATCGCCCAGGAATTCTAGTCGTTCGTTATTGTTCGCACCAAAGCTGCGATGTGTCAATGCGACTTTAAAAAGCTCGGGATCAGTAAAATGCAAGCCAAGTTTTTTTTGTAAGTTGTCGGGGTTTTTTAACACTCCTTGCCAGCTCCAGGCCCATTGCCATATTCCATCAGGTCTGTTGTTAACCTTAAGGGAGCGAAGGAAAATGAGTTGCTACCCTTTTGTTGTTTTAATGCCATGCTGATAACCACGCATAAGTAATGATAAGTAGTAATGGTCATACGCTGTATATGCCCAAAGGTTATTTTTATTTAAGTAGGGTGCCTATGCGATTGGGCTGAAATGCGTAAATATGGAAATCCCAAGGCAGCAAACTACCATCAAAGTTCATCCATATTAACATTGCCCTACCTACTAAATTTTCTTCAGGCACTGTCCCCCAGTAACGGCTGTCATTGCTGTTGTCTCGGTTATCGCCCATCATAAAATACTGGCCTTCCGGCACTATAATATCTGCCGACACGGTGGGAGCATCGTGCCTAATGAGAATGTTGTGTTCAATGCCGGTCAAATCTTCCAGCAAACGTTCTGCACCAGTCATTTCTTGACCGCTGCCCAAACCTTGGTAGAGACCCATGGAGACTTGTTTGACCGGAATACCGTTGACTGTCAGCTGTTTATTTTCGTCATAGGAGATTTTGTCACCGGGCAAACCAATCACCCGCTTGATATAGTCCACACTAGGGTCTCTAGGGTAACGGAAGACTACAATATCACCGCGTTTGGGTTCATTTAAGCCAATGATTTTCTTATTGATCACCGGCAAGCGAATACCATAGGCAAATTTGTTGACCAAGATAAAGTCACCCACCAGCAGTGTCGGCATCATGGAGCCGGACGGGATACGGAATGGCTCCGCCAAAAATGAGCGCAACAATAACACCAGCAGCAACACCGGAAAAAATGATCGCGCGTATTCAACTACCCACGGCTCGTTGTCCTCCGCGTACGGTGTGCCTTCTGCCTTAAGTTTAAGCAAATAAACGCTCCAGATAAGCCCGCTCACGACTGAGCCAACCAGCAAATAAAAGGAAAAATCAATATCCATAAGTGTTTTTATGTTTGTTAAAGGTACGGAATTATTCTTTATTAAGTTGCAACACTGCCAAGAAGGCTTCTTGCGGTATTTCAATGCTACCGACTTGTTTCATGCGTTTTTTGCCGGCCTTTTGTTTTTCCAATAGTTTCTTTTTACGGCTAATATCACCCCCATAACATTTGGCAGTGACGTTTTTCCGTAAGGCCTTAACCGTTGAGCGGGCAATCACCTTGGAACCTATAGCGGCCTGAATGGCAACCTCATACATTTGTCTTGGTATGAGTTCTTTCATTTTTTCTACCAGGTCACGCCCCCGATTACTGCTCATATCACGATGGACAATAATGGATAAGGCGTCGACTTTTTCGGTGTTAATCAAAACATCCAGTTTTATGAGGTCAGCAGGCTGAAAACGCAGAAATTCGTAATCAAAGGATGCAAAGCCACGGCTAACGGATTTTAAACGGTCAAAAAAATCCAAAACTACTTCACTTAAGGGCATTTCATAGTGTAAGGACACTTGTCGGCCAGCAAACTGCATATCTTTTTGTAAACCGCGCTTTTCAATACACAAAGTGATGACTGCGCCCAAATAAGCTTCAGGCACTAAAATATTGGCGCGGATGATAGGTTCACGTATTTCCTTGACTATGCCACCATCAGGAAGTTTGGCGGGATTGTCCACCATGATGATGTCACCCGTTTGGGTGATCACCTCGTAAACCACCGTTGGGGCGGTGGTGATCAAATCCACATCATATTCGCGCTCCAATCTTTCTTGCACTATCTCCATGTGCAACATACCCAGAAAGCCACAACGGAAGCCAAAGCCCAATGCTTGTGATGTTTCCGGTTCAAATTGCAAGGCGGCATCATTAAGGTTCAGTTTTTTTAACGCTTCGCGTAAGTCTTCGTAATTATCCGAACTGACGGGATAAAGGCCGGCGAAAACTCTTGGCTGGACTCTTTGGAAACCGGTGAGTTGTTCACTTGCGGGTTTATCCGTCCAAGTAATAGTGTCACCGACCGGTGCGCCGAAAATATCTTTTATGCCAGCCACCACATAGCCAACCTCACCGGTATTGAGTAAGTCCTTTTCCAATCGTTTAGGGGTAAAAACACCGACAATATCGACAATAAAAGATTTACCGGTGGACATGATGGTAATTTTTTGTTTTTTGCGGATACTGCCGTGGACAATCCTGACCAAAGAAACGACCCCCAAATAACTGTCAAACCATGAATCGATGATTAGGGCTTGTAAAGGGCCGTCAATATTACCTTGTGGAGGCGGCACCTTGACCACCAATTGCTCCAACACATCCAGCACGCCCAAACCGGTCTTGGCGCTGATCATGAGCGCCTCATCGGCAGGGATGCCTATCACTTCTTCAATTTCCGTTTGCACCCTAGCCGGTTCGGCGGATGGCAAATCTATTTTATTTAGGACGGGGACAACCTCTAAGCCCTGGTCAATGGCGGTATAACAGTTGGCAACGCTTTGTGCTTCAACCCCTTGTGCGGCATCAACCACCAACAAAGCCCCTTCGCAAGCCGCCAAGGAGCGGGAAACCTCGTAAGAGAAGTCCACATGACCTGGTGTATCAATGAAATTGAGCTGATAGGTTTCGCCATCTTTGGCTTTAAATTCGAGGGTGACGCTTTGGGCTTTGATGGTAATGCCGCGCTCCCTTTCTATATCCATTGAATCCAGAACTTGGGCTGACATCTCACGATCGCTCAAGCCGCCACAAAGTTGGATGAAGCGATCTGCAAGGGTCGATTTTCCGTGATCGATATGGGCAATGATAGAAAAATTTCTTATATGTTTTAAATCCACACTATTTCAACTTATAAATGTTAAAAATGAAGCCGGGCCTTAATACCCGCACCGGGAAAGTATAGAAGAATAACAGAGACTTTTGGAACCATGGCTGATGAATCCAGCCGGACCATTCAATTGACAAAGCTAAGAAGCAAGCCTAAATAGACACTCAAGCCAAACCAATTATTATTTAAAAATGCTTTAAAACAACTCTGCTTATTCCGTTCAGCTATTAATGTTTGTTGGTATATGAATAAGCCAGCAGCACAAATAAGCCCAATATAGTAAGGCCCGTTAAGCCCCTGTAGCAATCCCACCGACACTAGCAGGGCCATGATGGTCAATTGTAGGATGCCAATGATAAATTTGTCATGTCTGCCAAACAGAATGGCAGTGGATTTGATGCCTATTTTTAAATCATCTTCTTTGTCGACCATGGCGTACATAGTGTCGTATACCAAAGCCCATAAAACAACCGACAAATAAAGTAGCCAGGCGACCAGCGGAATATGATCAGTTTGCGCAGCAAAGGCCATAGGTACTGCCCAACCAAAGGATACGCCCAAATAGGCCTGTGGCAATTGCGTATAGCGCTTCATGAAAGGATAGCTGGCTGCCAAAAAAGCTCCGCCTATGGACAGTACAATGGTATAACTATTGAGCAGCAAAACCAAACCGAAAGCCAACAGGCTTAACACAGCAAACAGCACCAGCGCTTCTTTGGGAGCGACTTTTCCAGTGGCAATAGGTCGCAATTGGGTGCGCTCAACATGTGCGTCAAAATCCCGATCAGCGTAATCATTGATAACACAACCTGCAGCACGCATCAAGACAACGCCCATGCAAAATACCCCCAGCACCAAACCATCAGGTTTGCCGGCACTAGCCAACCATAAAGCCCACAAGGTCGGCCAGAGCAAGATGAGTATGCCGATAGGTTTGTCAAAACGGGCCAATAACCAATATTGAGTGGCTCTATCTGCAATACTTTGCCAAATAATGGGTTTTAATGTTTGCGGTTGCAAAAGTATACACCTCGAAATAAAAATTGACCGCCCGATGCCCGAATTAAAATAAGCCGGATGTTATCTATGACAACGGTTTTAGTAATATTTAAACAAAAAAAAAGCCGGGTAGTCCGGCTTTTTTTAAGCAAAGATGCTTTTTATTCTGGTCTGTCCACAAGCTCCACGTAAGCCATTGGGGCATCATCACCTGCCCTGAAGCCACATTTCATGATTCTCAGATAACCGCCGGGACGGTTTTTATAGCGAGGGCCAAGCTCATTGAACAGTTTGGTGACCATTTCACGATCACGCAATTTAGCAAACGCATTCCGTCTTTTGGCAACGCTATCTTCTTTAGATAAGGTTATTAAAGGTTCTGCATAACTTCTCAACTCTTTTGCTTTTGGCAATGTGGTTTTGATTAGCTCGTGCCTAAACAATGAATTGGTCATGTTGCTGAATAGCGCCTTACGGTGGCTGCTATTCATATTAAATTTTCTGCCAGACTTACGATGTCTCATTTTAAAAGACCTTAATTATTAATGTGTTATTGAATTGGATTGGTCGATGAGATTATCAGGCGGCCAATTTTCAAGCCTCATACCCAATGACAAACCTTTTAATGCCAGTATGTCTTTAATTTCTGTCAAAGATTTTTTGCCAAGATTAGGCGTTTTAAGCAATTCCACTTCGGTTCTTTGGATCAAATCGCCTATGTAAAAAATATTTTCAGCTTTAAGACAGTTAGCCGAACGGACGGTCAGTTCCAAATCATCAACAGGGCGTAAGAAAATCGGCTCAATTTCAGGCCGATGAGGTTCAATTTCCTTATCTATACCTGGCTGTTCAATTTCTTTCTCGAAATCAACAAAAACAGACAACTGATCATGTAAGATCGTGGCAGCTAATTTGATCGTTTCTTCTGGATCAACGGTGCCATTGGTCTCAAGTTCAATAATAAGCTTGTCCAAATTTGTCCGTTGTTCTACCCGAGTGCTTTCAACCTGATAGGCAACTTTTATGATAGGGCTGAAAGAAGCATCAACTTGCAAAGTGCCTACAGGCACACCTTGATCATTGTTATGTTTTCTGGCAGTGACTGGCTCATATCCACGACCCCGTCTCACACGTATTTTAATGTTCAATGCACCGGCGTGCGTCAAATGGGCAATGACCAAATCCGGATTGATAATTTCTACATCGTGCGGCAAACTGATGTCACCAGCTATGACCACCCCTTGACCAGATTTTGATAAAGTGAGTTCAACCTCATCTTTTGAATGTAAAATAACTGCCAATTTTTTTAGGTTCAACAAGATGTCGATGACATCTTCCTGCACACCTTCGATCGTTGTGTATTCATGAAGCACGCCATCAATCTCAACATCAGTCACGGCACAACCGGGAATTGTGCTTAACAGAACGCGTCTTAGGGCATTGCCTAGGGAATGACCAAAACCACGCTCTAATGGCTCTATGACAATCCTTGAGTGATTGGGCGATTTTGACTCCACCTCAACCAAACGAGGCTTTAGTAAGCCAGAAATAGAAAACTGCATTTATATCCCTCAGTACCGCGATTATTTAGAGTAAAGTTCAACAACTAACTGCTCATTAATATCGCTTCCCAAATCAACGCGATCAGGTAGCGAACTAAAGATACCCGACATAGATTTTGTGTTCACTTCTACCCATGCTGGAAAGCCATACTGCTCAGTCACGGTAAGGGCATCAACAATCCTTTGCTGTTTTTTTGCCTTTTCCCTTACTGCAATAACATCGCCTGGTGAAACTTGATAAGACGGTATGTTAATCAAGGCATTGTTCACCATAATGGATTTATGGGAAACCAATTGGCGTGCTTCTGCACGGGTACAAGCAAAGCCCATTCTGTATACTACATTATCTAGACGGGACTCAAGCAGATTCAACAGGTTTTCACCGGTTGCCCCTTTCTTCATGTCTGCAGACTTATAATAATTACGGAATTGTTTTTCCAAAATACCATATATTCTACGCAGACGTTGTTTAGCCCTTAACTGCATAGCATAGTCGGAGTTTCTGGTGCGCTTAGCACCATGTTGTCCCGGCCTTTGATCAAGCTTGCATTTATTTTCTAACGACTTCCCTCTGCTTTTTAAAAAAAGGTCTGTACCTTCTCTTCGGCTCAGCTTACAGGTAGGCCCGATATATCTTGCCATCTAACTACTCCAAATACCTTAAACGCGGCGTTTTTTAGGTGAACGACAACCGTTGTGCGGGATTGGCGTCACATCGACTATGTTATTTATTTTGAAACCAAGATTGTTTAATGAGCGTACGGCTGACTCACGTCCTGGGCCAGGGCCTTTAATCATTACATCTAGGTTTTTCATTCCGTATTCTTGGGCAACAATGCCCGCTTTTTCAGCTGCGACCTGGGCGGCGAAAGGCGTACTTTTTCTTGAACCACGAAAACCGGAACCACCAGAAGTTGCCCAAGACAAGGCGTTACCTTTGCGGTCGGTAATGGTAATTATGGTATTATTGAAGGAGGCATGCACATGGACTATGCCATCTGCCACTTCTTTTTTTATACGCTTTCTTGCGCGGTTAGGACTAGCCATTGATCAATATCTCTTAAATTAAAATCAAAAATTATTTTCTGATAGGTTTACGCGGACCTTTACGGGTTCTGGCGTTTGTTCTAGTCCGTTGCCCCCTTAAAGGCAAGCCACGGCGATGACGAATGCCACGGTAGCAACCGAGATCCATAAGTCTCTTGATATTCATTGACACTTCACGCCTTAAATCACCTTCCACTGTCATTTTTGATACGACGGTACGAATGGATTCCAGCTGCTCTTCCGCCAATTCCTTTATTTTTACAGTTGGTAATATTCCAACCTCGTCACAAATATTTGCTGCGGTTTTACGACCGACACCATAAATTGACGTAAGTGCAATTACAGCGTGCTTATGGTCTGGAACATTGATTCCGGCAATACGTGCCATTTAGATACTCCTCCGAGTAGTCTTTTTTTAAAATTAAGCTGGGAATTATAACACTAACAAAATTACAGGGCAACAATTAACCCTGTCTTTGCTTATGTCTTCCATCAACACAAATAACGCGAACTATTCCGTTTCTTTTTACAATCTTGCATTTTCTACAAATTGTTTTCACTGATGCCCGTACTTTCACAACATACCTCTCAATAATTTATAAGCTTTGGCTTATTTTTTTAAATTAGCTTTTTTCATTAGTCCGTCATACTGCTGGGACATGACATGGGTCTGGATTTGCGATATAAAATCCATCACCACCACCACAATAATCAACAATGATGTGCCGCCAAAGGTAAATGGAACATTCCAATAAACAATCAAAAACTCAGGCAACAAACAAACTAACGTTATGTAAAAACCACCTATCAAAGTAAGCCTGGTCATTACCTTATCGATATAATTGGTTGTTTGGATACCTGGCCTTATACCAGGCAGAAATGCGCCTGATTTCTTTAAATTTTCGGCTGTCTCTTTAGAATTGAACACCAGTGCTGTATAAAAGAAACAAAAGAAAATGATGGCGGTGGCATAGAGCAGGATATAAACAGGTTGCCCCGGCGATAGCATGATGGCGACATCCTGCAACCATGAGAAACCTTCTGCATTACCAAACCAGCCTGCTACTGTGGCAGGAAACAAAATAATGCTAGAGGCAAAGATCGGTGGTATAACCCCTGCCATATTAAGCTTGAGCGGCAAAAAACTGCTCTGCGCTGCATATAATTTACGGCCTTGTTGTCTTTTGGGGTAATTGATCAATATCCTTCTCTGACCTCTTTCAACAAAGACCACCAGCGCGGTCACCGAGATGGACAGCAAAAATAGCAATAAAATGAAACCTGCGTTCATTTCGCCCGTTCTCGCCAATTCAAGTGTGCCGCCAACTGCCTTTGGCAAACCTGAGACAATCCCTGCAAAAATGATCATAGATATGCCGTTGCCAATACCCCTTTCGGTGACTTGTTCACCCAACCACATTAAAAAAACGGTGCCAGTGACTAAAGTGATGGTAGTGATAAACACGAAACCCATCCCTGGGCTAATGACAACTGACAAGCCGCCAGCTGTCTGGCTTTGCAAGGCAAGGGAGATGCCTATAGCTTGGAATGTCGCCAACACCACAGTACCGTATCGGGTAAATTGGGAAATTTTTCGTCTTCCTGACTCACCTTCTTTTTTCATTTGCTCCATTGAGGGTATCACCACTGTCATTAGCTGCATAATAATAGATGCAGAAATGTAGGGCATGATGCCTAAGGCAAACAAACTCAAGCGCATTAAGGAACCGCCGGAAAACATGTTAAACATGTCAAGTATTGAGCCGCCCTGTTGTTCAAACATGGCAGCCAGTGCTTTTGGGTCAATACCCGGCACTGGTATGTGAGCTCCTACCCGGTACACCACGAGCGCACCTAAAACGAAAAGCAATCTTGCTTTCAGTTCGGAAAAATCAGCACCTTTAGTAGCCATTTTATTCCTTTTTTATTTTTTAGGCGTCTACAGTGCCGCCGGCCGCTTCAATTGATTGTTTTGCACCGGCAGTCAGTTTTATTTCTTTTGATACAGTGACTGCCTTCAGCAATACGCCAGATTTTATTATTTTTACTTTCTTGGTGAATGCAGGAACAACATTACTTTCAATCAATGACTTGATATCGATAACTTCAGCAACCAGGTCGTTCAGCTCATGTAATCTGACTTCTGCGCTTAATTTGCTAAGATGGGAAACAAAACCTATTTTAGGCAGACGACGCTGCAATGGCATCTGTCCACCTTCAAAACCCACTTTATGGAAACCGCCGCTTCTGGCTTTTTGCCCTTTATGGCCTCTACCACAAGTTTTTCCCAAGGTGCAACCAATGCCGCGACCGACCCTTTTTGATTTTTTCCGTGAACCTTCACTGGAACTAATAGTATTCAAATACATTAGATTTCCTCAACGCGTAACATGTATGATATTTTGTTGATCATACCTCTGTACTCTGGAGTATTAGGAACAACAATATTTTGGTTCATTTTTCTTAGACCCAAACCTTTCAAGCAAGCCTGATGACCCGGTAAGCGGCCAAACTTGCTTTTGATCATGGTCACACTTAGTGTATTTGCTTGCATAATCTTTACTTACTCGAAAATTTGTTCAACTGACAAACCGCGTTTAGCTGCAATTTGCGAAGGGCTATGCATACCGGTCAAACCATTGATAGTGGCTCTGACGACATTGATCGGATTATTTGTGCCAATACATTTAGCCAATACATTGTGGACACCGACCACTTCAAATACAGCCCGCATGGCACCGCCTGCGATAATGCCGGTACCTTCGGATGCGGGCTGCATATAAACTTTTGCAGCCCCTGTGACATTCATGATCGGATACTGAAGTGTGTCGCCCTTAAGTGCGACTTTACGCATATTTTTACGCGCTTGTTCAAGTGACTTTTGTATGGCAATCGGAACTTCTCGGGCTTTGCTAACGCCATAACCCACTCGACCCTCACCATCGCCGACAACTGTTAGCGCGGTAAAACCAAAAACCCTACCACCTTTTACAACTTTTGCCACGCGTCTTACGTTCACCAATTTTTCTTGCAGGCCGTCTGTACTGCCTTGAGCCGGTGCTGTAGCCATTGTCTATCTCCTAAAATTTCAATCCTGCTTCACGAGCAGCTTCAGCCAAAGCTTTTACCCGACCATGATATTTAAATCCAGAACGGTCGAAGGCAACGTTGGTAATACCTGCGGCTAAAGCTTTTTGTGCAATGAACTTGCCCACTTCAGCTGCAGCTTTCATATTGCTGGTATTTTTCAAACTGCCTTTTATTTCCGCCTGATTGGTTGATGCACTAACAATCGTTGTCGTGCCGTCACCACTTATCACCTGTGCATACATGTGTTGCGAGGTTTTATGGATAGTCAATCGTGTAGCTTTCAGTTTTTTTATGTGGCTACGCAACTTAAGTGCGCGTTTCATTCTTGCTTGTTTTTTTAGCATCATGTCACCTTACTTTTTCTTAGCTTCTTTTCTTGCAACATGTTCGTCACTGTATCTAACGCCTTTGCCTTTATAAGGTTCAGGTGGACGATATGCCCTGATTTTGGCAGCGACTTCACCAACGAGTTGTTTGTTGCTACCTTTGATGACGATTTCTGTTTGGCTTGGGGTTTCAACGGAGATGCCATTGGGTACATTGAAATCAACTGGGTGTGAATATCCCAATGATAATGACAGTACATTTCCCTTAGCTTGGGCCCTGTAACCAACACCGATCAAGGTCATTTTCTTCTCAAAGCCAGCCGAAACGCCAGTGACCATGTTGTTGGCGATTGCCCTAGCCGTTCCGGCCTGTGCAGTCGCTTTTTTGTCATTTTTGTCCCAAACAACTTGGATTATGTTTTCATCAATGGTTAAAGATATCGCTTGGTTGAAGTCATAAGACAATTCACCAATTTTTCCTTTAACAAACAGGTTATTCCCGTCCAGTTTCACATTTACTCCACTTGGAATAATGACTGGTGCTTTAGCAATTCTTGACATATAGTGCCTTCGTTAACAAACGGTACAAATAACTTCACCACCATGACCAATTGCACGGGCTGCTCTATCCGTCATTACGCCATTAGATGTTGATACAATTGCAATCCCTAAGCCACCAAGCACTTTTGGCAACTCATCTTTAGACTTATAAATGCGCAAACCAGGACGGCTGACCCTATCGATGCTCTCGATTACTGGAAGCCCTTTATGGTATTTCAGTTCTATAGTCATTTCACTATGTGAACCGCTGGTTTCAACATTGAAATCTTTGATATAACCTTCTTCTTTCAACACCTTCGCTATCGAAACTTTTAAGTTGGACGAGGGTTGTTTTACACTTTTCTTTCCTGCAGATTGACCGTTTCTTATGCGTGTCAACATATCTGCTACTGGATCAGTCATGCTCATTATAATGTCTCCAAACTTTAACTTACCAACTGGCCTTAACGACACCAGGCACATCACCACGCATGGTTGCTTCCCGTAGCTTGTTTCTGCTCAATCCAAACTTACGATAGTAACCATGGGGGCGACCAGTCAAGTTACAGCGGTTATGCACCCTAGTGACACTGGAGTCACGTGGCAATTTCTGCAATTGCAGCTGGGCGGTTTCCCGATCTTCAAAAGTGGTGTTGGGGTCTCTAATAGTTTCTTTTAGAGCCTTACGTTTGACATCATATTTTTGCACTAACTTCTTACGCTTTACTTCGCGCGCAATCATTGATTTCTTAGCCATAACAAAATCGCTCTTTAGTTTTTAAATGGAAAGTTAAACAGCTTCAACAAGGCCAAGCCTTCTTCATTTGTTTTTGCTGTTGTTGTTATTGTAATATCCATACCACGTAAAGCATCGATTTTGTCATAATCAATTTCTGGGAATATAATCTGTTCTTTTACACCCATGGAATAATTACCTCGACCATCAAAGCTTTTAGGACTCAATCCCCTGAAATCACGAATTCTGGGTATTGAAATACTAATTAACCGATCAAGGAATTCATACATTCTATCGCTGCGCAATGTCACTTTGCAGCCTATTGGCATATCGTCCCTGATTTTGAAACCAGCTATTGATTTCCTTGCCAATGTGATAACAGGTTTTTGGCCTGATATTTTTTCCATATCACTGACTGCTGACTGCAATACTTTTTTGTCTGCAACAGCACCGCCAACACCCATGTTTAAGGTTATCTTTACAATCTTTGGAGCTTGCATGACTGATTTATAGCCAAATTGCTCGATCAAGGAAGGTAATATTCTTTCTTTATATACGGATTCTAGTCTAGCCATAATTCATCTATACCTTATGCATCAACATTAGTGTTTGTTGATTTAAAATACCTAACTTTTTTTCCGTCTTCCAGAAACCTAAAACCTACGCGATCAGCTTTCTTTGTAGCAGGATTATAAAGACCTATATTTGATATGTTTATTGGCATATCTTTTTCAATAATCCCACCTTGAACACCAGTATTAGGATTTGCTTTTTGTGTCTTTTTTACACGGTTGATACCCTCAACCAAAACTTTTTCATTTGTCAATATCTTCGACACCCGACCACTCTTACCTTTGTCTTTTCCGGTAATTACGATCACATCATCACCTTGTTTTATTCTTTGCATAAATAAACCCTACCTTATAATACTTCAGGAGCCAATGAGATAATTTTCATAAATTTCTCTCCTCGTAGCTCTCGGGTTACTGGGCCAAAAATACGGGTACCAAGTGGCTGAAGATTGTTGTTAAGAATAACTGCGGCATTACCATCAAAGCGTATCACCGAACCATCTGGACGGCGCACACCCTTACTTGTCCTAACAACCAATGCGTTATAAACCTCGCCTTTTTTTACCCTACCGCGAGGAATAGCATCTTTAATGCTTACTTTAATGATGTCCCCTATACCGGCATAGCGCCTGTGGGAACCACCTAGAACTTTGATACACATGACCCTTTTTGCACCGCTGTTATCGGCGACGTCAAGGCTAGTTTGCATCTGAATCATGATTTTTTCCTAGTTTGTAATGTAAACAGATAACTTATCTGTTTACGCTTTCTAAAATTTGCACCAGCCTAAAGCTTTTATGCTTAGACATAGGCCGACAGGAGGTGATAGACACCAGATCGCCTTCCTGACAAGCATTTTGCTCATCATGCACCATCATCTTTGTGGAGCGTTTGATGTATTTTCCATAGACAGGATGCTTTACAACACGCTCCACCAACACTGTTGCTGATTTGTCCATTTTATTGCTGACAACGCGGCCTGTTATTGTCCTCAACCTAGTTTCATTTTCGCTCATCATTGCACGCCAGCCATTTCTCTTAAAATTGTATGGATACGGGCGACATCACGCCTTACCACTTTAATTTGATGTGGCTTAGTCAATTGACCCGTGCCCTTTTGCATTTTTAAATTAAATTGTTCGCGCGACAAGTCAAGCAACATTGATTCTAGTTCTATTTTATTTTTTTGGCGTAATTCACTTGCTTTCATTACATTATTGTCCGAGCAGTAAAAAGTGTTTTTAACGGTAACTTAGCTGAGGCCAATGCGAATGCTTCACGTGCTAATTCTTCAGAAACACCCTGTATTTCATACAACATCGTACCAGGTCTAATTTGTGCAACCCAATATTCTACACTACCTTTGCCTTTACCCATACGAACTTCTAGAGGTTTTTTAGTAATTGGCTTATCAGGAAACACTCGTATCCAAATTTTTCCACCACGTTTGACATGACGGGTTATTGCCCTTCTAGCAGCCTCTATTTGTCGAGCCGTCAATCTGCCGCGATCTACTGATTTAAGGCCATATTCACCGAAACTTACTGATGAACCGCGAACGGCGATGCCATTATTTCTGCCTTTATGCTGCTTACGAAATTTTGTTCTTTTAGGTTGAAGCATGTCTTTGTCCCTTCAACTATTTTTTATTGTCTGAATTGATAGATGCCAAATGGGCATCCATATCGAATATTTCACCCTTGAATATCCACACCTTAATGCCAATAATTCCATAGGTGGTATTGGCTTCGGCCGTTGCATAATCAATGTCGGCGCGTAGAGTATGAAGCGGCACCCTACCTTCTCTGTACCATTCAGTACGGGCAATTTCAGCTCCGTTCAAGCGTCCGCCTAAACTGATTTTTATACCTTCTGCACCCAAACGCATGGTGTTAGTAACTGCCCTTTTCATAGCACGCCGATACATAATACGTTTTTCCAATTGTTGGGCGACACCTTCTGCAACCAAGTAAGAATCTAGCTCTGGTTTTC